>Ga0066639_10005584_pt1 | contig 10548 bp, 8 predicted proteins | sample CryGeyCG2114_010_2_FD_59504 | JGI IMG/M metagenome (GOLD analysis project Ga0066639, IMG submission 59504) | Groundwater microbial communities from aquifer - Crystal Geyser CG10_big_fil_rev_8/21/14_0.10 | ecosystem: Environmental > Aquatic > Deep subsurface > Groundwater | place: USA: Utah... | reverse complement strand
TTTTTGCTGATTTTGAAAGAAGAGACGGGTTTTCCTGATAACTGAAAGGGCTTTCTGAAAATGGAATGGGCCGGGGGAAAAAAACCGCGTTTTTTGTTGCAATTGCAACAATGTCAATGTCTTCGGGCTTTAAGTTTCCTAAATCAAGAACTTCTTTTATTGCAGAAAGGGGAAAGCCCCAGCAGAGTTTTTTTCTTATAATCCTTTCTTCATTCACGGCTGCAACAATATTATTGTCTTTCAGAAGTGCTGCGCCTGCATCATGCCCGTCGTGAATTCCCAAAACATTCATAAAAAAGAGAAAAGCACAAAATAATAAAAATCAATGCAAGAACAGTGCAATTGTCAAATCAGTGTTGTTTGCCGCGTTTTTATTTCAAAAATTTGCCCAGGTCTTTTATACGGCGGGCGGGATTGCCTGCTATCACACAATTGCCCTTGAAGCTTTTTGTTACAACGCTGCCTGCGCCTACAATTGTATTGGCTCCAAGAATAACGCCTGGGAGAATTATTGCATTGTAGCCGATAAAACAATTGTCGCCGATTTTTATCATTGCATCTTTTTCTTTTCCGCCGAAAATAACCGGGGAAAAATCATGCGTCAAAAGTGCCGAGTTGGCTGTCAGCCAGACACTGTTGCCTATGCTGACTTTTTTCGGGTCTGTAATTGTCACGCTTCCGGCAATATAACAGCCTGTGCCCTGGCCTGCAAAATGCCCTGTTTTTTTCATTGATTCGGCCCTTGCAAAGGGATTAAGAAAAAAGTATTTGTAATAGAAATGAGACAGTGCCTGTTTTAGTGTTCCCATGGGTTTCACAGCCGTTTGTGCAGATTATACAATAAATACAAAAAATTTTAACCCTTAATGCCCGGCTTGAGAAAAAAAGAGGCAATGGCAACAAAAAAGCCGGTTATTGGCCCGTTTCTTCTCTCCAAAACCATGAATTTTGAGCATTTCTTTTCGCCTATGAACCTGAATCCTGCTTTCAGATAAATATGCTCTGCAATTTTAGTGTTCTGGGAAAGAAAAATAAAGCCGTATTTTTTTGGAATTTTTTCCAGAAATTTTTTCATGAGCCTGCTTCCAATGCCCCGGCCCTGAAAAGCAGGGTCAACAGCCAGAAACAAAAATGGCAATCCGAATCTGCGCACTATTCCTATTGCGCCTACAACCCTGCCCTTACGGCTTTCTTCAAGCAAAAATAAAATTTTCTGGAGTTTTTGCTGGCGTGTTGCAAGGGCTATTAATTCAAGTGTTTCAGAATTTTCTGAAACGTTTTTTACAATTGAAACGATTTTTTCCCGCTCTTTTCTTGAAAGAGAGGAATAAAAGGGAAGATCCAATACTTTTTGCGCGGCAATATTTGCATTGGGCAGGCCCTTAAGTGAATAGGAAAAGCTGAATCCTAAATCAAGGCCTTTTTTTCTGCAGGCATTGTAAAAAACAATTTTGTTCTTTGTGGGGACAATTATTGGAAATCTTATGAGAACAGATTCTTTCAGAAGATTTTTGTTCGGTATTTTCAAGCGAGATTTTTCCAGTGCTTTCTGAAAAAAACCCGCTATTGCCTTTCTTTTTGCAATTGTTTCGGAAAGCCTTTTGAATTGTGAAAGCCCGAGCCTTGCCTGGAAAGTGCTCATTTCAGCAGCATACTCCTGATTTTTTTCCTTTGAAATTTGGCCTTTGTCGGCAAACAGCGAGTTTTTTGTGAGCAGGGGAAGTGTAAACAGGCCGTAGATTTTTGGAGAGGCAAAAAAATTGTATAGTGAAACATAAAAAAATCTTTTTAAGTCTGCTGAAAACCCCGATTTTGGATTTTTTGGAATTGTTTCACGGGTTTTTTTGAACAATTCAGTGTCATTGAATATTACTGCCCCGCCCCTTGCACAGGCCAGTGTTTTTGTGTAATCAAAGCTTAAAATGGATGCCTGCCCGAATGTTCCCGTGAGCTTTCCGTTTATTTTTGTGCCTAAGGCTGCTGCATTGTCTTCTATTAGAATGCAATTGTTTTTTTTGCAGAGCTCTGCAATTTTTTCTATTTCACAGGGAATTCCAAACTGATGTGTTGCCAGGACAATGGAATTTTTTTTAATTTTTTTTGCAAGCTCTTTTGGGCCGAAAGAAAAGGTTTCAAGGCCGATGTCAAGTTCAATGCATTGTTTGCCCGCAAGCAGCACTGCCTCTTTTACAACAGCACAGGTATATGCGGGAATAAAAACTTTTTTTTGGGGAAGCGCTTTGAGAAGATGATATAAGGCACTGCGGCCGCTTGCAAACAAAAGAACTTGCTTTGCATTAAAAAAGTTCAATAGTTCCGAGGCAAGTTTTTTTTGCGGGTTTGGCAGGGGAAGAATTGCTTTTAAGGAATCAAAAAGCCCTGTTTCAAGGCGTATTCTTGGAATCATTTTTTTACCCGAGATGATTGTAATATTTTTCATTTTTTGGATTTGAAATTTTTCCGGTTTTTACCGCTTCAAAAACCTCTTTGATTCCGTCTTTAAGTGTTTTTTTTGTTTCAAACCCCGTTATTTTTTTTATTTTTTCAAAATTTACATTATAGCTTCTGGGATCGTCTATTTCATCGACAGAATCAACCTTTACTTCAGGATAAAATTTTGAGATTATTTCGCCTATTTGTTTTATCTGATAGTTTTCTTTTGTGCCTCCCACATTGAAGATTTGCCCAGAAACTTTTTCTTTGGGAGAAAAGAGCATTAGTTCTATTGCATTGACAACATCTAAAACATGTACGAAAGGCCTCCACTGGGCCCCTCCAAAAATGCTTATTTTTTTTTCAGAAGCGGCTTTCATTGCAAGGGTATTTACAACCAAATCAAAGCGCATCCTGTTTGACAGCCCGTATACTGTTCCAAACCTTAATATTGTGGGATTGAATTTTCCGTTGGAGAGGACATGGATTGCGCGTTCCCCGTAAAGCCTTGTTTTTGCATACAGGGAAACTGGGTTCAGAACAGAGGTTTCTGTAAGCTGCTGCGAATCCGAATAACCGTAAACACTGCAGGTTGAGGCAAAAACAAACCTTTCAATGTTTTTTTTTCCGCAGGCGTGTGCAATTTTCAGCGTTGCATCAAAATTTGTTTTTCTTGCCGCTTCCGGATTTTTTTTGCATGCCGGGTCTCCCACCAATGCGGCAAGATGCACAACCGCTTCATTATCATTCAAAGCCTTTGCAAAATCTTCTTTTGAATTAATGTCTCCTTTTACAAGGGAAAATTTTTCGTTTTTTTCAAAAGGCTTTAGTGCAAAATCTCCGAATAAAAGATTGTCAAGCACTGTAATTTCATGGCCTTTTTGGAGAAGTGTTTCAGTTAACATTGAGCCAATGTATCCTGCTCCGCCCGTAATAAGAATTTTCATGCAAACCAGACTTTTTCTCTTTAAATGATTTTAGCTTTAAAAGTCTTTTTAAGCCTGTTTTTTCGAGGCTTGTACTTGGGCTATTTTATCATGTTGAAAAAAACGTCAATGTCCTGGCGTTTTATTTCCTTAAGCACAAACAGGCAGGCTGCGTAAAGCAGGAGCATTGCAATATAAGCCGGAATTAGCAGCAGCCCGCTTATTCCAAGAACGGAGAGTATTGTAAAAACAAGCAGGCCGGACAAGAATATTTTTCCGGCGGATTTTATTGAAACAAGGGCTTTGAATTTTTTTAGGACCAATCCTGCTGAAAGCGCAAATGCAATGAACATTGCAATGAGAGAGGCAATTGCCGCTCCCTGAATGGAAAAAAGAATTATCAAAATCTGGTTTAGTGCAAAGGAAATTACAAAAGAAAGCACTGCAATTATCAAAGGTTTTTGGGGCTGGCCTGATGCGGCAATAATTGTTGAAAGCAGCTGGAACAGGCCGAAAAAAACATAGGCAAATGCCAGTATAAACAGGGCATAATGCGCTGCCATATATTTTGAGGAAAAAATTAGTTCTACAAGCGCATCGGGCTTTGCTGCAATTATGGCTGCGCAGAAAACAAGAAACAAAAGGGAATATCGTACGGATTCTTTTATGTAAAACCTTGTTTTTTCAAGATTTTTTTTTGCGATTGTTTCCGAAATAAGGGGCAGTGCAACAGTGCTGACAGCTAAAATTAGTGTTGCGGGAATTCTTGCAAGGGTTGCTGCTATTGAATAGTTTCCGGACAATGCATTCGAGGCTTCCGCGCTCAATGCCTTGACGGCAAACAAATCAATGTTCTGCAATAGATTGAGCATTAGGGTAAATACTATCATTGGAATGGCAAAATAAAAAAGAGGCTTAAAACTGAAATTAATGCCCTGCTCTTTAACCCTTGTAATTGCAATCCCTATTAGAATGCCGATTGCGCTTGCAAGCACAAAGCCCCAGATTGCCCCTTCAATATTCCATCCAATCCAGACCAGTGCAAGTATTAAAGCCATTTTGAGGATATTGAAAAAGATTGCAAAAAACGCCTGTTTTGAAAACTGTTTGAGGCCATTGAAAACACCCATTATTACCCCGAGCAATGGATGGAACAGCAAGAGCAGTGCGCTTAGCCTGAAAAAAGGAACGAGCGTTGGGTCATTGAAAATTATTCCTAACAGGTCTGCAATTCCAAAATAGATTACAAAGAGAAAAAGGTCAATCAGGGTTTGGTAGACAATCATTTTTTTTCTTATCAGGCCCGCTATTTGCGGAGAAGCTGAAATGAATTTTGCAATTGACTGCTGCAATCCCTGTGTCATTGTTGTTGTAAGAACGGAAACAAGCGAGATTATCACTGTAAAAATTCCGAAGTCTTCAACTGAAAGCAGAAAGCGTCCCAAAAAAAAATAGAGCAGAAAGGAGGAGAGAAAAAAGGCAATGTTTGAAACAAAAAGCCAGAGAGTTCCCTTTTCAATGCCGGACATTGCAATCACTCAATTAAGAACCAATGCCCTTATAGATTATTCCTTTTTCTTCAAATGCTTTTTTGTCAAGGCAGTTTCTTGTGTCGATGAGCACTGAAACATTTGAGGATTTTAAAAGCCCGGGGGCCAGCGAGGAGATTATTTTTGAATGATTGGTGCACAATACAACTGCACTGCAGCCTGCAACGGCTTCTGCAACTGAAGAAACATTGCTTTGTTCCGGAACAAGAGGGTCAAAAATTTTTAAAACGGCTTTTTTCTTTTTTAAAATTTCGATTATTTTAAGCGCGGGGGATTCTCTTGTGTCATCCACATCCGGCTTGTATGAGACTCCTAAAATGCAGATTTTTTCGGTTTTGACAGAAATTTTTTTTTGTTTTAACGTGTTTTCCAGAAGCGAAACTGCATATTCTGGCATTGAATTGTTTATCTGCCTTGCAAGCTTTAAAAATTTGTGTTCAAACCCAGATTTTTTTGCCCTTGCAATCAGGTAATAGGGGTCTTGTGCAATGCAATGCCCTCCTACGCCCGGCCCCGGATAAAAAGGCATGAATCCGAAAGGCTTTGTTGCCGCGCCCTTAATAACCTGTTTCAGGTCAATGTTCATTTTGTCAAAGCTTTTTGCAAGCTCGTTTACAAAAGCAATGTTAATGTCCCTGAAAGTGTTTTCGACAACTTTTACAGCTTCTGCTTCCTTGAGATTATTGAGCAGGATTATTTCCGAATTAAGAATCTGTGCGTAAAATTCAAGGGCTTTTTTTGCGCCCTGTTCTGTGAGCGCTCCCAGTACTCTTGGAATGTTTTCAAGCAAAAATTTTTTGTTTCCCGGGTCAATTCTTTCGGGGCAGTGGGCAATAAAAAAATCCCTTCCGGCTTTTAACCCTGATTTTTCAAGAATCGGAATGATTATTTCCTCTGTTGTTCCGGGATAAATGGTTGATTCGGTTATTACAAGCGAATTTTTTGAAATAAATTTTGAAACTGTTTCAGCCGCCTGTTTTAACGGCCTTAAATCGGGAATGGTTTTTTTTGCAGGGGTCGGAACCGCAATTATAAAGACATCTGAATCGGAAAGAACTTCTTCGGGCTTTGAGGATACGTTCAGTTCTTTGAGCAGGCAAGATTTTGATTCAAGCCAGGCATCCTTTATCGGGCTTTTGCCTTCGCGGATAAGCGCGATTTTTTTTTTATCCGTGTCAAAGCCTTTTGTTTCAAGGCTTTTTTCCCTGCATAAGACGGCAAGAGGCAATCCTACATATCCCAGCCCGATAATGGAGATGCTTTTTGGCATAAAAAATCATTTTATTTTTTTTTCAAAGATTAATGCGTAATTATAGTGATTGTAGAGCGGATGCTTTAAATTCTTTGTTTTTCGAAGGTTGTATTCTTGTTCCAGAAAACCCTTTACCCATGAATCACTGCCTAGCTCATTGTTTACTGTGAAATAGACAACGAGTTTCGGCCGTTTTTTTTCAAAATCCTCAAGGGAATAGGCCTGGCATTTTTCAGGGCATGGGTCAAAAAAATGCAGTTGCCTCAGGCCCGGCATTCTTGAGGTTAAAAAATAAATTTCCGGAGAGGCCGGAAACACCGCTATTTTTTCTTCGGGCACGGTGTTTTCTTGGATATATGCGCTGACTTCTTGCAATGATTCAAAATTATGCTCGGGGAGAGAAAAATTTGCCTGGTAGAAAACAGCAAAGCTTAAGGAGAGAACTATTGCAATTCCTGCATATGCAAGCAAAGGCTTTTTTTTCAGTTCCAAGGTTTTTGAAACCGTAAAACCGGAAATAATTGCAACCGAAGGCAGGAAGGGAATAAAATGCAGGCAGCACCCCCTCAGAGGAAGAAGATTTGAGAGCATTGCAATGAAAAAAGCCCATAATAAGAGCAGGGAAATTTTTTGTTCCGGAATTGCTTTTTTTAGAAACAACAGTGAGAGGGGCAGGAATGAAAAAAACAATAGTGCGGGAATAAACTTGTAGTCAATTGTTATTATTGAAAAAAAATCAAGCATTCCTGTGTAATAGCCGAAGACATTTTCGAGAAAAGCCGGCAGTGAATTTGCGGCAAGAAGAAAAAACACGAAAATTGCAATCGGAATAAGGAATCCAAGCAAGGCTGTTGGAAAAACTTTTTTCTGGATTTTTTGTTTTGAATAAAATTTGATTATTAAAAGAGCTAAAACAAAAAAGGCAATTGCAAACAGCAGCATTGTCTGTTTGAAAAGAAAAGAAATTCCAATGAAAAGGCCCGCTAAAAAAATGTGTCCTGCTTTTTGTTCTTTGAAGTATTTCCAGAAAAAGAAAAATCCGAGCAGTGAAAATAATACAAGAAAGGGCTCTATGACTGTCCAGAAGCTTCCGAGAAAAGCGGACCATACCGCAAACAATGAGGCCGAAGCCAGGGCTGTTTTTTCATCAAAGATTTGTTTTGCAGTGAAAAAAATTAAAAGCAAGACGAGCACTGCTATGAGGCTCATGAAAAGGCGGGCTGCAAAAAGCGTGGCAGAAAAGTAAAAAATTGCGGCAAGTGCAAAGAAGATTCCCGGCATTTTGTGGGCAAAAAAATCAGTGTAAGGGGCCTGGCCTGAGGCTGTCAGCCATCCTGATGTTAAGTAAATGCCCTCGTCAAAGAAGGGCCGTGCATCGGAAAGGTTTACAAAAGAGGCAAGGCAGAGAAGTGCAATTATTGCAAGCGCAAGATGCGTTTTTTTCATATTAATTTGAGATTCAAACCTGTTTTTTAAGCATTATGGGACAAAAATAGGAGTTTTTTTAAAGCGAGAGCCTGAGCCTTAAAAGCTGAAGAAACATTCGGATTGTTGTGAGGCCGAGTTTCATTTTTGAGTTTGGCTTGTCCTGCCAGTCAATTGGAATTACTCCGAATTTTTCACCGAGTTTTTTTGTTCTTACAAGGATTTCCACGTCAAAAACCCAGCCGTTTGAAATGAGCCGTGAGGCAATTTTTTTTCCTATTTGCCTGCGCATGCCCTTGAAACCGCATAGATTGTCATTGTGTTTCAGCCTTGGAAACAAAATATTGACTATGAGATTGAAGGCTTTTCCCGCGAAAATTCTGGACGGAGGCTGTTTTATTAATACGCGGGATTCTTTCATTCTTCTGCTTCCTGCGACTACTGAAAATTTTTTTAATGCCTCGTACATTTTGGGCAGTTCATAAACGGGAATGGAACCATCAGCATCCAGAAAAACAATAAAGTCCATGTTTGCTGCAAGCACCCCTGTTTTGATTGCGGCTCCTTTTCCCATGTTTTTTTTGTGGGCAATAATACTGATTTTGTCTTTGTATTTTTCAAGGATTTTTTGTGTTGAATCACTGCTGCCGTCATTGACAGCAATAAGCTCTTTGAAATAAGGGGTTTTTTGCTTGAAGGCAATAACTTCTTTTAGAAAGGGTTCTATGCGTGTTTCTTCATTGTAAGCGGGAATAATAACCGAGAGAGAGGGTGCCGGCATGGTTTAATTTTTGAATACGATTCTGGTTTAAAACTTTTGCATTTTTGGAACAATCGTCTAATAAAAAGCATTTAAACAGTTATCCGCTTCAAATAATCTATTGCTTGACTAATTCCGGGTTTGAAATGGTTTCAAAAATTTTCGCAGTAAAACAGGCAAAAAACGTTTTTTTTAAAGGCAGAATGATGCCTGTTTACATTAATTTGTATATTACAAGCAGGTGCAATCTTAAGTGCAGGCACTGTTATTTTCATGAGAGCCTGAACAGGCCGGAAGAAATTTCTCTGGAGAACATTGAAAAGCTCTCAAAAAGTTCTGGCGAAATTGTTAATATTGCATTGACTGGAGGAGAGCCGTTTCTCAGGCAGGACATTGCAAAAATTGCGGGATTGTTTGTGAAGAATTCAAATGCCCGGATTGTTACAATTCCAACCAATGGGATGCTATCAAAAGTAATTGAAGAACAGGCAGGAAAAATGTTAAGGGAGAATCCGAAAGCGATTTTCAATGTTTTTGTTTCACTGGACGGAGAGGAAAAAACACATAACCGCATAAGGGGCGACAAGAATGCCTTTTCAAACGCAATGAAAACATTAAGCGGATTGGAAAATCTGCGCAAGAAATTTGATAATCTCAGGCTGGGAATTATTTTTACAATGAATGAAACAAATGCGGAACAGGCATTGCCCCTCTACAAAAAGATTTCGAAAAATCTTGGGATTGACCAGTTCCAGATAAATTTTTTAAGGGGGAGTCCAAAAAGCATAAGGGTTTCGGACAGAATTATCGGAGAGTATGAAAAAGCAAATGCCGAAATCCAAAAGGATTTTGAATCGGGAAAATATTCAGGGTATAAAATAATGGGTGATTTTTATACCTGCATCAACAGGCGTTATAAGGAAGTGCTTGCAAAGACAGTGAAAGAAAAAAAATTCCAGTTGCCCTGCTATGCGGGCACAACAAATATTATAATTTATCCAAATGCGGATGTGTTTGCCTGTGAAATGAGGGATGACTTAAAGTTTGGAAATCTTGGGGATTATGGTTTTGATTTGAAAAAAATGACGGAAGAAAAAAAGAACAAAGAACTGGTGGAAAAGATACGGAAGAGCAATTGTTTCTGTACATTTGAATGCCAGTTAACCTCCAATGTGGCATACAACCCGAAAGAATTATTAAAAGCCGGTTCCCTGTTTTTAAAATTAAAAATGGGTGGAAAATAATGGCTTTGCTGTTTGCAATTATTGTTCCGTTCAAATCCCTCAATAAATTTGTTTTGAAGTGCATTGAAGAATGCCTGAATCAAAGCATTCGGGATTTTGAAATAATCTTATTGCCTGATGAAAAAATTTCTTTGAAAGAGCTTGAAAATAAATTTGGAAAAAAGTCATTGCAGAAAATAAAAGTGATTGCAACCGGCGCAAACATTGCACATGGCATTATTTCGGCAAAAAGAAACATTGGAATTAAGAATACCCGGGCAAAATTTCTCGGGTTTGTTGATTCAGATGCATATCCCCAAAAACAGTGGCTGGAAAGCGCGCTGCCATTATTGCAGGATTCCAAAGTAGGGATTGTGGGCGGCCCTAATCTTGCCCCGAAAAACATTGGGTTCTGGGAAAAAATTATAATAAAGTCCATGAATCTTGATGTTACTTATAAGGGCCTTTACAGCGTGTTTAATACTCTTGGAAAATACAAGGGCTATAGGAAATACAAGGAGTTTGCTTCGAGCAATCTGTTAATGCCAAGAGAGCTTTGCTTAAAGATTGGAATGTTTGACGAGGATTATCTGACGGGGGAGGACATGAAATTGTGCGCAGAGGCAAGAAAAACAGGAAAGCTGATTCTTTTCAATAAGGAAACTGCTGTGCACCATCATTCAAGGCCGAATCTTGGAATTCATTTTAAGCGAATAATGCAGTATGCTCGGGGAAAGCATATTACACTTAGAAAGGACAAAAAGATTCCCGTGTTTAACTGGATGCTTTCGGCTTTTTCGCTTTTGATTTTTTTTTCTCTGGCAATAATTTTTTTTCCAATGCTCTGGCAGTTTTATGCAATTGTTTTTGGAATTTATTTTTTTGTGATTGCTGCTGACTGTGTTATCAATGGGATTTTTTTGGAACTGCCTTTCTGCATGCTAACTGTTTTTTTAACTCATTTTGCCTATGGCCTGGG
>Ga0066639_10005580_pt1 | contig 10554 bp, 13 predicted proteins | sample CryGeyCG2114_010_2_FD_59504 | JGI IMG/M metagenome (GOLD analysis project Ga0066639, IMG submission 59504) | Groundwater microbial communities from aquifer - Crystal Geyser CG10_big_fil_rev_8/21/14_0.10 | ecosystem: Environmental > Aquatic > Deep subsurface > Groundwater | place: USA: Utah... | reverse complement strand
GTAATTGACGAGAGCGCGCTTGTTAATGTTCTGCAAGCAAGAAGAATAAGAGGAGCGGCACTTGATGTGTTTGAAGATGAACCTAAGTTAGCTCCTGGACTTACAGAATTAGAACATGTTGTTCTTACGCCACACATTGGATCTGCAACTGAAGAAACGCGAAGCAAAATGGCGGATATGGCCGCCTCGAACATTATTTCGGTATTTCTTGGTAGAGAGCCCGCAAATAAAATAAAATAATGCTTCATGGTATACTAAAAAGACTATAAGTAATTAAGGAATATGTTATGAATATTTTAGGGATTTTAGGAATAATAATCGTCGTTGTCGCGATATGGGTTGTGTTTGCATACAACTCATTTATCCGACTTATTAATCGCACTGACGAAGCATGGTCTGATATTGATGTTCAACTAAAACGTCGATACGACCTTATACCAAACCTTATCGAAACAGTGAAAGGGTATGCAACGCACGAAAAGCAAACACTTAGCGACGTGACTGAAATGCGAACACGAGCAATGAATGCAACAGGCGTGCACGAAAAACAGGAGGCGGAAAACATGCTTAGCGGCGCATTGAAAACATTGTTTGCGGTTTCTGAAAATTATCCAGATCTTAAAGCAAACCAAAACTTTGCTGAACTACAGCGAGAGCTCACGGATACTGAAAATAAGATTCAGGCTGCACGACGTTTTTACAACACCAATGTACGAGATTTAAACACTGCCGTACAATCATTTCCTCAAAACGTGATTGCGTCTATGTTCAGGTTCACTAACCGCGAATTCTTTGAACTCGGTGATGATGAGCAGGCTGCGAAGGAACCAGTAAAAGTCCAATTCTAGGTAGAAGTCACAAAAATGGCGCATCTTTTTGTCGCACTTTACGAAACATTGCTCACCGTATAGTAATATACGACTCACTCTGTTTCGCTTGTGCTCCGCAAGCTGCATCCGATTTTGTGGCTTCACGTAACACTAACAGTATTCATTAATTATGAAAAAAAGATACGGAAAACTTGTGCGAGATAATGTACCAGATATTATCCGGGCCCATGAAGAAATGCCGACAACGAGAATAATGGACACAGATGAGTATCGACGAGAACTACTGTACAAGCTTATAGAAGAGTCAGAAGAAGCACGTCAGGCTGGATTTGATGATGCGAACCGAAAAGAAGTTCTTGAAGAGCTTGCTGATGTTGCTGAAGTACTTGATGCTATTCTTGTGGAGTTCGGAATTTCAAAAGATGAATTGCAGTCAGTACAAGATATGAAGCGAAACGAACGTGGCGGTTTTAAAAACAAGATTTTTCTTGAATCAGTACAGTAAAAACTATGGCGTCACTGTATACACATCAATCACAAAACGTACGTAAAACATGGTTCATAATGACCATCTTTTTGGTCGTGGTTATTGGTGCTGGGTGGGTTGCTGCTCAGTATTTTAACGATACATTTATATTGTATATGGCAGTAGGATTGTCGCTTGTCATGAACGGCAGTTCGTTCTGGTTCTCTGACAAGATTGCTATTGCAGCAGCGGGCGCAAAAGAGGCATCAGATTCAGAATTTCCTGATTTACATAACACTGTTGAAAACCTCGCTATCACCGCTGGTCTACCAAAGCCAAAAATATATATCATTACTGACGACGCGCCCAATGCGTTCGCAACGGGAAGAAATCCAGAACACGCGAGTGTCGCCGTGACTACGGGGCTGCTCCGGATGTTAAACAAGACAGAGCTCGAAGGAGTGTTGGCTCACGAACTATCACACATTGGCAATCGCGACATTCTTGTTATGTCAGTGGTAGTAGTCCTCGTTGGGTTTATCGCGATACTTTCCGATGTGTTGTGGCGCGTGAGTCTATTTGGTGGAAAAGATAGAGAAAACAGCAATCCGATACTAATGATTGCAGGTATTGCACTTATTGTTGTAGGGCCTATTGTTGCACAACTTATGCAGTTGGCTGTTTCAAGGAAGCGAGAATTTCTTGCGGATGCTTCTGGCGCATTACTTACACGATATCCTGAGGGTCTTGCTTTGGCATTACAAAAAATTGGAAGCTACTCGCAACCAATGCAGCGAGCTTCAAGTGCAACCGCCCACTTGTTCATAAGTAATCCTTTTGGGCAGAATGGCAAGGCAGGGAATACTATGCGAAAACTTTTTAGCACACACCCACCAATTGAAGAACGTATTGAAGCACTTGTTGGTACGTCACGTTAGTTTTAATATGGGTGCTTTGCGAGTTGGTTTGTATGCATGGGGAGGACCAGGGACAATAGACCTTTTAAAAACAAAATACCATAGACCAAAGATAGATGAGAAGAGTTTCTATACTCTCTATACAAAAAAATACATAGAACATGCACAAGAGAAACTCGGTCTAACTGACATGTGGCTTACGTACTCTTGGGGATTTGGTGATGAGCGTGAGCAAGAACAGTATGCGTATATAAAAGAGGTGCTACCAACAATTAGAGACACGGGAGTACGTACGTACGCATACATTCAGGGCTTTAATGTAGTCCATAACGATTTCAAAGATGCAGATTTTTACTGCCGCTCTATTTCTGGGAAGCGCATCCCGTATTCAAAAGGGCGCTTTCTTATTTGCCCCTCTCACCCAGATACCCTCGTACATTTACAGAAACGCGTTGCTGCAGCCCTGGCACTTCCATTTGATGGCATCTATATCGACAATATTATTTTTGGCCTCATGCCTTTTATTGTTGGTGAAAACTTCTCATCAACATTTGGTTGCCATTGTACGTACTGTGCAAAAGAGTTTAAGAATCGTTTTCAGTACGATATCCCGTCACGAGCTCACTCACGTTCAGAACTGAATGACTTGTTGGCATTTCGCACACACCAAGTGACAAAAGTTGTACGCGAACTTTCTAAAATGACGCGTGAGAAAGAGAAGGTGTTCGGGGTCAATTTATTTGATCCGGTACTCTACACACCAGAGTTATATTTCGGATATTCATTTAAAGAATTGCAGTCACTTCTTGATTATTACCTTATTGAAAACCACGCTATCAGTACTACATTGAATGAACTCGAAAATAAGCATATCGCAGAGTTGGTACGTGAAGGTAAACCAACATTTGTACTTTCATATAAGTACGGTATTGGATGCGAACCAATGTTTAGTCAGGAAACTATGAATCGTATTTATGAAGATGCAGATAGCCTCGGGTACTCACCATGTGTGAAAGGTTCTGAATTTACCACAAACGGTGTCTGGCATACGTTTGATATTGATGCGGTAGACACTGTGAACTACACTAATAATAAACGTGACAGAACCTCTTCTCGTTCAGAACTTGTAAAACAATCTCTACCGAATCATGGGTTGCCAGTGAGAACTGCATGGCGACTGGTCGACCGATTTATTCCAACGCTGTATACATGGTTATACCACTCTAGAATCCTTTGGAGTTTATTTGTGTGGACTGGTCTATATACCTATACATTACGCAAAGAAAGAAGGTACAATCTCTAATACTGTATGTTACTACTATTACTTAATAGTCTATATCTTGCGACGCCCGCATTTGTGGCAAATATGATGCCCGTGATTCTTGCACGGTTACATGTGCTCGTGTTTCTAGACAAACCTATTGATAACGGGTTTCTGTGGCGCGGAAAAAGGTTACTAGGAAATAATAAAACGTGGCGAGGGGTTATCGGCGCAATGATAGGAGCACTTCTTGTTGTTTTTATTCAATACTATCTCAAGATTCCACTTGGAATAATGACTTTTGCATACGACTCACTACTTATTGCTCTTGTGTATGGAATAAGCATCGGTGCGCTTGTGATGGCGGGCGACGCCATAGGGAGTATTATTAAAAGGCAGTTAGGTTTGAGAAGCGGGGACCCAAGTATTCCTCTTGATCAGATTGACTACATTGTTCTTTTTATAATTGGTACGATACCATTTACACAATGGACGATATGGAGTGCCTGTATTCTTACAGTGGCAACGTTCTTTCTTAACATTGGTACAAATGTACTTGCATATGTCACAGGAATTAAAAAAACCTATTGGTAATAGTACGCAAAAAAAGCACTTTGTTATTGCTCATAATGTGCATGCGGGACGTTCTCAAAAAAAAGTACGGACTCGTATTGAGGATTTTTTTAAAAAAAGAGGATACTCGTATGAATTTATAGAATTAGAGAACTGCAATTGGCAGGAGATTGCTGCAAAAGCACATTCATATGATGAAGTACGATTTATAGCAGCAGGAGGGGACGGGACACTTCGATTAGTATTTCAAAAACTTTGGGAACATAAACTGCTCGATATGTGCCCTGTAGCTTTCTTGCCATTAGGTAGTGCGAATGTGACCGCGCTGTCGTTTAAACTACCATTTGGTCTAACGCAGGGATTGCGCCGCGCGGTAAAAGGGAAGGCAAAACCTGTGGACTTAGGTTTGGTAAACAATGAACATATATTTTTTATCATGGTTAGCTTCGGAACTATTTCGAGGATAGTCGTTGAAACGAAAAGAAATACGAAAAAGCGTTTCGGAGTATTTGCCTATTTATTATCACTGCCATCGTTACTTGCACATGCATATGAGACAGAGAAGTTTGAAATGGCGACCACACATACCTTAAAAGAGGAGATGCATAGTGTGATAATTTGTAACCATTTAAATATTGTTGGTCTTAGTCCCGCCCGTGGTATTGCTCCAGATGATAAGAATCTACATTGCATTACATTGCATAATAAAACCCCGTGGGGATTCTTACGGGGTGCACACGACTTTTACCTTACGACATCTGATTCTAAAGTATTGCGTCATTCACGATTTCAAAAAGAATCGTATACGTTCAACAACTTTAAAGGCGTTGTGCATATAGACGGTGATACCTTTAGCGATTTGGGTGCTACCGTTGAGTTTTCAATCTTACCGCACGCTGCTAGACTAGTTGTTTAAACATATGATTGCATACATACCAAATATTCTTACTGTTGCTCGAATTGTGTTGACTGCGATTGCTATTGTTCTGGTGCCATTTTCACTTGCAGGAATATATTTCTACTTGTTCTTTATTTTTGTGGTTGCGGCACTCACTGATTTTGCGGATGGCTATCTGGCTAGAAAGTTCGCAGTTGAATCTGATTTTGGAAAGATGTTTGACCCCTTGTCGGACAAAGTGCTCACGTTTGTCTTCCTTATTCTTCTCTACGGAACTGGCCTTATTCCACACGTAATCATTTTATTGCTCATAGTGCGCGATCTTGCTGTTGATGGTGTTCGAAATGCTTTTGCAGCGCGTGTGGTTGTTCCTGCAATAATGAACGCAAAAATAAAAACAACACTTATATTTCTACTCATCATAAGTGCATTGTTTGAATTGGCGTTTTATACAAGCGCAGCTATCCATTTACTAACGTTAACGTTAGCACTACTGGCGCTGGTATTCTCATACATTAGTGCAGTCCAGTACGCACAGATATTTTATCGGGTACACCAGAGGGAGAAGAACCAATAAGCAATGTCGTCAATGAGATAGGTAAACTTTATGACCAGTCGGTCATTCGTACGGATTCGTCGCTGCATCATGATAGCTTCTGCACCGATTCGTTTCGCAAAAATGCCATCAGTGAGTATTTTGTCGCCAATCATGATAAGGGGTTTTTTAGAATCATAGTTCATGTAATTGAGAATGTGGATACTTGGTTTTTTGTATGGAGAGTCAACCCACGGAATTTGCAATACTTCACTCACATATCTACAACGTTCTTTAATGAATGAATTCGTGACGACTTGGACGTCGTTATTTCTTTTTAGTTCTTGCACGTGGTTTATGATTTCTTCTGAAATTGTTTTTTCACTGTCAGCCATAAGTACACCATCAATATCGAGAATTATTGTAGAATCATGAAAATTTCGATCCTGAATATATTTCCACGTACGTTTTTCGCAAAGGTCGTTCATTGTGTCGTATATAGTAGTGTATTTTTGTGTTTTAGACGAGGGTAGCTATAATCACACGTACGGAGGAGTGGCTGAGCGGTTTAAGGTGCTCGCTTGGAAAGCGAGTGTGGCGAAAGCCACCGCAGGTTCAAATCCTGTCTCCTCCGCATAAAACAAAATGTCAGGATACGATTGAGTATTCTGGCGTTATTGTTTTGCGGAAGGGGGAGGATTTGAAAGACGGAGCCGGTATACAAGACGAAGCGTAGCGTAGTGCTTGTCGGCGAGTCCGGGTAGGAACCACTTACGAGTGGAGCGAGTTAGTGAGTTGACGCCAAATCCTGTCTCCTCCGCACTGAATAAGTGGAAAGCGATACTGTAGAATGTATTCACAACTAAAGAACTATAGTAGAATAGGGAGTATGAAAGAAGGAGGAATCGATGAACATAAAAAACCAGAGGCTCGGGAGTTCTATTTAAAGAAGATAGGCGTTATGTTTGCTACAGTCGAGACTGATTTAGAAGACGGTAAGCGTGAACATGCACGAAAAGTTTTGGAGGACTTGGAGATAGCTATTACTGACGCAGCGAATGCACCAAGAGATAAGAATGTGCAGACTCCGTTTGCTCGTTCGGAAATCGAAAACTGGTTGCGGAAGCGGCACGAGCTAGAAGTGGAGGCATACAAAGAAAAAGTTACGCTACCTAGTTCTGATTCTAGTAAGTAAACTCTGGGTTCGGAGAAAGGCGGTCATTTTGCCTCATACGTAATGGTGGTATTATTCTTTGGTGAGAAAATTTTTATTATCATTTTCAGTACTGTTGGCGTCTGGAGTATATATTATCTTTCACAATGTAGGGCGGACGAGCATTGTGACTACTCAACAAACTGAGACGACTCTTAGTGCACAGCAGGAAACAACAACGACAATTCCAAATAAACAAGAGCCAACAACGTCGTCAAGAGATTTAACCTCGCAAGGCATTACGACAACAGACACTCCTATATTAAGTTCCGGACAATACTCAGACGGAACCTACACTGGTGCACAAATAAACGCGTACTACGGATGGGTGCAGGTTAAGGTACAGATCACTGATGGAATAGTAGCTTCTATTGACTTCTTACAGTATCCAAATGACCGCACCACTTCACAATATATAAACAGCCAAGCAATGCCACTGCTGCGCCAAGAAGCAATTCAAATACAGAGTGCCTCAGTGAGCGGAGTTTCTGGTGCAACATATACAAGTAATGCATTTAGGGAGTCTCTTTCAGATGCACTTCTACAAGCTAAGAGCTAGTAACTATGGAGACTACTAAAATCATTATGGGGATGCCCATAATTATTTCCATTATTAATGCAACAGAAGCTGATATGGATGCTGTGTTTGATTATTTTCACACCGTCGATGCCCGTTTTAGTACGTACAAACAAGAAAGTGAAATGATGCGAATTAATCGGAGTGAACTCTCTTTAGATGAATGCAGTATAGAGATGAAGGAAGTTCTTAGTCTGGCAAATGAAACACAGAAAGAAACGGGAGGATACTTTTCAATTACGCGTCCTGACGGAATGATTGACCCGTCTGGCATTGTAAAAGGTTGGGCGATACGTAATGCTGCAAAATTTGTAGAGGAGTGGGGCTATGACAATTATTTTTTGAATGTAGGAGGAGATATACAGTCAAAAGGTTTTGACTCTAATGGAGATGTTTGGACGGTCGGAATTCGGAACCCTTTTAAGTTGAACGAAATAATCAAAGTAGTGTACCCACATGGAAATGGTGTTGCGACATCAGGAAATTATATTCGCGGAGATCATATTTATAACCCCCATCTAATGGACGATAAAGAGCTCTGTGATATCGTAAGCCTTACAGTCGTTGCACCAGATGTGTATGAAGCTGACCGTTTTGCTACCGCAGCTTTTGCAATGGGGAAGAAAGGGATTTTATTTATTGAAAATCTTGAAGGATTTGAGGGGTATATGATTGATGCAAAAGGTATTGCAACAATGACGACTGGTTTTGAAAAAATGACACATGATTAAATATATAGATAATTTTTTAAACCACATAACGATGTATCGACTGGTATTGTATTACCTCGTCGGTCTTGTATTTCTTGCATTCGTGTTTGGTTTTTTTGGGTGGATGCCATACGATCCAGCAGCTCTCGCGTTCTCTCTACTGCTTATTTTATTAGTGAGTGTTATTACTAACAAAGTTTTTGCGTACGTATTTGAAGCGGCAACGAACATCGAATCTGTGTATATAACTGCACTTATTTTGGTACTTGTGATTACGCCAGTAATGGCAACTGATACTGCCGGAGTTGGTCTTTTGATTTTTGTTTCCGTATGGGCAATGGCTTCAAAATATATATTCGCAATCGGTAAAAAGCACATTTTTAATCCTGTGGCGATAGCAATTGTTGGCGGGGCAGTGTTGTTGAATATACCAGCGACCTGGTGGATTGGTGGCAATGTCGCACTCCTTCCGTTTATGGTAATCGGCGGCTTACTGATTGTGCGAAAAATCCAACGATTTGATTTGGTAATAAGTTTTGGAATCGCCGCATTAATCTCAGTAGTTGCGACGAGTTCTGGAGGGGGATACTTAGACTCGGTGCTTCAGACCATTTTGCATTCATCAGTATTCTTTTTAGCATTCGTTATGCTTACAGAGCCACTTACAACTCCCCCAACGCGCATGTTGCGCATCGTGTATGGGATTATTGTTGGGTTGCTCTTTGCACCAAATATCCATATTGGAACATTTTATTTCACACCAGAGATGGCTTTGATAGTAGGGAATATTTTCGTATATATTGTGAGTCCTAAGGGAAGATTCATACTTACAATAAAAAGAATAGAAAAAGTAGCGCACGATACGTATGATTTTGTCTTCACTTCTGATCGTCCGTTTACGTTCCGTCCTGGACAATACATGGAATGGACATTAGGTCACAAGTATTGTGATAATCGAGGGAATCGCCGTTATTTTACTATTGCGTCTGCTCCTACAGAATCTGATGTCCGCTTCGGAATTAAATTCTATGAACCTATGAGTACATTGAAACGCGCACTCGCAGGAATGAAAGATGGAGATACCATTTCTGCTTCACATATTGCAGGTGGATTTGTTCTGCCGAAAAATAAAGATAAAAAACTCGTTTTTATTGCTGGAGGAATTGGTATAACACCGTTTCGAAGCATGATTCACTATTTACTTGATATGAAAGAGCGGCGAGACATAACATTGTTTTATGCAAACAGAACAGTCGCCGATATTGCATATAAAGATATATTTGATCGTGCCCAGATAGAGCTTGGTATCAAAACTGTACACGTCATAAGTGACGAAGAAACTGTTCCAGAAGATATGCATACGGGATTCGTTACCAAAGAAATGATACAGAACGAGGTCCAAGATTATGCTGAATGCGTGTTCTATATTTCAGGACCGCGTGGGATGGTTACTGCGTTTAAAAAAGTCTTGAGGGAGGAAATGGGCATATCAAAATCAAGAATTAAAAGCGATTTCTTCCCAGGATTTGCATAGTGGCGAGAGTAGGTAGAAAATACGTATATTACTATGAATACATACGAAAAAATAACAGCAGTAGTCATCGCCATTCTTGTTATTCTCATGGTGATACTTTCATTCAATGAAATAACTGAAGCTCCTGGCGGAGAAGAACATGAGCGCGAGCGTCATTCTGATTTTGATAAGAGCTTAGGGCAGCGACTAGAAATAGGTCCGTTTGACGTCATTGAAAAAAGGAGTGGTTCAAAAGAGCGTGAAGAAGACTGTGACTTACTAAAACCAATAATCTTGGCGACGCTGCATGATTTGAAAGAAGTCCTTGCTAAAAAAGTGCCAAGTTTATTTTCTGAAGGGGAGGACGCTTTTGAAGTTAATGAAGCGACATTGGATATTTTTTGTGACGAATATGCTTCGATTACGATAGCTAGTTCAGATGGGAAAAGATTGGTATTTGAAAAAGAGCCTTTCTCTCGAGTTGTGCGAGAGTATGGAAGTAGTCTTGACGAGGGTAGAGTTGTAAAGATTAGTGCAACCGTATTTAGTGGAGGAGAAGGAACACCGATTGCATCGACAACATATGAGAGTGTTCTAATACCTGATAGATATCTAGATTTTGCGACGAGTTCGGCACAGTAGTGTTCTCGCTTCTAACGTATTCGTACACCCCGAACACTCCGCCAAAATATAAAACCAAAAAGGAGAATTATTCCAATAAACCAAATACGGGACAAAAGTGCGAGTAGAGTGAGTACTATCCCAACACCTTTCTTCCAGAGGGGTAGTTCGCTTGTTTGAGCGATAGATTTAGTGCTTGCAAGAAACTCCTGAGCGGCTCCTTTCGTTGTCGTTTGTGTCGGCTTTTCAGAAGTCTGTGTTGTTTCTGTCGTGGTGGCTGTAAGAAGTATGTCTCTAAAGCTTTCTATACGATTTGCAGTTGCTTCTGACAAAGGTTCAGCTATAGAGAGAACTGATTTACCAGTATCTATTAGGGTATTCGTTGCAATGGCAATTGTTGAAGTTGCTGTTTTTGCGATGTCCTTTTCTACTGTGGGGGC
>Ga0066639_10005579_pt1 | contig 10554 bp, 12 predicted proteins | sample CryGeyCG2114_010_2_FD_59504 | JGI IMG/M metagenome (GOLD analysis project Ga0066639, IMG submission 59504) | Groundwater microbial communities from aquifer - Crystal Geyser CG10_big_fil_rev_8/21/14_0.10 | ecosystem: Environmental > Aquatic > Deep subsurface > Groundwater | place: USA: Utah... | reverse complement strand
TTCCCTATATGAGAAAGACGCGCTACAATAGTATACACCATGACCACAATAGCCATATTTGCCCAATCATTCTCGCTACTGAAAAAAAATCGCCGCCGAACGCTCTTGACCGTGCTTGGTATTGTCATTGGTGTCGCGTCCGTTATCGTTATCCTCTCGGTTGGGGCTTCGGCACAACGGTTGATATTCTCCCAGATCACATCAGTCGGATCAAACTTGATCGGCATTCTGCCCGGCTACAGCGACGAAAACGGGCCGCCTGCTTCAGCGTTCGGGGTCACAGTAACAACGCTGCATGAGGAAGATGCAACCGCGCTTTCTGTCATAAAAGAAATTGATGCCGCAACAAGCTACGTGCGGGGCATCGCTACCGTACAGCGGGCAAACCAGTCGGTTGATACGACCATAGTCGGCACCACGCCAGACTATCAACGCGTTGAAGAACCGGAGCTCGCGCAAGGATCATTCTTTGATGAAAGCGACAACCGAAGCCTCAGCCGCGTTGTTGTTCTCGGATATAGCGCGTACAAGGAACTTTTTGGAACAGAAGATCCGATCGGCCAACGGATCAAAATACGCCGAGAGAATTTCAAGGTCATCGGCGTCTTCAAAGAGCGCGGTGTTGAAGGTTTCCAGAATCAGGATGAACTTGTTTTTATTCCTCTTCGAACCGCGCAAAAGATACTTCTCGGGATAAACCATGTCAGCATGATACGCGCGAAAGTGCGCAATGAAGATGACATTCCGAGCGCGCTGGCGCAGACTGAATCGATCATACGTGAAAGGCATGATATACCCGAAGGACATGAAAATGATTTTACCATACGATCCAGCGCGCAGGCGCTCGATGCGCTCAACACCGTCACCGGAGCATTGCGGCTCTTTCTGGGTGGCATCGCGGCAATCTCTCTGTTGGTCGGCGGCATTGGCATCATGAACATAATGCTGGTATCGGTCACGGAACGAACCAAGGAGATAGGCTTGCGCAAAGCAGTGGGCGCGACCAGCAACACTATTCAATCGCAATTTCTTATCGAGTCCTTGGTCGTCACTTTTGTCGGTGGAATTATTGGCATGATATTGGGTGTTCTCGTCTCGCTCATGATAGCGCTCGGTGCACGCGTTCTTGGATATGATTGGTCATTTGTCATCGCATTTGACGCGATCGGTCTCGGTATAGCGGTCTCCGCAATCGTTGGAGTGATCTTCGGCTGGTACCCCGCCCGAAAGGCTGCTCAGCTCCAGCCGGTCGAAGCATTACGATATGAATGATATATGAAAATCAATACATCACTCACTATTGCCTATCGGGCGGTTATCCTCCACAAAGTACGCTCCGCGCTAACCGCGCTGGGGCTTATTATCGGTGTTGCTTCAATCATCACGGTCGTTAACATGGGAAGTGCGGTCAAACACCTTATTCTCGGAGAACTTCAGGCATTCGGCACCGATTATATAAACATCGAAATTAAGGTGCCATCAACCGGGAAAAACTCAACGGCAAATGCGACCAACATGGCACAAGGCGTATCCATTACCACGCTGACGCTTGACGACGCCAAAGCGATCGGCAAGCTCCCGAACGTACGAGATTACTATGCAGGCATTGTTGGACAGAGTGTCGTTTCTTTTGAGCGCGAAAACAAGACAGCAAGCCTGTGGGGCGTATCACCAAGCTTTTTTGACCTGTTTAATGCCGAACTTTCCATGGGACGCCCGTTCCTCCCTGAAGAAGACCTATCTCAGGAGCACGTCGTAGTGATCGGATCCGCCATTGCCGAAAAACTGTTTGGCGACAACGACCCCACGGATAAAAGAATCAAGATAGGATCGCAGTCATTCAGAGTTGTAGGAGTAATGTCCGAGCAAGGATCTCTTGCTTTCATGGATATGGACAACACCGTATACGTGCCGGTGGCCACCATGCAGCGCCAGATCCTCGGCGTCAAACACATACAGTTCATACTCGCCTATCTCAATGACGTAAGCAAAAACGACATTACCGCCGCGGATATCGAAACACTCATGCGAGAACGCCACGATATCACCAATCCCGACAAAGACGACTTCGCGGTCACCACCGCAGAGGAAGGGCTTGCTATTCTCGACTCTATCACCCAAGCCATCACACTTCTCCTGTTCGCCATCGCGGCCATATCGCTTCTGGTCGGCGGCGTCGGCATCATGAATATCATGTATGTATCGGTCGCTGAACGGACATATGAAATCGGCCTGCGCAAGTCGATCGGCGCGACACGCTCAGACATTCTATGGCAATTTCTCTGGGAAAGCCTATTATTGACGCTCATCGGAGGCGGCATCGGCGCATGTCTCGGAGAATTTATTTCCTTCGCCGCATCAATCGGCGCACGATCATTCGGATACGACTGGCCGTTCTCCCCATCCATCTCCGGACTTGTGCTCGGCTCCGGATTCTCAATAGTCGTTGGGCTGATATTCGGCATATACCCGGCGCGCAAAGCATCAATGCTCGAGCCGGTCGAAGCGCTCCGCGAACAATAAAAACGGCCCGCCTGGGCCGTGTGCTCACTTCTGCAGCCCTTTTCGTCTGCGTACTTTTACCTTTTCGTCCGAAACGATCCTGCCGTCCTTGAGCGTAATAATACGCTCCGCATATTCTGCGGTATATTGTTCGTGTGTCACCAGGATGACTGTTTTACCCTGATCGCCGAGCGCATCAAGGATCTCCATCACCTGCGCGCCTGATTTTGAATCCAAATTTCCTGTTGGCTCATCCGCGAAAATAATCGCAGGATCGTTGACCAGCGCGCGCGCAATAGCCACTCGCTGTTTTTCGCCGCCTGAGAGCTGATTTGAAAGATTGCCAATACGATGACCCAGTCCAACGGCTTCTACTGCACGACGAATGCGGTTGGACCGCTCTTTTTCATTTACCTTTTTTGTATACATGAGCGGCAGGCCGACATTATCATACACGCTGGTGCGCGGAAGAAGGTTGAACTGCTGAAACACAAAGCCAATAGCATCGTTTCGGAGGCTCGCGAGATGTTCGTCCGTAAATCCTGACGTCTCTTTTCCGCGAAACAGATACGATCCGCTCGTCGGACGGTCAAGAAAGCTCAAAATATGCATGAGCGTCGATTTCCCTGAGCCAGACGGTCCAACGACCGCGACAAATTCGCCCAGCCTGATGCTGAGAGATATATCGTGAAGGACTTTTGTCACTACTTCTTCATTCCGAAACTCTTTTGAAAGCGACCGAATATCGATCAGATTCTCTGAATGGATCATGTAATTACTCCTTCGTGAACGTTATCACCTGCTCGCCTTCGCTCAAGCCATCAGTGATCTCAATGCCTTCGTCTCCGCGCACGCCGAGCGTGACATCCCGTTCCTCAACCAACCCCTGTGCGTCCACTATCTCGACATATCGGGTTCCGTTATGCGATTTCACCGAACGGAACGGCACCCATAACGCCGAGCCTTTGGTCGCGGTCACGATTGTGACGTTTGCGGTCATACCCGGTCTCGCGCGCTCGAACTCGTCCTCAAGAGAAACCTTCACTCGGTAATACACGACATCTTGAATAAGCGTCTCCGCGGGATCCACAAAAGTAACTGTTCCGGTGAATTTCTCATCATCCCCAAAAGCATCAAGCGTGATGCCGGCTTCTTGTCCAAGGATCACTTTTGATATATCTGACTCCGGAATATCGACCTCGATCTCGAGCATTGCGTCTCCAATCATCTCAAAAATGTTCTGACTGAAAGAAGTCTGCTCTCCAAGTTCGACAAACCGTTTGGTAATAGTTCCGCTGATCGGCGCACGAATCGTCGCCTCTTCGAGTTTCGCGTGCGCGAGCGCAAGCGCGGCATCCGCCTGACTGACACTCGCCTCCTGCGCGCTGATATCGAATGTGCGCGGCGGCGCTTTTTTGAGCGCGAGCTGAGATTCTGCAACCGAAAGCGCGGCCCGTGCGCTGTCTACAGCGTCCTGCGCGCTGACAACGTTGTCAGCATACGACGCTATCCCATTTGTCCAATTGCTCTTCGCGGTCTGGATATTAGAAAGTGATGCGTTCATCAAGGTCTGTTTTGCTTGTATGTTTGTGGTCAATGTGTCGAGCTGTGTCTCGGTGAATGAAGACGTTACCACTGTCCCCAGCAAAACATCTATGGTGGCGGACAGCGCGGTTTTAACCGATTGAATAGCGCTGCGCGCGTCGTCAAGCGCCTTCCGAACGTCCTCATCGGACGAACTGCCATTCAATTGTGACGCGTACGATTCAATCGCATTGACATCACTGTCCGCAGTTGTTTTTTTCTTTTCAGCAGCAGGCATAAGCGCCCCATTCTTAACGCCCAATGTTGGTTTTGCATCCTCGTCAGTAAGAGTATCATCGATTTTCTCAACAGCGCCGGAAGCGATCGTCATCTCATTCAACACGACAGTAAGCGCTGTGTCCTTCAGATTCTCAAGTTCTATATCCTGCTTCTTGAGAAGAGTCGACAAGGTATTTTCCGCTGATTTCAATGACTCCTCCTTTTGTGTGACAGTATCTTCGGCAACCTTAACATCCTCCTCGGAAGAACCTGCAAGCAATTTTTCCAGCTGCGCTTCTTCGTTGGCAAGTCGCGCGCGCGCGTCATCAACCTGGCTCGAAAGTGCTTGTGATTCAAGCTGAGCAAGGAGCTGTCCTCGCGATACATGCCCCCCCACATTGGCGAGCATGCGCGATACGCGTCCGGTTGTTTTGAAATTAAGCTCAATACGCTCGGCTGATTCAACCTTTCCAGTAGCTTCAACGGTCTGCGTCAGCGTTCCGAAATGAACCGGCTCAGTCACATATTCCGGCCCAGATCCTTTTCTGTTGTATATGATCCCAACGGCCGCAGCTACGGCAATAACAGCAAAAATGATCAAATAAATTATCTTTTTACGTGTCATATATTGTCTTACTATACCACATTTCAGCATCTTGAGCGAGGCTTTGCTATTCAAAGCATCCTTAACCGCCGCGCGGTCAGCGCAAAAAATCCCTATAGCAATGGACGGTTATCTGGAAATTGATTCAAGCACCGGCGCTTCACTTGCTTCTTCTATCAAAAACGAAAGGCGTCCCATCGCCTGCCCGCGCCCTGTCTCGACAGACACGCGCCATTTCCCAGGTTCCAGACCCGATTTCATCGAATATCCCCGATATCCCTGCTGTCTGCCGCCGGTGATTGTGAATGACAGCCGATCCTTTGTTATCCACGCGTTCTGTGTTTCGTCATACTCCTGCCATACGTGATAAATGCCGGTGCGCAGATCTGTCGGCGCAAAAATCGCGGTATACACATAAAGCCGCTTTCCGCGCTGCCAGTGCACAGTCTGCCCGGGAAGCATCTTCTGAAGAAGGGATTCGTGCTCTCCGGTAAGCGTATACCCGTCATTTGCTCGCGCGACAGCATGATACACGCCAGCCTCCCGAAGCGCGAGCGGCACCGGAGGAATAATATTCGCGAAATAGAAACTCACCAATGCTACAAGAATCGCCGCAAAGGCATGCGTCAACGTCTTCTGGCGGACGCGTACCTCTCGGCTCGCGCGACCAAGGAGACGTACAAACAATACGCATATCACAAAACTCGTAATACCTGCAAGCAAGAACAGCCGCGAGGACAAACTGTTAAAAATATACGGCAAAGCAATCGAGAACAAGGAGAACATCACAAAAAAATACAGCGGCAGCTGCACAAGGAGCAGCTTGAAGTGCTCTTTATATAGTTCGTTTGAGACCATAAGTCCCACAAAAATCAGCATAAAAATCCAGCTTGCGGAAAAACTGGCCGAGAACCAGTAAAAGATGAACGCGTTGCCGACAAGCGCTCCCAGCAGGAATTGAATAAGGAGCGGCGCGTACAAATGCACGAACTTCAGCTTGTGGGTTACGCGTCCGGCGTCATACAGCTGCACGAACGCGATCGCAAGCCCCGTGATCACGAGATAGGTGCCCGCGACAGTCAGTGCGGTCGAAACTTGTATGTGCGTGAACGTAACATAGTCCATCACAAAACCAAACCCAAGAGTCGCGGGCATGAGCAGGCGCTCGTATTTTTTGTACGCCTCGTGAGCGCGCTGATATTTTGTTTTAAGACGGGAAAGCATGTATACACTATAACAAAAAAACGGCTGTTCACACAGCCGTTTTTCTAAATACAAAATTTACCGGCGTGCCGCGAGATGAAAACTGGCATACGCCAGCCAGGCAGTCACAATAGCGCCAATGAGGCTCACCCAGAGCGGGAGCATCACGCCACCGATGGTAATACCCACCGCGAAAAAGAGACGCACGATATGCGCAATAGCAACAATGGTGAGCAATACGCCAACCACATAGAAGGCTGGGCGTTTGCTGTCTGCAAGCGGAATATTCACTTTCCACGCGTAGTGGATCAATAGAATAAGGAGGATAATATCCACCACGATCCAGGCGTTGGCGAATGAAGGCGTTAAGGTCACGCCAAAGAACTGCGCCGTATACAAATGCGCAGCCTTGACCCAAATGCCGGCAAGCAGATCGCCTGCCACGAGGCCTGCAAGGAATTTGCACACCTCGCGCACCATGTGCGTATGGTTCTTTTTTGCCATATTTGTTTTTGTTTACTGGTAAAGCGTCTTTAGTATACCGCGATGCAAAATGTGCGCAAGCGAGCTCATCTATTGCCTAGTAATATTTTTTTAGTTCCTCCTCTATATATTCCAACAGCCACAAATGAAACTCCATCAAAAATGGATTCCATGTCATATACGGGTGCTTGTGTTTGCGGATCAGAGGCATAATCTCGGCTGCGGATGTGCCCGTGAAGTGCTTATACCGCACAATCGAAATTTCAGGCGGGGTGAGGGCATCGAGAATGTCGGGCGTGATCTTGTCAACGCTTTTCGCAAACTTCGCGGTTTTAGTCTTGGCCGCATACGCTTCCTCAAAAAGCTTACGCATTCCTTCATCATCCAAAAGCCGCAGCGCCGCATCTCGTTCCTCATCGCGCACGTCAGCGCCTTTGGTGAACGTGGTCTCGTCCCCCACTTCCAGTTCGCCAATGTCATGCACCGCAAGCATGGAAAGCGCACGCCCAAAATCAACCTCTGGGTCATTAATATGCGGATACAACAAAGCCGCAATAATAGGCAAACTGCCCACATGTTCGATCAATGGCTCGCGGATGAGCAGACTTTCTGGGTCAAATTCAGCGGCCGTCGGATAACGATTCTGTTGCGCAAGATAAAACGGCTGCGTGGACGTGCGGTATTCGTTCGAGTATCCTTTGTAGATGGACTGAATCTTTTGAAAGAGTGCGGCATGGTTTGACATATGGCTATACCTTACCAAGCATGCTGAAAAATCCAGCTAGCGTACTTTGTCCCGCGCGGCGCGTATCTCGCGCTCGATTTCCTCGCACAGTTCGTCCCGGTGCTCGTTCCACGCCTGGTCTAGCGCGCTCTCAAGATTCTCAAACGCTTCTTCTATAAGACCAATCTTAAAATAGAATTTCGCACGAGTTATGTTAAATCGAATCGAGGAAATAGGATCTTTCGCCAGTTCCTGCTCACGCTTCTCTAACCAGTCATTGATCAGCGTCCGTGATTCGGGATCGGTGGGACCCTTTTCTTTTATCCGGCGCACAAGTTCCTCTTCAGCGCGCTCTTGGCTGTTTCCTTCATGTTCAAATGATGGTCGTTCCATATATTTCAATCTACCATAGCCTCAATATTGTTTCCATCCGGATCAAACACAAAGCACGCGTAATAATTCAGTGTATATTCCGGACACGGGCCGGGCGCGCCATTGTCTTTCCCGCCCGCTGCCATGGCTGCCTCGTAGAACGCGTGAACTTGTTCTTTGTTCGCCACGCGGAACGCCACATGTACAGGCGTTACCGCACCTCCGTTTTTCGACTGAATGATCTCAAACAACCCATCCGTGATATCAAACGCCCACATGTCGCCGTCCTCGCCAAACGACACGGCGTAGCCGATGGACGCAAACGTTTGTTCATAGAACGTTTTGCTTCTTGCGAGGTCTGATACATTGATTGAAACGTGATCAAGCATACTGCTACAGCGTTTTAGAATATAATACTATTCTAGCAAAAATTTATTCGCCTGATAAATGAGATTCGGCCAAAAAATAGATTTCGCGCCTTACATTATAGAGCCGTTACAGCGTGGCAAGGTCAATGACCTCGTCAATCCGGATCTGCGCGACAAAATCTGGAATGTGTGAAACTATGATCATCGCGCCCCCATATTCGTCAAGCGCCTCTGCAATGATCGGCAAATGGCGAAAATTAATATGGTTCGTTGGTTCATCCAGAATAAGAAGACCGGGGCGCATCAGCGCTAGCCGGCAGAATGACAAAAGGCCTTTCTGTCCCTCGGAAAGCGCGCGCACCTCGCTTGCCAAAAGATGCCCATCCAGCAAAAATCCGGCCGCGCTCGAACGCAACAGATGCTCGTCGTCAAGATCCTCCATAACCTCCGCAAGCGTATCATACGCAGTCTTGCTATAATCCAGATTGCTGAAATCCTGCTTGTAATATCCAACAACCGCCTCCTCTGCTATATCAAATCCGGTGCCGGAACGAGTCGCCAACTTCTCAAGCAAGGTGCTTTTGCCGATCCCGTTCGGTCCGGCAATAAGGAGGTGCGTATTCTTTCGGATCACTAGATCTAATTTCTTTTGAACCTCCTTCCCCTCTTTCAGGGCAGTCACCTGGTGGAATGTCAGAATCTTGCCGTTGAAGTGCGGGTCAAACTCCTGATCCGGCATGGAAAATTGACGAATGGTCCTGTCTTCACGCCGAACTTCGACAATGCTCTCCTCGGCCTCTTCGGCTGCCTCGCGCATTCGTTTCGCAACACCGCGCAGTTTACCTCCCTTGTGAGCGAATACCTCTGCCTTCGCGCGCTTTTCTTTTATCTGAGTCTGCATGCGCGCATTCAGCTTATTCTCGCGATCGATCCTGTTTTTGATCTCTTCCACCACCACATAATAGTTGCCCGTATACTGCTCGACCTGTTTTGTATGCATATCAAGATACAGCACGCCGTCGGAAAATGCGTTTAAAAAATCAGCGTCGTGCGAAATAACCATCACGGTCTTTTCATACAGCATCAAATAACCGGTCAAATGCTCGATCCCTTGCTGATCAAGATTATTGGTCGGCTCATCAAGCAGCAGTATATCCGGATTCTGGATCAACGCATGCGCCAAAAGAAGCCGCGCTTGCTGCCCGCCGGAAAGCGCGCGGATTGTACGATCAATCGGTACCGCCAAGTGCACAACATCAAAAACCTCTTTGATCTGCTTATCAAGATCATACTGCTTCTTTTTAAAAGCGGTTTCAAAAAAACTCCGCACAGTCTTGTCTTTTGCGTCTTCAGGCATGGTCTGACGCGCAAGCGCCACGGTCGCGTCTCGCGGAGTGCGGAACACCTCCCCGCTGGTCGGTTTCGCTTCGCCGGTAATGAGTTTAAAAATCGTGCTTTTGCCGGCGCCATTCTGACCCATCAAGGTAATACGGCTGCCCGCGCGCACCGAAAAACTGACCTCGTCCAGCAGCTTTTTATTGGACTGGTATTCAAAACTGACTTCTGAAAATCGCAATACGACGTTTTCTTGGTTCATAATCAAAAAAAACCCACATGCAGCGGGTAAAATAATGTGAGAAGTATACTAAAAAATATCAATTCGGTCAATCAACATCGCGAAATAGAATTATATGCCACTGGTACTATCTCATGAATACCGTCACTAGCACGCCTGCCGTGACCAGAATGCCGCCCAGGACCGTACCCACGGTCGGCGCTTCGCCCAAGAAGATGAATGCGAGCACAACTGTCAGGGCCACGCTCAATTTATCAATAGGCGCCACCTTTGACGCTTCTCCGAGCTGCAGCGCCTTGTAGTAAAAAAGCCATGACAGGCCGGTGGCAAACGCGGACAGGACGATGAAGATCAATGAGTGCTTCGAGATCTTAGTCAGCTGGCTCGCGGTCCCCTGTGCCAAGACGATCGCCCACGCGAAAAATACAATAATCACGGTCCGGATCGCAACCGCAAGATTGCTGTCAACGCCGCGAATCCCGATCTTGCCGAAGATAGCGACAAGAGAAGCAAAGAATGCGGAAAAAATTGCGTAGAGTGCCCATGACATATGTATACTATAACACAATAAAAATCATATCACACACTATACCTATGGTATGATATAGGTAACTATTATATGATTATATGATCAATACAAAAATATCCTCAGGCATCATGCATGCGCTGCCCGCGGATCTGCGGAATATGCTTGCATCTGACGAATCACTGCGCTCACTCTGGGAAGATATCACCCCCTTGGCGCGCAACGAGTGGATCTGCTGGGTCACGTCAGCGAAAAAACCGGAAACAAGGAAACGCCGCATTGAAATTGGCCGCTCGAAAATGAAAAGCGGCATGCGCCGGCCCTGCTGTTGGGCGGGATGTCCGCACCGAAAATAAAACGTAACCCCCCCCACCGCGTAATCAAAAACATCTC
>Ga0066639_10005577_pt1 | contig 10556 bp, 8 predicted proteins | sample CryGeyCG2114_010_2_FD_59504 | JGI IMG/M metagenome (GOLD analysis project Ga0066639, IMG submission 59504) | Groundwater microbial communities from aquifer - Crystal Geyser CG10_big_fil_rev_8/21/14_0.10 | ecosystem: Environmental > Aquatic > Deep subsurface > Groundwater | place: USA: Utah... | reverse complement strand
AACCGAGACGCCTTTTCTGGTGGAAAGCGTTCACCCCGATCACCGTTCAGATGTTAATGCCGCCGAGCTTGAAGAGTGGTCTAAAAAATCCAAATGGCTAGGTCTTTCAATTTTAAACAAGCAAGGGGGAGAGGAAAAAGATCAATCTGGAACAGTCGAGTTTGCTGCCAAGTATGAGACTGATGGTGTTCCTTATAATCATCATGAGAATGCCTCTTTTGAAAAACGCAACGACACTTGGTATTTTGTTGATGGTAAGATTATTCGTGATAGCTATCGGCGAGAAAATCCTAAAGTTGGACGCAATGACCCGTGCCCTTGTGGTAGCGGCAAAAAATTTAAAAAGTGCTGCGCGAGTGTTTAATCTTCATTGCTTATAAAACGATAAAAAATATTTTTTCCACTACCATGTGAATCTATAATTTTGAGCTCCATCCAATTTTTAATCCAGGCCTTGGCAGTTGAACTTCCGATTCCAAAGGTGGCCTCTAAATCGCCGCGTTTGAAGCTTGGAGATATGCTGGCAAATAGTTTATGTGCCCCACGAAGTTGGTGATCCATGGGGATTATTGTGATCTGATCCTTGGGTAATTTCATATAATAGCGGTTGGCCTCTCGTCGAATATTAAAGCCGGCCTTCTTCAAATTACTGATGAGATTTTTTAATCTCTCCTCGCCATTGAGAGGATTAAAAAAATCTTGTCGATAAATAAAATCAATCAGGGCCCATTTTGACATACCAATTTCGCCTGAGCCAAGAATGGGCGAGATACATTTAACCTGTGTTTGAGTTAAAGTCAGAGGTGGGGCCAAGGATTTTTTAAAAGAAACCACTCCGGAGTAGAGATCCAAAAGGGCGTAGTCACTGATTGGGTAGTTGCGAATTATATTTGAATATTTCGCCGCTTTAATTTTTTCATCCTGGATCAACCAACAATCGTGATCATTGTCATCATAGCGAGCATCATAGAAGAGTCGTAGCGGCAATCGGCGTTGAGTATAACATTTTCCAAGGTTATAACTATAGGGAGAAAATGCTAAATGGCCGCGTGTTGCTAAACGTTTTTCTAGGGGCAAACGTTCGCCCATATTTCTTTCTAGCCAATAGTAGACAGTCATTTTTATGTTGGGAGAAATTTCGCTCCAGGTGCTGATATCCTGGCATTTATTAAGATAAGTAGTCGCGCTCCCAGAGTCCCCATTTAGGGTGTGATAGATCCCAAGTGAACGATAGATAAAAATATAGTCAGTCGAGGTGCTATTTTTTAAAATCTTTTCCCCTGCCTGGCAATGTTGCAGGGCCTGTGGCCACTTTTCCCAGTCGAGATAAAGATCGGCCAGTCGCTGGTGAATTTGGCCTCGTAATAACTCCTCTTGTTCGAGTGATTGCTGCATCAGTTGTAGCAAGACAGATTCACATTCTTCCCTCTCTTTTAGAGCAAACAGGGCGGCGGCTTGGCAGATAATACTACCGCGCCATTCTTTGCGATCATGCATAAGTGAGCTTGCCGCTTGCATGGCGGCATCTTTGGCCTTTTCAAAATCGTTGATGCCTAAATAAAGACCAGTCATATAGCGCCAATAAAATGGGCTGATTTTAAGTGGGTCGAGCTGGCGCCTTTTGACTTCACTTGTCAGGTTGTCAAACATACGTTTGGCCATAAAGCGCACACCGATAAATTGCAACATGTAGGCGAGGCGAAATTGTAGCGCTAAAAATTCGCTAGAAACTCCTAGTAACTCGGACGGACTCAGTTCTGGTCCCAATATTTTAATCGCTTTATCATTTTCAGAGAGCGTGCGGTAAATTTCTGATACATGGATAGACTCATTAGGAGTGAGAGGACCAGACTTGGTCAGCTTTGAAATAAGCGAGCGTGCCAAGGCCGGCTTGCTTAGGGATATGGATTGCTCCGCTTGTGCCAAAATCTGAGCTCTGGCGTCACTATTTTGTGCATTTTTCATTTCGATTAGAATTTTAGCTTACTTTTTAATTAGTTAGAAGATTTCTTGGGTAAAAAAAGGATGGGTCGGGAAGTGTGGCAAAAGGGAGTCGTCTATTGGGGTCGTCATATAGGGTTTCCCGGCCCATCCGCTTTTCGAAAGAGGTGTTAAAACGATAATAGCGCAGGGCGCAAGGGGGATATAGGGAGATTTTTGGGCCGAATAAAGTCCTTAGGCAGACCTGCAAAGTCCATGGCCAAGTAAAGTACAACTATGTGATAATATTGTGATGTCTGATGAGGGAGCGAAACGAAAGATTTGGTGCCTAGGGCGAGACTTGAACTCGCACGGCCTTTTCAGGCCGAGGGATTTTAAATCCCTTGTGTCTACCATTTCACCACCCAGGCATTGACTACAAAGATAAGAGGAGCAGATGTTCACCTATTTTCGTCAAAATTGTCAATGCAAAATCGCCCTATTATGTTGCTTGTTCTTATGGCTTCCCAGTTGTGCAGGTCCTCAAAAGGAGGAGCTGCGCCCCATTGATGCCTTGCCATTTTGGCTCAAGGTAGATGAAAAATTTTCTCCGCGACAAGAAGATGGCAGCTATTTAACTCACCCATTTTTTGATCTAGTTCCCTTTGCTCACCCCGATGACCAATCTTTAAATTTTTTCCCACTGACAGCGCAGGGAAGCTCTGTCGGCTACGAACTCGACCTGCTCTCCGGAAGGGAATATGCTGATCGCAAGTACTGCAAGCAAAAGGATGCCTGGGAAAAATACCCAGATGAAATATTCGCTCCGCCTTTTACTGAGGGCATTGTGCCTAGATTGCTTGACGGTTTAGGAAGCGCTCAAAAGATCATTGTTTTTGGCCGTCCAGAACTTTATCAAAGTATCGACAGGCGCATGACGAGAAGTTATCGAGTCAGAATTGTGGGTGGACTGGTCATGCAATATTGTAAAAATCCCCCCTGCGGTCAGCGCTCTACTTGGGACTCCTATCTTCTCTTGGTAGGGGTGGATAGCATGGATAAAAAATATGAACAGGTGAAAGAAATCTCACAGCTCAAAAAGCAAGTTGACTGGGACTATGTCATCGCATTTTTGCAGAACGGGCGAGGACGAAAAGTTACTAAGCGTGCGAATCTGCCGGCCTATCGTTTAATTGGTGAAGTGGCAGGGCAAAAGGCCCTGGCCTACGCTCTTTCCAAAGGACATTTTTTTAAATTCGATGAATTGATTTCGCTGCGTAAGAATTGTCACAAACTTTATGATTATTTTTGGCAGAAAGCAGAAAAAATAAGAACCACTCCTAAGCCTGACAACGATAATGGCAAAAAAGAGCTACAGGCATATAAAAAGCAGTTGAATAAAACCAACGTGATTGTAGAAGAATATCAATCTGGACCCAAGAAGTTGGACCAGCGGGAATATGATTTTTACAAGTTTTTTGAAGACTTCTACAATAAATACGCTGATAGGTTTTATACCTGTACCCGCTTTGTACGATACAGCAATATCAATAATAGTGTTAAGCGCCATTGGTTTTTGACCTATATGGATCTGTATTTTAAATTGGAAAAGTTAGGAAATTTTTACAATTGTGAAAAGCGCGCTTGGTTAGACAATCCTTTAAATTTAAGCAATACACGCACCTTTAATCCGAGCAAGGATCGCGGCCGGTGTCGCGAAAAGGATTTTGACCGTGCCTTTGATGCTGCTCTCTCTAAGCTGGGTGGGCTGCGACAATCGGCCAAAGAATACTATTCGTATCTTACCTACGACTCAGCTCCTTGGGGCAGCCATGAAAAAATGTATGCATGGAAATTGAATACAGGTAAGACAATGAGCTGTCAGGAACAAAGCAAAAATGCTGTTAAAGATATATTGCCGGATTTGTTTCCTAGCAATGTTGATTGGGAAGCCTATGGGCACAACGAATCTATTAAAGGCAAAGACTATTTAATAAGATAAGAAATTTGGAACAACCATAAAGTGATAATGTGCCATGGAAATTGATAAAAGTGAATTTTTGAGAAATTATTCTGCGACATACGAATCGCAAAGTTTTCTACAACGTTGGTTACGTAAGCAGGATGCGCACTCACTCAGTTCCTTTGTGGCAGGATTTTCTTGCTGTCAATTGGAATACCAATCAGCATTTCTCGCAACCAATGACAAGCCATCAGGTGCCTCTCTTATTCCTTGGGAAAAAAATAATCCTAATGAGTCGGATCTTTTAATTATTGGAGGATCCCTAAATTTTAAACTGTACCCCTATATTTTGGAGATGTATGCCAGTCTGATGAGACCTTGTTGGGTAGTGGCGTTAGGAGCATGTGCCATCAAAGGCGGGCCCTATCACTCAGCAGCTAGCTACGCAGTTATGCCTGAAATAAATTCCATCATTCCTGTTGATGTATTTATACCGGGATGTCCGCCACATCCTGAGACTATCAAGCAAGGCTTTGAACTACTACGCGCGCGCATTTTGGCAGGTATTTCTGCTGAAAATAAGCTAGCAGGGGAGGCGGGACATGCCATTTCCATCTAAGCAAGCTTTTGTTGATAATTTGCAGACAGTTTTTTCACAGATTTTGAGGGAAAGAGAAAATGGGATCGATGTAAACTTTTTTGTTTCTTCTCATACCTATTTCCTCGTCGTTCAGCGTTTATTTACTGAATTTGAATTTTTGACACTGCTCGATTTGTGGGGAGTCGACAATCTTGAGCGCGCCAGCATACCTAAGAATCCAGAACAAAGTGAAGCACGTTTTCAAATCTCTACCATTCTTTTAAATTATAAATTTGACGTAAGGCTTAAAATTACATTTTTAATTAATCAAGAGCAAAAAGTACCCTCTTTGACTAAAATTTATAATAATGCGGTTTGGCCAGAGCGCGAGGTGCGAGAATTTTTTGGTTTGAATTTTTTGGATTGTGTTTACGAAAATTTAATTCTTCACCCTGCGACAGATGGCTTTCCTTTGCGCAAAGATTTTATACCTGTCACCGTGCCGCTAGAAATGCTTTTGCCTGTGCGCAATTTTTTTTCTTCCGCCTCAGTAGAATTTGCTCATAAGGGGAATTTTGTCGAATGGCTAGAGCTTGGGCCTTTTTTCGCTGAAGACCGCGGAGCTATTAGAATTTTGGCAAAAGTAGATGGCGAACAGGTATACGATGTGAATATGGATGTGGGCCTATCTCATCGTGCAGTCGAAAAGATTTGTGAAGTTACAAGCTATTCTCAGATTCCACTTTATATGGAAAGGCTAAATTATCACTCCAGTGCTTTAAACTCTTTATGTTGGGTTAAAGGATTGGAAGACTTTATGCACATCTCGATTTCAGAGCGAAGCATGGCCATGCGAATGGTTTTTGCCGAACTATCTCGTATCTTTGATCATTTGGGTTGCTTGATGAGAATGGTTATAGGCAGTCAAAATCCATTTGCTGATAGATTATTTTTACTACAACGTGAAAAAATTAAAGTTCTTTTTTCTGAATATAGCGGCCAGCGGCTCTTCACCCGAGCAATTGTCCCCGGGGGGCTGAGCACTGAAATGCCAGGCGGGTGGATTACTTCCTGCATGGAGACCATGATTGAACTTAAGAAATTTATGGCACGCTTAAACAAAAGCTTTGTACGCAATCTGGCGTGGATTGAGAGTACGGATTATGGCCCGATTTCAGCCAATGACGCCATTTGTGAGGGGATTACCGGTCCAAACTTGCGCGCTTCAGGTATAAATTATGATTTGCGCAAACGCAATCCCTACTATTTTTATTCTGAGCTAGAATTTGATATTCCGATTGGGCAAAATGGAACTATGTATGATCGATTTTTGGTCAGGTTGGAAGAAATTAACCAGTCCATCCGTATCATAACTCAAATCCTAGATAACTTACCCCTAGGCAGTGTACTAGCAGAGCAAGATATGACTAGCTTGTTTGAAAGTGGTGAGATCTGGCAGCAATGCCATCCAGGTGAGTTTTATTCGAATATTGAGGGGAGTAACGGTGAGCTCGCCATATGTGCGGTGATTGATAGCGGCCCTAATCCTTATCGCTTGCATGTTCGCTCTCCCAGTTTGTATCATGCTCAGTTTTTTTCTTGCTTGGTGAAAGGAACAAAGTCACAAATAGGTCAGCAGGCCTTACCAGTTGCTTCGCTCTTGCAGTGCTTTGATTCGCTCAATATTATTGCTTCTGAAATAGATAGGTAGTCTAGGAGAAGAAATTAAAAATGATTCTTTCGAAAAAATATTATAAAAAAAATAAACTGATTCGGGATTTTTTTTATTTTTTAAATACTCTTTTAAGAACTTCTAAAAATTCAAAGCTAATGCCTCTAGGCAAGGCGATGGGGATGCCTGAACTAATGAGAAATGATAAGGGAACACTCTTATGCGATTCTTGTATGAAATGTGAAAAGGCATGCCCGGCGGCCTGTATATTCATCACTGCCACGGAGGGTAGCGGACGCCCGCCCGTCGAATTTCAAATCGATCTAGCAAAATGTATCTATTGTGGTGAATGCGAAGTCGTGTGTCCAATCGCGGCAATCAAGATGTCCGACTCTCTCCCCCCTCCCTTCGAAAAAGGTGCCAGCACCTTTTTGGTAGCTAAGGGGCGTTAAAAAATAAAATCTTGCTCCCAAGCAACTAATTTGCGCTGAAGGTGACAGAGTGAGGTTTTGCGTTGGAATATTCCTGATAAGGGACGATTGTCGATACTGTTTTCCAGCTGTTTTACAAATGAGCTTCTTGCAATCAGTTTTCCCCCCAGACTTTCAACAACAGGGGTTACCATTTGAGTGTCGATCCACTCAATGCTAAATTCTTTAAGTGTTTTCATCAGGGTTAACAACGCTACTTTAGAGGCGTTGGGGATATTAAAAAACATTGATTCGCCAGAAATATAATTTCCAATTGAAACGCCATATAATCCACCAACCAGTTCACCCTCAAGCCATACATCTACGCTATAAGCATGGCCATGCTTAAAAAAGTCGCAATAGGCCTGAATGATGGAAGGTGTGATCCAGGTTAAAGAATGCTGCTCTTTGCGATTACGTGATAAAGCACAGTTTTCAATTACTTGATGGAAGGCCTGGTTAAATGTCACCGTAAATGGATTTTTTCGCAAAAATTTTTTTAAGGAACTTGATATTTTTATATCTTGGTGGCTCAATATGCCTCTTGGGTCAGGAGAAAACCAGGCCAAAGGGAAAGTTTCAGAAATTGGCCAGGGAAATATACCTTGTGTATAGGCAAGTAGCAGACTACTTACTTCCAGGTCTCCACCAATGGCCAAGAGCCCGTCACTATCGGCCTTAGAAATTGGAGGAAATGCCATAATCGCCATTACTTTTCGCCTCCCTTGAGTGCCGTCATAAGCCAAAAGGTAATCAAGGAAGCATTGAGAAGAGTTGTTTCAGGTTCTGGATTTATTCCTGCATGGGGGCGTGTGAAAGGGGCGATTTCTACAATATCAGCGCCTCCAACGGCAAAATGTTTATAGATTTCTTGAATGAGAATAACTGCCTCATGTTGGAATAATCCATCGGGCTCAGGGGTGCCAGTCGCTCCCGCCAGCGATTCATCGAGAGCGTCGATATCAAAGGATATATAGACTTCATCCACCGCTTTTGATTTTAGATGTTCAATTATTTGTGAAGTGATCATCTGTATTCCTGAAGTTCTGACTTCTTTGGCCCAATATTGGCGCACTCCCATTGTATTTTGCCAGTGCGAACGGTCTTTACCAGTGCTTCGTATGCCGACCTGGATTAACTGATCAGGTGAATTAAGCAGCTCAAGCATAGGATAGGCCCAAGAGCCAAAGCAGATGTCGACACCCAAGCGACTTTCTAATAAGTCGGTGTGGGCATCAAAATGCAGGATCGCCACATTTTTCTTTTGTTGCGACCGCGACTCCAAGTAGGCCTTGACCAAAGGGTAACTGACGCTATGATCACCTCCAACACCAAAAACTTTTGCCTGAGGATTTTCCCGATAGAGAGTGTGTAAAAAGCGCTCACAAATGGAAAGAGGTGAGACGGGAAGATCAACCTGGCCACTTTGATAAAGTGCTTGGCGTGAAGAATCAATGGTTGCTTGGTTTAGATATTTATCGTGTAAAAAATGAGGAATAACGCGCACGTCTCCTAGATCCTGGTATGAAAAGTCTGGATAGGTTTGGTTGAAAGTCCCTCTTAGAAGCAATGGCCCCCAATTTGCTCCTCGCAAAATTCCTCCGCCAGCATCGGAGGGAATGGCCAACATCAGAGGAATGTCATTTGTTTTAGAAATAACTGCGAGAGATTTTTTCCACGCCTCTTCAACTTTGTCTGGACTCGTCTCTCCAAAAATTTGTTGGTGTAATTCTGCTTTTTTTTCTTTGGCGGTATGTATGGTGAAGACGCCGTTGCCAGGTGGGCATAAAAGTTGTTGTGCTAATGCCGCGGCCGATGTTTGTTTCTCTTTGGGTTCTTTAGGCATGAATCCTTCTTTATCTTATTTTTTATCGAGTAACGACAGGAATATTATAGCGGTTATTATAGCAAATAGTTGGGCATCAGACGATCTCTTAGGAGTGGAAATTTTCCTGCTGGCAGTGTGCTTTGGTCTTGATTCAGAGCGCTGACAATGTCTTTGAGCGCTTTATAAATAAACTCCAAGGTGTCATGGCCAAGCATGTCGTGGACTCCTGCAATATGTGAGGTGACAATAACATTTGGGCACTCAATAAATTCCTCCAGCGCATAGGGTTCTGTTTCAAAAACGTCTAAGACAAATTGAGCTTCGGGAGAATTTCTTATGGCATTTTTCAGATCGCTATGATTGATGAGGGGGCCGCGCGCACTATTAATCAATAGGAATTCACTTTTTAGTTTTTTGAAAAATCTCTGATCGATGATATGCCGACTGGTAGGATTGAGCCCAGCACATAGAATAATAATATCTATGCAAGAAAGGTCAGGATTGGCATTAAATCCTAGGTGAGGATCACTGATGTGAACTGTCATGCCCAAATTGATCAAGGCATTGGAGACTATCGTTCCAATGTGACCTTTTCCTAAAAGTAGTACTTGGCAATTACTCGCCACTTTTCGCTTGAAGCTCCTTTGTTGGTCCCACTTAGAACTTTTTGACAGAGGAGTTAGCCAGCGATAGAGGGAGGCCATAATGTAATCGGCGACTGCGTGTTGGCGGATTTGATTGCCCAGAATAATGCTGCCGGAAAAATCTTTTACAAAATCAAAGGGGAAATTATCATAGCCGCTATTGGCATGTATGATAAATTTTGTATTGGAAAAAAAATCCTGGTCAGCAAGCTTTTTAAAGTTTGTGTGCGTGTTGGATAGAAATATATCAGGAGATCTTTCAGGCGCAGTCTGAAAGTAGTACTTGAATCCCAGCTCTTCGGCCATGGCCTTTTCTTGCTGAACAAGGTTATTTCCAAAGTAACTTGAAATTTGATCTCGAAATACTGTCCATCCCATGGATTTTCTTTTTAAAGTTGTAAAACTTCGTTAGTCAATATTAACGTCGGAAACGTTCAGGTCTAAAGCTTTGTATTCCAACGGTTCTCGCTTTGTGCTGCAGACTTTTTGTAGCTTGCGCTTTTTAATCAGGGTGCGGCATTTAGTCGTAACCTGATCATAGGATAAATCTTCAACTGTGCTTCTTTCGGCATTGACCTCAAAGCCAAGACGCTTTCCAAGATCCTGTTCACGCAGTTTTTGTAAGTCAGTTTTAGAAAATGATTCTAAAAAATATAGAAATTCTAGTGGAGAATTTTCGTAGTAATTCACCTGCGCTACCAAATCAGGCTCAATCGTTTGTCTGCCCAATCGCGGTTTTGTCGGCCAGTTTATTTTTCCAAATGCTTGGTACATGAGTTCAGAACAAACAATTTTATCTGGAGTCGCTACGTCAAAGTTAAAATCATAATCTTTGCCCATGCTACGAAGTGCACGGGTGTAGATCTCAGGAACTTCAACTTTATCATCCAGGCTATTTTTTACTCGCATGATGGCCAAGTGATCAATATTCAAAAAGCCGGGAACGCTGTTGAGTCTGACTCCTGGGCGAAGTGCTTCAAGGATACTTTTACCTTGGCGAATCTGATCATGGTAAGGAGCAATTGAAGGATGATCCCACATACCCATTTCTCTTAGCTCTGCTTCAGTTCCTAACCAAAGAGCGGCATGCCCAAAGTAGCCAGGAATAAAAGTGTCGGTAAGGGCAAAGGGAGTTTTTTCAAATAGGATATCCAGAGGTTTAAGCTGACGACGTACTTCGTCGGCAACATAGATGTTGTTTTCTAGATAACCATGCCTCCAACGAATAGCTCCGGCCATGTTGCCAAAAAATGCACTGAGGCCATTGACGATTGATTCGCCCAGTCCGGCCAGACCATCTACGAACCAATAACTTTTAAGTTTAATTTTTTCGCCTTTTCTAATTTTTTCTAAAGACGAACTGCCATCGATTGAAAGCATAATGCTGGCCAAGTCAGGGTCATTTTCCGCCGCTTTTGCCAGCTCTGATTTTCTTTCCAAGTAGCGCTTGAGATAATTTTGTAAAACCTTGCGCTTTTC
>Ga0066639_10005576_pt1 | contig 10559 bp, 5 predicted proteins | sample CryGeyCG2114_010_2_FD_59504 | JGI IMG/M metagenome (GOLD analysis project Ga0066639, IMG submission 59504) | Groundwater microbial communities from aquifer - Crystal Geyser CG10_big_fil_rev_8/21/14_0.10 | ecosystem: Environmental > Aquatic > Deep subsurface > Groundwater | place: USA: Utah... | reverse complement strand
GGAAGCAAAACTTCTCGATCTTCTAATGCAGCATCGGGATCGTCTCGTCCTTCAACGTATGCTCTAATAAATCCCGGAAACAAAATACGCGTACCTGATGCAGAAAAAATAGCATTACCTGACTCTATTTTAATGCTGACAGATTTTTTTTGTGCCTCAGCCATTTGAGTTGCCATTGTGCGCATCCAGATCAGTTCATAAAGAGCGTACTCTTTTCCAGAGAGGCCAGCTTCTTTTGGATGTACAAATTGTGATCCTGCAGGCCGAATGGCTTCGTGAGCTTCTTGGGCTCCTTTTGCTTTTGATGTGTATTGTCTAGGTGTTGGAGATAAATATTCTTTTCCGTATAAATCCTCAACACATTGTCTTGCAGCACTGATCGCTTGAGAAGATAAATTTGGAGAATCTGTTCTCATATAAGTAATCAAACCTTCTTCATAAAGTTTTTGAGCTGTTCGCATTGCTTCACGCGAAGACATCCCTAGTTTACGATTTGCTTCCTGCTGCAATGTTGAAGTAATAAAAGGTGCCGAAGGTTTTGAAGTAAAATCTTTTTCATCAACAGCGATAACTTTCCAAGATTTATTTTTTAATGTTTTTGAAAGTTCAGATGCTGTTTTTTCGTCTAAAACTAAAACATCTTTTCCATCAGAGAGTTTTCCTGTTTTTTCGTCGAAGTCTTTTCCTGAGGCGATTCGCTTTCCATTTAAAGAGTGAATTTTAGATTCGAACGCATCTTTTCCTTTTTCAAGTTCTGCTTGAATATCCCAATAAGAGGCTTTTTGAAAACTAAAGCGTTCGCGTTCACGCTCAACGACCATTCGAAGCGCTGAGGATTGAACGCGGCCTGCAGACAGACCATATGCAATTTTTTTCCAAATGAGTGGGGAGAGGGTATATCCAACAAGTCGGTCTAAGATGCGCCTGGCTTCTTGGGCTTTGACTAACCGTTGATCGATATCTCTACAGTCTGTGATTGAATTTTCAATCGCAGATTTTGTGATTTCGTGAAAGACCATGCGCTTAATTGGAATTTTTGGTTTTAGCACTTCCACTAAATGCCAAGATATACTTTCTCCTTCGCGGTCTTCGTCGGTTGCGAGATAGAGTTCGTCAGCGTCGACTAGTTTTTTTTTAAGCTCAGAGATGATTTTCGACTTACCTTTGGGGATAATATATAAAGGAGCAAAACTGTCTTCTACATTGACGCCAATTTTAGTCCATTCTTCTTTTTTAAGTTTTGCAGGGATGTCTGTAGCAGATTGTGGAAGGTCTCGAATGTGGCCCATGCTTGCTTCAACGTGAAAGTTTTTAGGCAAAAACTTACGGATCGTTTTTGCTTTGGTTGGAGATTCAACGATGACTAAAAACTGTTTTGCCATAAACTAAATTTATTAAGTATTACGTTTTACTTGTTAAAATATAAAGACTTTCTTAACAAGTTTGACGTGTGATGTTAAGGTTTAAACAAAATTACTCTATATATAATATATGTCATGAGAATCGAGGAGTGACTATGACTGTTTTTAAAAAAATAATTGAGCGTCAAATTCCGGCCAAAATCGTCTATGAAGACGACCAATGCTTAGCATTTAATGACGCACAACCCCAGGCTCCAGTACATATTTTACTCATTCCCAAAAAAGAGATCGTTTCAATGGAGTATATAAAAGCCGAAGATGAACCTTTATTGGGACACATGATGTGTGTTGCGTCAAAAATTGCAAATACTGAGGGGTTAACTAAAGACGGATATCGTTTAGTGATCAATACGAATGCAAATGGAGGACAAAGCGTTTATCATTTACATATCCATATTTTGGGTGGGAGAGCTTTGGGCTGGCCTCCAGGTTAGATTTTAAAAAATGTCAAAACTGCGTTCAATTTTTATTGGAAGAAACTCAGAACTACAGTGGCTGGATAAAAACTCTCGCCTCAGCGCCGCTTTGATTTTAACAGGAGTAAGAGGAATTGGAAAAACCTGGCTCATTAAACATTGGGTCGAGTCAAAAAAGCTAAAAGTAAAATGGTTCTCCGTAGAGCGATTTAAAACATTTGCGGAAATGATTGGTCAAAAGGGCGATTTTGAAACTGCACTAGAAAAAGCAAGCGAACAATGGAGTGGGTTAGATGCAATTATTTGGGATGATTTAGAACAATCTCTTCCACAAGTAAGAAACACACTACTCAGTTTCATAAAGGCCTCTCCTCAGCTCCCTTTACAAATTTTAATCAGTGACGAAGAGTTGCCACGAGAGTTTTTGGCCGAATTTTCTTTTTTAAAGCTCTCTCCTTTTGACACAAAAGAAATAGAACTTTTTTTAAAAACATTTTCAGATGACGAAGACAATCAAAACACAACGCAAGTGGTGGACGAAGTAGATCAGCAAACCGGAGGAATTCCCTTACTTTTAAAACTATGGGTACAATCAGAGCATCGCAAAAACAGACTCATTTCTTCCATTGTTGAGACACTCACAGAACAAGAGAAAAAAATATTTAAACTTGGAGTTGTTTTAAAACGTCCGTTAGAGACTAAAGAATTAAAGCAGTACTTGAATCAAAATAACTTAGACATAGATCAGTTGGTTAGAAAAAATTTATTTGAACAAATGAGTCTAGATGAAGATCATTATCGTGTTCCTTTGTATATTTCAAATCTCTATATTAAAGAACTAAATGAAAAAAAAATTCAAGAAATTAAAAAAGAAGCTTCTTTATTTCTTAAGTCCCAAGAAAAAAACGATCCTTTCGAAGAATTTTTATTAGGGATTGAAACATCTAATCTTCAAATGGTTTTGACTCAAGTTTTAAACGTTGGAATTGATCGCTTAGAGACACTCAGTTCAAAGGAATTAGAGGATTTTATACAAAAAGCAACTTTGCTTGAAGACCAGTTTTCACGAGCTGTACCTGAATATGCGCGATTTATCCGTATGATTGTGCGAACATTTTTTTTACTGGGAAAAAGAAAAGAGGCAAAAACAAAAGCACAAGGATATGCTCAATTTGTCGAAAAGAATGCGCTCTTTAATTCTGAAATTGAAAATTTTATTTTAGAATATGTCCAACTTTTGAATAGAACTTCAGATTTTGCAGAAGCAAAGCGCGTGAGTCAGAGCTATCTTTCAAAAGTACAAGAGCCCGCTTATTCACTGATATCTATTGAACTAGCGGTTTCTTATATGTCTAATCAACTAGACCACGCAGAGTCGATACTAAAAAAAGTAATACAGTCTACAAGAGAACCATTTAAATCAAGCGAAGAAAGGCTTGTTTTTGCACAAGCTAATTTTCAAATTGGGCGAGTTTTTGATTTTAAATCTGAGTGGGAAAAAGCTGAGGAGCATTTTCAACTTGCTCATAAAATTTATAAAAACGATTTAAATCAAACTTATTTTGCGTCAGTGGCTCTGATGAATGTTTGTTGGATGGTCTTCCAAAGTAAAAATTGGACAAGATTGAGAAGCGTGCTTCATGAAGGATATTCTGATGCAAAAAGATTTGGTTATAATTATGTTTTGGCAGGTCTTGCGGTTATTGAAGCTTCTTTTTTGAGGCAACATTATCATTTGTCAGAAAGTTTTCAAAAAATAGAATCAGTGATGAGTTATTTAGGAAACTCTCCTCCGCTTATTCCGTATGTTGATGCTCAAGCGGAAAAAATTAAAACACTTTGGATGATGGGACTAAGAGACCAGGCGAGAAGTGATTACTTTGATTTGGAGAAATCCGTTAAAATGAGGATGGATCCCATCATTGAGAGAAAATTAAACTCCATTAAAATTGAAATGGATGCAATTGATCTTAATACTGAAAGTTGGTTTGAAAAATGGGAGTCAAAGTCTCCAGACCCAGATTTATGGGCAAGACTTACAATCGATCAAAATCAAAACCCAAGTGCGAAAGAACAAGGCACTTTTGGACAGCTTGCTTATTTGGAAAAGGAATTAACTGAACTTATCCATCAACAAGAAGAAGCAGAACTCCTTTGGGTTAAGATTGCAGAAATTGAAAATCTACTTTCTACTTTTTCTGATCCCTGTTCTGAAAAAATTGCAATTCTTCTTTTACAGGCGCAAATTAGTCAAGACATTGCCAAAAAAGATGAGCTTTATAAAAAAGCACAAATGGAGCTTTTGCGATGGAGCGCGGACATTGAAGTTAAAGCAGGACTAGTAGAGTGGCTTAATTACTTGAAAAATAATTTATCAGAAAAACCTGAATTTAAAAAAATAAGACCTGGAGATAAACGTAGATGGTTGAGATGGATTAGGTCTTCACAAAATATTAACCAAAAAAAATATCGCATATTGGTAAACGGAAAAATTGAAGAAACAGATACTCTACCCACTCCTGCTCAAAACAAAGATGGATTTTTAATTTATGAAGAGTTTGGCGAAATTTACAGTCGGGGAAGAAAAATTAAAGACTTGCTTAATCGTCACATGCTTAGAAAATTATTTATTGTTTTAATTGAACAATGTCCTGAGGCTGTTGCAAAGCCGACGATTGTCGGTGCAATTTGGGGAGAAAGTTATAGGCCGGATTACCATGACTCAAGAATCTATACAGCGATTCAAAGGCTTAGGACTCTTTTGAGAGTAAAAGATTCAATACAAAATATCGAAAATGCATATCGATTTAACCCGTCCTTATATTATGTACTTGTGAGGTCGAATTATGCGGCACTGAAAAACCCTCACTTAACGGGAAATCCTAGGATTCACGCGCTTATTATCAAATCGCTTGAGAGTTTTTCGATTTCTGGGAAAAAATGGGTTGCAAGATCAGACTTGCTTGAAGTGACCGGAACATCTGAAGCTACGCTTAAACGGGAGCTCTCTAAGCTCTTTACAGAGGGAGCAATTTTACGAAGAGGTGCTGGCAGGTCTGTTGAATACTCATTAAAATCTAAATAAATCAAATAGTTATCTTTTAAATTTGATTTATGATCCGCTTCAATATTCGGGTCATATCGGTAAGTATAGGTTTGTCTCAATTTCAACTCGGCGCATATAAAACCCAGATCGAAACATAGTGCATTCATTTTTTAAGGTGCTCCCGCATTGACGATAGGAGAGGAGCTTAAAAAGTGTTGTCATAAAAAACATAATAAGGAGTACGAAGAAATGAAAAACATTCGGTCAGAAAAAACAGCTCTTTTGGCCATTCTTGTTTTAACAAGCTTTACTACTTCTGCAATTAGTTTTGCAGATGGAGACGAAGCAAAAAAACAAGGCCAAGAGCAAGCTAAAAAGAAAAAACCAACAAAAAAAGAACAAGAGCTACAAACAAAACTTGAGGAGCTACAAGCTCAATTTGATCAACAGTCTAAGGCATTGTTGCCTAACCCAGGTCAGTTTGCTAGCGGCCAAGTACAAGGACAAGTAGATGCCGATTTTAGTCAAATCCCATATAGACAACTTCCTCGTTTGCCTCAGGCAGAGCAATTTGCAGCAGGACGTGTGCAAGGAATGTCTGTAAAAGGTGGAACATCCAATACAGGAAGCAATAGTTCAAAAAATGTTAATGGACTTTCAATTAATGGAAATAATAACCAAATTATTTTTCAAGGTGGTCAAGCATTTCCTGTAGACGCGGATTTATATGTATCTTCATATGAAGATGGTATTTACGATGATTTACTAAATGCTTCACTACGCGTTAGCTATTATTTAAAAGTAGCAAGAAGCAGAGCTTCAAGACTTGCAATTCGTGACTTATCAGGAGCTGCAATCTTTTTGAAAAAAGAATTAGAAATGCTATTGGGTAATACTGGTGGAGATTGTATCTCTTCAATTTTACACAATCCAAACTGGCTGACATTAAGTCCTGTGCCATTTGGTTTCCAAAGCATTTACTATGGAAATTTTATTGCTGACACCATGTTTGCTTCAGTTGCTGAAAACCTTAGCAGAAATGCTGCAGCGGCAGATGCAGTAAAATATCTAGTGATGGATAAAATTGTAGAAAGCATCATTCAAGCTTCAGATGATTTAGACAAAAAATATTATTTGCAAACAGTTCAAAGTTGCAAAGGCTATGGTCCTCACACGCATGGAGCTCAATGTTTCAGACGTGTAAATACTGTAAATTACTTTGAAACAGCTAAAAAACTCGCGGCAAATATAATGTCTCTTGCAGCTGGAAATGGTGATACATCTATTCGTTCTAGTTCTGCAAATGATCGTGTTGAGTTAGCGATTACAAAAGCAGTAGCTTATTCTGTAGCAAGTATTTTAAATCAATCTGCATATCGTAGAACTTTTAAATATCAAATCTTGAGCTTGATCAGCCTTCAAGAGGAGATTGACTTAGTTCTTAATTCAGGTGTGATTTACTATGACGATTTAGAGTACGTCCACATGATGACTGATCATATTTACACAGGGATGAATCAATTGGTTTCCGCTCCTGTAGTTGTAAGACCAATTCCAGTTCCACAGTATCAAAGTCAAGGTAAGCATCAACATCAAGATGATAATCAATATTATGATGATGAGTACAAGCCTTAGTTAAAAGCGATTAACTAAATAAAATATAAACAAAGGAGAATAAAATGAAGTCCTTCAATCAAAAAAATAAAGCAGAAAAACTAAAAACGACTGCAATGATTTTGGGTCTCGTTTTAGCCGAGGGAGTAATTTCCCTCGGCTCTCCAAAGCTTAGTCAAGCAGGCTGGTTTTGGAAAAAACGCGAAACAACTAAAACCCCTGCAGAAACTAGAACCGACAGAGATAATGCCGCAAGAAATGGCAATCAACCACAAGTGAGATCTTCAGTTGATGAAGTATTAAGCGATACGACTTTTGGATCAAGACAACATCAAGTTTACATTACCCCTGGATTATATAAAGTTGCTGATGAAGACGATAGACGCACACACTCTTATTTTATTGTCGATAGTTTTGAAGATAATGATGCGCAAATGTACGCATTTATGCTTCCACGAAATATTTTAGATTATAAAGCGAAAAGAGAAAACGTTATAGGTAGTGTTTATAAAATTAAACCAGCAGAAGATGGAACAGTTTTATCTCTAAAGCCAGTTACTGTAAACGCAGAAGGTAGTGTGATTGAGCCTAGTGCGCTTGATTCGGAAGCTCCTTTCTTAGAAGTAAAAAGCTTAGAAGGTCCAACTCATTTTCCATATATATTGAGTGCTTTAAATGGAGCAAGTATACCTGGATCAGATCAAGTTCATTTGGTGATTAGACCAATAACTTTTTTTGAAAATAGAGTGTCGCTTGTAAACAATCCTTCAAAAAACATTTTTAATGGAGTTGATAAGCGAGGGCACACTGCTTTGGTTTCTTACTCAGGAGTTGAGCTTGATGTTGGAGCATCAGGCATACAACAGTTTAAAATGTTTCCATTTAACAAAGGAACTTATGGCAACTTGTATGGCTTAAACTACAAAAAGGCTAATGCAACAACAGGCTCAGGACGTACGAATGCAAAAGTTGAACGTTTGGCGATTTTCTTGAGAGGGTGCTTTAAGCGTGAACATTTTCTACTTATGACTCCAGTTGCTGGAAGTCAGGGAAAGTTTGTGATGGATGTTTTTGTCGAAAGACATAGAAATCTGTCTGATTATTTAATGCCAATCAGAGGCCGAATGTAAGGTGTAAGCTTTATAAAAGGAGAATAATAATATGAAAACACTAAAAGAAATATCAATTATAAGTTTGATGACCCTAGCTGGCGTTGCGCAACCTTTAGCTGGATTTGCGCAAGATGAAGGAAAGTTTCAACCTTCTTTTCAGATCCTCAGTGAAAAACAAGTTGAAGATCGACTTAGAATTACAGTCGAAAAGCCAAAGTGGTCCGAAGAGTGGATGGGACGTAAAGATAATAAAGATGTTCAATATTTTGGAGGATCGATACAAGCTCTTCCACAAATTCAAACTGGAAAAGCTGTTCCTATGTATCAAGGTACAGTTCTTCCTAAACCGCCAGGTCAAGAAGGGATTCCTGATGCAGGATTATCTTCAGACCTAGCTGAGTTGTTAGATGGTGTTGGTGGCACAGAAGATGTTTTTAGATCAGAAGAACAAATTAGATTAGCGCTTTTTAAAAGTGAAGACTTTAAAGGGTTTGGTAGTCAAATTACTTTTTTTGAACAACAAGCAGCAGAAATTATTGAAAATTCAGGAACAAGAAATGATGAACGCCTTGTTCGGTTTACTATTAATCGTGCAGTGGACCTTGTTCACCATATTTTGCCTTATGTTTCAAGAAATGCAGATAAGACTAAAGTGTTGATTGCAAATACTTATCGTAAATGTTTTGAGCTTGCTAGAGCATTTGCAACTAATAGAGCTGAGTATAGCTTTCTTAGTACTTTATTTGGAGAAGATGCTTTTGAAAAACAAACTCAAGACTCATATGAGAGACTAAATAAAGCGATTAGAAAAAATTTCTATGTTGCTGAGTATGGACGAATATTTACTCAAATCACATTAGGACTAAGTTCTGATGCGGGAATCTCAAATACTGGACGTTCAATTGCGTTAATGCGAGGTACTCAATACTTACTGCTTGATTTGATTTCTGATTTAAATGTTAATAATCGTAATATCAGAAAAGCAATTATTGATGTTGCAGGACTCTTAAGAAGTGAGACCTATGCAAAGTTATACAACTCGATTGTCTCAAAAAGAGAGCCAATGCAAGGTGATGTAGATCAATACCAATTGCTCCTTAACCGAATTGTGAACGGCACAGAAGTGGGTGCAAACGATAGCTTGTATGCTCGATTAAGAGCTGCAGGCATTCCTGAAATCGCAAGCAGTATTACAGATACACTTGCAGCAGGAAGTAACGCTTTGGTTTTTGAAAAATAAAGCGAGTAGTTTGAAAATAACTAAAAAAAATCCCTCTACTTTTCTTATTCTCTCTCTCATTAGAAATTAGAGGTTAAAACAAAAGGGTCACTTGAGGCACGAAGCTTAAGGCGACCCTTTTTTCCGAAAAAATATCGTGGATTGTAATAATTAAATAAACATGATAGAAAAACTCAACTCTTAAAGTGTGTATTTAGTAAACTAGAGGAATAAATGAAAAAACCTTATATATTACAAATATTTATTATTGTTTTAGGTTTGGCTATTTCAATACAAAAATCACAAGCAGCCCTTTTATCTAATGAGCTTCCAGTATCCATTGTAGACTATTTTCAAAAAGAACAAGTTTGGGGACTAACCAGCTGGGATAATCCCAATAATGATGCTGCAAAAGAGGTTTATGCTTTTTGGAAAATGTTGCTTGAACTTCCATCTGCGGAGGATCAAGGCGCAAAAGATTCTTCTGTTGCAATGGAAAAAGCAATTGACTCTATATTTGGAATTTTACAAAGACCTCTTTATGAGACCTCTATTGATGCAGCGACAATGTATTGGATTAAGTTTCAACTTATTCGATTAGTGATTGATCCTCATTTTGAAGTTGCACGATCAGACGTAAAAATTTTCTCCGAGCTTCGTCCTAAAATACAAAAACTCTATCAAAAGTGGCTTTTGCGGTATGTAGATATGGCATTGGTTTTAATTGAAACAACAGGGATAAGCTCATATCAACCTATTTTAAAAGGGTTACGTCATAAAATTTCAACTGGAAAACTAAAAATTATTGATTTATCGCCCGCTGAAAGAAATCGAAATGTATTAGAAATTCAGGACTCGCACGGGGTAAATATTTTATCTAGAAAATACACAGGTATCCCAAGAAATTATGAAGTTTTAGGATTTTTTAATAATGAGAAAAACGTTTTATCAGTGGATTTTTCTCGTCCGATTGAAGAAACAATAGTGACATTTTCACATGAAATTGTGCATGCAGCTGACCCAAAATTAGATCGCTATCGTGAGCAATACATTGATGCTTATGATCGTGTTGTTTCTGTTTTTAAGAGATGGACTCTTAGTCAAGGGGTGGTATTTTGGTCGAAGCTAGACTTTTTAGGTTTGATCAATCATGCATTTGAAAATATTCATGCGGAATCCTTTGTTAAGGATTTAAATGTCTCTAGACAAAAAATCATTAATGATGATGTTCAAAAAATTAACATTGAAATTGAAAAATTAAGAGAAGATCCAACATTAACCAATATCCCAGACCCTTCAGAAGCGGAGTCTCTTAAAACCTATATTCATGCGCTTGTAGGCTTAACGTTAGAAAATGAATATAAAGCTTATTATTTATCAAATTTAGTTTATTTGCAGCTTAGAAATCTAAGATTAATTAATCGCAGCCAAGAAAAAGATAGATTTAGTTATCAACTCTCTCAAGGAGATGAATATTTTGTTCTCTATCTTTCATCAGATATTAACCCAATTCCAAAACTAAGAAGTGAGCTTTCACGACTTATTGGAGTCTTATCTAAAACGACAGACCTTGACCCTGATCAAAAGAAACAGATGATTTCAAGACGGTTTTCGATCATTTTTAGGTTGATTGAAAAGACCTATTATCAGGAAGTTACAGAGTTGGCTAACGTTGTAAGAAACAATGATTTAGCTTCGTATTATCGTGAGTTATACAGTCAAAATAAAGAA
>Ga0066639_10005574_pt1 | contig 10562 bp, 10 predicted proteins | sample CryGeyCG2114_010_2_FD_59504 | JGI IMG/M metagenome (GOLD analysis project Ga0066639, IMG submission 59504) | Groundwater microbial communities from aquifer - Crystal Geyser CG10_big_fil_rev_8/21/14_0.10 | ecosystem: Environmental > Aquatic > Deep subsurface > Groundwater | place: USA: Utah... | reverse complement strand
TGGCGGAACAGAATTGCCTGCGCCACAGGCAGTAGCATTAAGCGAAATAATCAAAACAGAAGCTTTATCAGGGAATTTATTAACCGGAATTTTAATCGGGGCATTGCTTGCTTTGATTGTTTCTTTTTTTGAAACAGCAATAATTATAGTGGCTTTTGGAATCGGGGTTTATGTGCCGATTGAATTAAGCTTTCCTTTGTTTGTCGGGGGGCTGATCCGATTAATAGCTGACAAAAAGAAATGGACTGAAAAAGGAAGATTAATTGCAGCTGGCTTAATTGCAGGGGAAGGATTTACCGGAGTGGTTCTTGCATTGCTTGGATTAGGAAAACTGATTTAATAAAATAAATTAATTAATGTATTGCAACCTATTTTTAGCTGATGAAAAACCAGATTGTTTTGTTTCTTAAAGGATTGTTAATGGGAACCTGCGACTTGATTCCCGGAATATCAGGCGGAACAATAGCATTTATCACAGGAATTTATTCAAAACTAATTAATTCAATAAAAAACATTTCAGTCAAAGCATTTCTGGATGCAGTGCAATACTTAAAAAAAAGAACGCCTGAAAACAAACAGAAAATTGAAGAGGATTTCAAAAACATTGATTTCTATTTTTTAATAAATTTAGGGGCAGGAATAATAACCGCTTTTCTTTTGGGTTCAAGAATAATCTCTTTTATTCTGGATAATTATTTCACTTACACAATAGCTTTTTTTTCAGGATTAATTGTAGCTTCATCAAAAATAATTTTTGACCACATAAATAACCACAAAACAAAAAATATTTTATTCGGGGTTCTTGGCCTTTTTTTAGGGGCTTCTTTTGCTTTATTAATTCCGGTTAATGTAAATCCCAGTTATGCATATGTTTTTTTAGGCGGGTTTCTTGGGGTAAGCGCAATGTTCCTGCCTGGAATTTCAGGGGCGTTTGTTTTGTTAGTATTAGGATTATATGAATTCATGCTCAAAAAAGTGCTGAGAGACATTCCGGGGCATCTGGATTACTTTATTGCTTCAGTTGCAGGGGCATTGCTTGGAATGTTCTTTATTTCAAGAGTAATATCCTTTTTGTTTGACAGGGACAAATGCAAAACATTATATGTATTGCTTGGATTGGTTTTAGGAAGCTTAATTGTGCCGGCAAAAAGAATTTACCAGGAAACTCCTGTATGGAACACAGAAACAATTGCACTGCTTTTGCTGCTGTTTGCTTTAGGAATAATAAGCGTAATAATAGTCAACAAACAACAAGCATTCAAACAGGAATAAAAGCATTAAAAAACATTTTCTCTCAGAATATTCTACTAATTATAAAAAAACTATACAATGTTTTTTGCAGGAAAGGGGGAATAAAAATTGAATGTAAAATTAAGCGCATTATTTATTGCAGTGTTTTTAATTTCAACTGCTTCAGCAGCATTAACTGCAGAAGTTAATTCACCGGCAGCAGGAACAATAATTAATTCATCAACTGCTTCTACTGATATTAATTTTAATGTAACTTATGACGGAAATTCCGGATTAACTGCAGGAATTTATCTGGATAATGACACTGATTTTGGTAACGGAACACAGGCAACCATAACAACAGGATTAACTGCAGTAACAGGAAACAATTCATTCAACTGGGATGCAAGCGCGGAAGACGGAACACACTACATTTATGTTCAAATAAGTGATGGAAATGAAAACGGAAATGATTACTCAGAAAGTTTTATAACAGACAAAAATCCTCCGGTAACAACAGCAACCGGCTTTACAGACAATGCATGGACAAAAACAAAACCATTAACTGTAACACTTAACTGTAATGATGCAGGAACAGGATGCAAAAAAATAAAATATAAATTAAATGACGCAAACTGGACTGAAATAAACGGAAATACAGCTAACTTTGCAATTAACACTGAAGGAACACATTTACTGCAAGTTTATTCAGTTGACAACCTTGACCAAAACGAAACAGACAAGAACTACACAATCAAAATTGATTCAATTGCACCTACCATTCCAATAATTCAATCTGCTTCCGCAAACCAATTAACTATAACCTTAAACTGGACTGCTTCAACAGATGATGTAAACGGTTCAGGAATAAAAACATATTATGTTTTCAGAAAAGACGGAAACAATTCATTTAATTTTTTAAAAGATGCAGGAAACACAACAACAACCCAAGATACAAAACTAATTCACGGAACAACATACACTTATTATATAATTGCATCAGATAATGCAGACAATAATTCAACTAAATCAAACGACTCAAATGCTGTAACAGTTTACGATACAACAGGACCAAGCGTTTTAAGCAATGCAAACTCCGACTGGCATAACTCTAATCAAGATATTATAATTACTTGCACAGATACTGACGGAACCTGCCAAACTATTTACTGGAAACTAAATGCCGGATCTGAGTCTCCTTATTCAGGAACCCAAACAACTGTATCTGTTTCAACTGAAGGAGAAAACACATTAGAGTTTTGGGCGAAAGATGATCACGAAAACGAAGGAACACATGTCACCGCAACAGTCAGAATAGACAAAAGCACACCTAATGCGCCTTCATTAAATTCTCCGGGAGCAAACTCTAACGGAGAAGTAAGCTTAAGCTGGAGCCAGCCATCAGACAACCCAGGAGCAAACTCAGGAATAAAAGGATACAAAATTTACAGGAAAACAGGTTCAGAAAGCTACTCAAACATTGCCACAGTAACAGGGCAAAGCACAACAAGTTACACTGACACAGGAAGAAGCCAAGGAACAACATACTACTATAAAATAACTGCAACAGACAACCTTGACCACGAATCAGATTTATCAAACAGCAACGAACAGCAGGTTACAATTCCCTCGGATTCAAGCAGCAATACTTCAGACTCAATAGCTCCATCAGTTTCATGGAATTCACCAAAAGACAAAGACATAATAAAAGACATCAATGTTACACTAAAAGCATATATTTCAGACGCAACCTCAGAACTCAAATTCATCAGCTTTACTTACAAAAAATCAAGTGATTCAACATATTCTTCAATAAAAAGCTTACAGCAAAGCCTAATCAACGGATACCATTCAGCGGTATGGGACACAAGCGGATTAGAAAACGGGGAATATGACTTAAAAGTTTTAGGAAGAGACAGCCCAGGCAATGTAGGGACAAAAATAATTACAGTCACATTAGACAGAGAAAACATCGGAACAACAGACAAAAACACTGAACAAGAAAAAACAGAAGACGAAATTATTGCAGAAGAATACATTAACCAGGCAAAAGAAAGCCAGACAAAAGCAAAGGATTTAATCAATTACTGCACAGAACACAACATTTATTTCAGCTCAGATGAAAGAATAACAGAAGGGAATTCATTATTAAAAGAAGCAGAAACTGCATTAGAAGAAAACAGGATAATCAACTGCATCAATGACGCAAACAAATCAAAACAATACTTTGATGAATTTTATTCAGAAACAAGCATCAAAGTATACAACGAAGAAATAATTAAATCAGAAGACAAAGAACTTAATTTAGAAGGAAATTTATCAAAAGAAAACGAAACACTCAAAAAAGAAATTACAACAACAAGAGAAATGCAGTTAATGCAAATAACAACAAAAGACAAAAGCTATTACCAGCAGAACATTGTATTAACAATAAGAAACGAATCAGAAGAAACAAAAACATTCCAGTTAATTGAAATAATCCCAAAACAATTAATTGAAAGCACTGAATTAATAAAAAGCAATATTGATTTCACAGCAATACAGGAAGACCCTATAATCCAATGGGAAATCACACTGGACGCAGGAGAAACAAAAGAAATAATTTACAGTTTAGACAAAGAATTAACACAAGAAGAAGCAGACAAAATAATTAAAGAAAAAAGCATTGAATTATTTGAAGGAAATTCAATTCTGTTAGAAACAAAAACCAAAATAAACAAAAACAGCTTTAAAAACACTGCAACAGGCTTCTTTTTGTTTGACAACTTCCTTGCAATAGGCACAGGAATCCTTGTAATAATAGTATTAGCAGGGATATTCTTTTTTGTGAAAGGAAAAAATATTAGTTTTGGTTCAAAAGAAGAAGACAATGGATTTGACAAAGGGCTTGCAGGGGCATATTCACAAAGATTTTCAGGAAGAAAAACATTAAGAGAAGAAACACCAAAAAAAAGATTTTCTTCTTTAAGGGACGGAGAAAGCGGAAGATTTTCCTATAAAGGAGATTAATTCTCCTTTAACTTTTTTTTCTTAAAAAAGAAACAAAAAACAAATCTATTGCATTTTGCTTTTCTACTTTAGGAAAAAGCCAATAAAATTTATCAGAAACAACAATCTTTTGAGTTCTAATCATCCAAGAAACCAAACCAATAATAATAATCAAAAGAACAGTTGCAATACTGGAATTAAAATCAATTGGAACACCAAAAACCTGATTTTCAATCAAAACAAGCAATGGAAGAAAAGAAACAGAAAACACCAAAGAAAAAGTTAATCTTTCAATTGAATCAATTTCATTCTTGTCAGGAAAAAAACCTAAAGTCAAAAAATAGCCAGGAAGAGTAATAGTTAAAGCCAAAGCAATCAAACCTGAAAACAACTCAATTAAAGCCATAAAAATAAAATAGAATAAGAACTGTTTTTAAAAGTATTTTCCACAAAAATATAATTAGAACGTGATTAAATGGATAAAATGATTACAGTAATAGGGGCAGGGCCAATTGGATTAAGAACAGCCATCTCATTAAAAGAACAAGGATGGGATGTAACAGTAATAGAAGAACACGAAGAAATAGGTGTTCCGGCTAATTGTTCAGGTTTATTAAGCGTAACAGGATTAAACAAAAACAAAATAGATTTCTCTGAAGTGACAGTTAACAGGATTTACGGAACAAAAATGTTTTCGCCGAATAAAACAATGCTTAGAATAGAAAGAGATAAACCAGTAGCATTAGTTGTTGACAGAACAAAACTTGATAAAAGCATGGAAAAAAAAGCAATAAAAAAAGACATTGAAATAAAAAAAAGCACCAGAATGATTGACAAAAGAAAAGACACTGTTTTTGTTCAGCACGAGCAAAGAGGAGAAATGCTAAAAACAAGATTTGTTGTCGGAGCAGACGGAGCAGCATCAAAAACCAGAAAATTAGTAATGCCAAAAGTTGACCCACAAGCTTTTATAAGAACAATTCAAATAACAGCAAAAGGGTCATTTAATGAAAAATTAGTCGAAGTTCATTTTGGAGACTTCTGTAAAGGATTTTTTGCATGGGTTATCCCAGAAAACAAAACAACAGCAAGAATTGGATTAGGAGTAAACGGAAAATATAATGCAAGAGAAGCATTACACAAATTCATTAAAGAAATGGAATTAGATATATTAAATGAATCATCTTTTGTTATTCCAATAACAAAACCAGTAAAAGAAATACAAAAAGACAATATTTTTCTGGTAGGGGATGCGGCTTATCAAACAAAAGCAACAACAGGAGGGGGCATTATTACAGGAAGCATTGCATCAGATATTTTAGTAAAAACAATTTCAGACCATTTAAAACATAAGAAGCCATTAACTGATTACTGGAAAAATTTAAGTCCATTAAATAAAGAGCTTGAACTGCATTGGAAAATAAGAAAATACTTTAATTCATTAAATGAAAAACAAATTGATTCAATGTTTAAAAAATTCAGAAAAGCCGGAATGGAAGAATTCTTAGAAAAACACGGAGACATGGATTTTCCATCCAAGTTTGTCAACAAAATGATATTATCCCCAAGCAAATGGGGATTACTCCCAATGGGATTAAGATTAATGCTGTCCTAAACCTAAACCAATTTAAACAACCACTGTGTAATTATTTCTATGATAACAAGAAGCAAAAAACCAGTAATTATTAGAACAAAAGAAAGCAGTATTCTGCAAAATATTTCTGGGAAAACAAGACTTCCTGCTGTTATGAGATTGCCTAACCCGACTGTAAGAATAAGAAACAGGATGGTCGGGTATATGTTTAAACACAATGAAAGAACGGCACACCTTGCAAAACTAATTGCAAAAAGAATGGGTTTAAATGCAAGTGACCAAAAAATATCAGAATATGCAGGATTACTTCATAATGTAGGGAAAGGTTTTGTTGAAGCATATATTGTTCATGCCCCAAGAAAACTAACCAAAAAAGAATATGCAAGAATACAAAAACACACTGATTATGGAAGAGCATTTATTGAAGGAGAACTGCTTAAAGGAAATCCTTTGGCTTCTTTAATAGCTGAAACAGCATATTATCATCATGAAACAATTGGTAAAGGAAGGGGATACTATGGGGCTGATGCAAAAAGATTTGGAATCCACACAAAAATTATACAAGTAGTAGAAGTTGCTGATGCAATTCTTTCAAAAAGAAGCTATAAAAAAAGAGCTAGAGTCAGCTATCTTATAAGAGAACTGGAAAAAGGAAAAAAAAACGGGCAGTTTGACCCTGAAGTAGTTGATGCTTTTCTTGTGGCCTTAAAAAAAGGAGAATTAGGGATTGGAAAAGGGCTTCTTGATTATGAAAAAGTTTCTGCTGAAACTCAAAGAGAAATGAGAAGATTGCATAATGAATTCAAAAAGCAGGTATTAACAACAAAAAGCAGGGCAAAAATACTTGATAAAGGAGGCAGATCTGCAAGATTAATCAACCAAAGAAGAAAAACAAAAAAAGGGGAAAAACACGATCCTATTTCTAACTATTATTAAGAATATTCACCAAAGAAAAACTTTAAAAAAATAAAAAAAAATTAAATTTTCTTTTTCATCTGGACAAAATCTGTCTGGATGTAATTCATTTTTTTCCAGAAATCAAATGCTTTTGCTTTAGTGTGGGCAAACAAGTCAATCATTGCAATGTTCTTTTCTTTTGCAGTTTTTTCTAACTCCAGAACAAGTTTTTGTCCGGCTCCTGTTCCCCTGAATTCCTTATCAACACACAGGTCTTCAACAAAAACATGGATTCCATCATCCCAGAAATAAGTAGAACAAAAAATCAACCCGACAACCTTATTGTTTTCTTCAGCAAAAAAAGCAAAATCTTTTGCCTTGGAAAAAAAATGCTGAATCCTTTTTTCTGCATCTTCTTTCTTCCATTTCTCAAAATAAGGAGGTTCGGCCATGACTTCAATAAACAAATCCAATCCTCGCTTAACATCAGATTCATTTTCAACTCTTTTTATTTGCATTTAAATCACTTAAAAAATATTAATGCCCTGTTGCAGCTGTCACGGTCAGCTGGCACGGCACAGTTCCGGCTGTGCGCTGCGGGGCACAGCATAAAGCGATGCTAGCACGAGTGAAACTCGTGCACGCACACCAACCGAGCGTGACGGTTGAAAGAATAGCCCCGAGGAGATTCGAACTCCTGTCACGAGGTCCAGAACCTCGCATCCTTTCGGCAAAAAATAAACACAAAATCTATTTTCTTTGGCCGCTGGACGACGGGGCTATACCGAGGCATACAAATAATTACTCACATATTTTAAAAAGTCTTTTCTTTTTATCAGAATGACTAAAACCAATTACTTCTGAAAATTTTGAAATGTTATTTTTTCCAGTTATTCTTGCTGTAAACAACATTTTGTATTTTTTATCTTTAAGCCACTTGCTCTTTTTTGAAACAATTCCAAATTCACATAACCAAAAAATTACTTGATCAACAACTTTTTCGCTTGTGCTTGAAAAACTAACTGCCCTTTTCTTTACAAGAACTGTCCCATCAGAATCAAATAAACCTCTTAAACAAGAAGCAATCAAATCTAGGTTTTTGGTTTCTGTTATTATTTCAGGAATTTCAATTTTATCGGCTTTATATCCATTATGCAAATCAAAAAAGCTTCTCAAAAACCAATGAACTGCTTTAGAAGCAAAATAAGCGCAATAACAAGTTCCCTTCTGAACATATGTTTTAACTTTCACTTCAAAAATATCTTCAATAATGCTTTTGTAAATTTTAAGATGATTTTTATTATCAAAATAAACTGAAACACTCCAATTGCCTGTTTTATTCAAACTGTTTCCTGCTAAAGAACCATCCCCTAAAAGCAATCCAATTACATATGATGATTTTGGAGTTAACTTGTCAGGAAATTTTACTATGTGGTTTGAATACTGACATTTTAAATAAATTTGTTTTGAGTTAATCTCTTTTATTGTCTCTTGTTTTAGATTTTCATTAATCAAACAAAGCAATTCATTTAGTTTTGACAATGGAATCGGCTTTCTTCCTAAATGCCATTCCTTTAAACGGGATTTTTTTACATTCATTAATTTTGAAGTTTTTGCAGGACCCCCTAAAACCCAAACTGCTTTGTTAACTTGTTCTTTAATATTCCAAATACAAATTTGGTCAGACAACCAGCCACTTTTAACATCAAATATATTAAGACTTACAGTTTTATCAACCATTATAAAAATTAGTTTTTTTCTTTTAAAGCGATTAGCATGGCACTCTGCCGGTGAAATTCTTATTTCCCAAATCGTCTTTCTCTTTCATTGTATTCGGTTATTGCCTTATGCAGTTCTTCTTTAGAGAATTCAGGCCAGTATTTTTCTGAAAAATATAATTCAGAATAAGAACTTTGGTATGTGAGGAAACCGGATAATCTTTGGGTTCCAGAAGTTCTGATAATTAAATCTGGTTCATCAAAATCAGAATAAAGGTATTTTTTGAATGAATCAGGGTTAAGTGAATTAAGGTCAAGATTGTTTTTGTTATATTCCAATGCAATCTTTTTTGCTGCATCAACTATTTCTGTCTGGCCGTTATAACCTAAAGCAAGATTAACTGTTTTAGCTTTGTTGTTTTCGGTTAATTCTTCAGCTTTAAACATTTTATTCCTTAGCTTTTCAGGGAGAAGGTCAGTTTTTCCGATAAATTTCAGTTTAAGGTTATTGACTGAAAAAAAATCAGAACTAATCACTTTATCCAGTTCTCTTTCAAAAATAGAGAAAAGAATCTTTAATTCCATTCTGTTTCTTGTAAGGTTTTCAAGAGACAAAGTATAAAAAGTCCCTACTTTAACTTTAGGATAATCTTTAAGCCATTCAAGAACTTCCCATGCCTTTTGTGTTCCTGTCTGATAAGAAGCAAGCAAAGGAACCCCTGTTTTTGATGCATATCTTCTGTTTCCATCAGGAATAAAAGCAATAGAATTTAACATTAAACCATCCTTCCAAAGTCTTGATTAATTATTTGTATTAAAAAACATTTTAAATGAATATTATTTGTTTTAACAGAATTTAAACCTATCCCTTTATATTATCAAAAAAACAAAATAATGTTTTATGAAAGAACTGTATAAAATAGACGAAAAAAAAACAGAAGAACTAATCAAAAAATTTGGCACAATGCTTGTTACAAGAGAAGAAATGCATAAATTAAGAGAAACTGCGTCAAAAACGAATACTCCATTAAAAGGAAAACTATTTAGTGAATCAGAAAAAATCAGGCATGAAATAGAAGACATTAAAGTGCCTGATTTAAAAGCATTAAACGAAGAATGATTGCATGCTATACAACAAAACAACAACAAAAAAGGTAATGGAAAAAGTCAGGATTGCTGATTCCTTTTTTAAAAGATTCAAGGGATTAATGTTTTCAAAAAAGCCGGATTATGCTTTGGTGTTTGAACTGGAAAAAGAAGGCAGGATTAATGCAAGCATTCACATGCTTTTTGTCTTTTATCCGATTGATGCAGTGTATTTAAACAGCAAAAAAAAAGTGGTTGACATTAAACTGAATTTAAAGCCGTTTTCCCTGAATTATACACCAAAAAAACCCGCAAAATACTTCATTGAATTCCCAACAGGAATAATTGAAAACAAGATTTCATTGAACGACGAATTAGAGTGGCAGTAAGCTCATTTTCACTAAAATAATCAAAGTAAACTATGTTTCATTTTATTGAATAACAGTTTTCTCGGATTCAACATTAGCTTCTTTTGTATCCAAAATATTCTTTCGGGATAAACTTTTTTGAAATTCTTATGCCACAGACACTCAAAATAGGGCAAACTTAAATTAGTGGCATCGCCTATGCTTTTTGCTGGGATAACCTCATCATCGCCAATTAGAATTATTTAGAAGATAAACGATTTAATGGCATTGGTTTTTAAGGATTTCTAAAGTTTGTTAAATTATGCCAATGCAAAGAAAAGCGCCAAAACAACCTAAAATTTCAAGGGCAAGGCTAATAAAAAGAGAGCTTAAACAATTGACCGGCCCGCAAGTTGTAGAAATGATTTCTGCTTTTGCAAAACGACTACAACCGGCAAGAGCATTGCTGGCAAAAGGTTTGAATGCAAGAAGACTTAAAGCAAAAGGATTTACTGTTGAAAAAATGATAAACGCAGGTTATGGCGCTAAAGAATTGGGTAAGATTGGTTACTCTCCTCGTGAACTGCTAAGTGCCTTTACTCTTCAGGAACTGCGAAGTACCTTTACTCCTCGTGAACTGTTAAGTACCTTTACTCCTCGTGAACTGCGAAGTGCATTTACTCCTCGTGAACTGCGAAGTAC
>Ga0066639_10005573_pt1 | contig 10562 bp, 10 predicted proteins | sample CryGeyCG2114_010_2_FD_59504 | JGI IMG/M metagenome (GOLD analysis project Ga0066639, IMG submission 59504) | Groundwater microbial communities from aquifer - Crystal Geyser CG10_big_fil_rev_8/21/14_0.10 | ecosystem: Environmental > Aquatic > Deep subsurface > Groundwater | place: USA: Utah... | reverse complement strand
ACGAGAGGGAGCAAACATTGAATCAAATCTTGGTAGAGATGGACGGCTTTACTCAGTCTGATAATGTGGTAGTTTTGGCTGCCACCAACAGACCGGATGTTCTAGACTCTGCTTTGGTGCGGCCGGGGCGCTTTGATCGTCGAGTAACCTTGGATTTGCCGGACATTGCTGGCAGAAAGGCTATTCTGGAGATCCATAAAGTAGGGAAGCCTTTCCTTAAAGGTCTTAATTGGAACAAAGTGGCCGAAAGGACTGTAGGCTTCTCAGGAGCCGATATTGAAAATATGTTGAATGAATCGGCCATACTAGCGGCCCGAGACAATCGAAAGGAGGTTGAGATGAAGGATGTGGAGGAGGCGGCGATGAAAGTGAAGATGGGCCCGGAAAAAAGGCGATTACAATCAAACTTGGAAAAGAAAATGACGGCTTATCATGAAGCTGGTCATGCTTTGGTAGGACACTTACTGAAGGGGACGGATCCTATTCACCGAGTGAGTATTGTCTCAAGAGGTATGGCTTTGGGTTTTACCATGAGTCGGCCTAAAACAGACAAGTACCAACAGACGCGCTCAGAACTAAAAGATGAAATGGCCATGATGCTAGGAGGCAGAGCGGCTGAAAAAATTGTTTTTAACGAACTGACGGCGGGAGCGTCAAGCGACATTGAGAGAGGAACGATTTTGGCCAGACGAATGGTGATTGATTTTGGTATGAGTGACCTTGGACCGGTATCTTTAAACCAAACCGTAGATGCAAACAGCTGGGGTTATACAGCTGGAGATAGTATCAGACTCTCGGAGACCATGCAGACAAAGGTGGACTTGGAGATTAAAAAGTTTGTGGATGAGGCTTACAAGCTGGCTGAAAGTATTATTAAGAAAAATAGAGCCATCTTGGATAAGGTGGTGGATAGATTGATGAAGGTTGAGACGGTCGAGCAAGAAGAATTTGAGATGATTGTGGGTAAAGTGAAGCCGGGACAAGAGACAGAATGAAGAAATTAATTCTTATAGATGGAAATGCCCTCTTACACCGAGCCTATCACGCCTATCCGCCGTTAACTACGCCCAAGGGTGAGCTAGTCAACGCTGTCTACGGTTTTTCAACGATGCTTCTGTCCGTACTAGGGAAACTCTTACCGTCACACGTAGCGGTGGCTTGGGATCTCAAGGAGCCAACATTTCGAAAACTTGAGTACGATGAGTACAAGGCCAATAGAGGACCAATGGACGAAGACTTGTCGACCCAGATAGAAAGAACTAAGGAAGTAGTAGAAAGCCTTAATATTCCTCAGTACGGAGTGAAAGGATTTGAAGCCGACGATATTATTGGAACGATCTCAAGGTTGGCGTTCGAAAGAACTCAAGAACTCAAGAACTCAAGAACTCAAGATGAGGAAACGCAGGTGGTGATAGTGACAGGAGATAGAGATTCACTTCAATTGGTTAAAGAGAAAAAAGTGGTTGTTTATTTACCAATCCAGAACCACCATGCACAGTCAGTGGTTTTTGACGAAGACAAAGTTAAAGAGGTTTATGGCTTAAGTCCAAGGCAAATAATTGATTTGAAGAGTTTGATGGGTGATGCTTCGGATAATATTCCCGGTGTTAGAGGTGTGGGAAAGGTGACGGCGACCAAACTAATCCAGGAGTATGGAAGTATGAGAAATGTCTACCAAAACATAGATAAGGTTAAAACTACTCCCCGAATAAAGGGTTTACTGATAAACGACAAAGCAATGGCTGAGAAGAGTTACCACCTGGCAGAGATAAATACAGAGGTTCCCCTGGAGCTTAACTGGAGTGATTGTTTGCTGACCAACTACGACAAGGACAGGGTGATTTCTTTGTTTGAAGAACTCAACTTTAAAAGCCTAATTAGCAAACTACCCCAAGATTCTTGGGAAAAGGAAGTACAAGACACTTTTATATGAAGATAGCTTTGGTTCATGACTATATTAAGGAGTTTGGTGGAGCGGAGAGAGTGCTAAGAGCTTTGGCTGATATGTACCCCCAAGCGCCTATTTATACGGCTTTTAGACTGAGGGGGTCTAGCTGTGATAAAGAGTTTGCGGACCGAAAAATAATAGAGAGTCCTTGGGCGTGGTTGATTAAGCACTTTAATTTGTATAGCCCGTTGAGGTTTTTGGTTCCTTTGATTTGGTACTCTTTGGATCTCTCGGAGTATGATCTGGTAATTACTTCCTGCTCATCTTATTTTGCCAGAGGATTTAGAGTTTCACCCAAAACTAAGGTGGTAGCTTACTGTCATACCCCTCCAAGATTTCTTTACGGATACGAGACAAGTATTGATTTACAGAGATTTTGGATAGTCAGAGTTTATGCGGTGATAGTAAATCACTTTCTAAGAATTTTTGATGCCTGGTCTGCTCAGAGAGTGGACAGATGGATAGTGAACTCAGAAAATACCAAAAAAAGAGTTTGGAAATTCTATCGAAAAGAAGCGAGGGTGGTCTACCCGCCGGTGGAGGTCGAAAAGCTGATTGAAGAAAGCCGAGGAGTAATAAAGAAAGACTACTTTTTGATAGTCTCGCGGCTCGTAGGGGCCAAGGGACTGGTGGAGGCGGCCAAGGCGGCAAGACACAACGGGTTTGAGTTGAAAATGGTGGGAGAAGCGGTTGGTTTCTCTCAAGTAGAAAAACAGTTGAGAAGTGTAGGTGGAGTGGAACTTTTGGGGCGAGTGAGTGACCGCGAATTGGGGAAGCTGTACGCTGGAGCGAAGGGATTTATTGCCTTGGCTAGAGACGAAGACTTTGGAGTGACGGTGGTGGAGGCTATGGCTTCCGGAACGCCGGTAATTGCTTTTAGGGGTGGAGGATTTAAAGAGACGGTGATTGATGGGGTGACCGGAGTCTTGGTAGATAAGACGGATGAAGTAACTCTAAAAAAAGCGATTAAAAGATTTGAGTCTATAAAGTGGAACAGAGCCAAGCTGAGCCAACAGTCAAGAAAGTTTTCTAGAGAAAATTTTGAAGATAAGATGGGGAAAATGATTGATAAGATAGAGAGAGATGAGAAATAATCAAGCCTTGAAGGTGTTGTTTGCTAGTAACGCCATATACTTGTTTGCGGCCTTACTATTAGGGCCACTTTACGCCATTTATGTTCAAAAAATAGGTGGTATTTTGCTGGTAAGTGTTTCGACGGCAGTATTTTATGTATCCTCAACACTGTTTTTGATGTTTATGACTAGATGGGGGGATAGAGTAAAGGAAAAAGAGATCATGTTGGTAGCGAGCTACATTATTCGAGGGATTGGATTTTTGAGCTATATTTTCTTAGATAGTGCCTTAGTTTTGATTTTAATTCAAATGCTTTTTGGTCTGGCTGACTCGCTGGGGACACCCATCTTTGGAGCTTTGTTTGCCAGGCATGTGGACAAAAGAGAAGAGGTGCTGGAGTTTTCCGACTGGTCGATAGTCTCAAATTTAGTGATGGCCTTGGGGACGATTGTGGGGGGATTTATTGCCAGCACGCTAGGATTTAATTCCTTATTTGTAATTATATCGGGCCTTTGTTTTATTTCAGCCGGATGGGTACTGTTTACCCCCAGAGAGGTTTTGTAAGATGCCGGAGCTACCTGAGGTCGAGACCATTAGGCGACAGTTAAAGGAGGTTTTGGTAGGAAAGACTGTTTCCGAAGTAGAGGTACTGCGGACAAAAAGTTTTTCCGGTGATCCAGCTAAAATTGGGGGTTGGAAAATACAAGATATTCAGAGAAAGTCTAAGGTAATCGAGATCTTGTTTGAAAAGGAAGTGAGGGTAGTGATTGTCCATCTCAAGATGACGGGACAACTGATATTCGTCAAAAATGACGAAAAATCTCAAAATCTCAAAAACTCAAAAACTCAAGATGGGAAAATCGATATTAAAAATCGAATTGTGGGGGGGCACCCAACGGCCGACTGGGTCAACGAGCTTCCTAGTAAACATACGAGGATAATCTGGACCTTTGAAGATGGGTCGAAATTATTTTTTAACGACATGAGAGTGTTTGGCTGGATGAGATTGGTAGAAAGGACTCAAGAACACAAGAACTCCAGGTATCAAGTTCCAGATGTAATAGATAAAGATTTTACTGTTGAGTACCTGTTTAATTTATTAAAGAAGTCAAAAAAGTGGATAAAGATAGTTCTCTTGGATCAGAACAAGATGGGTGGTTTGGGTAACATCTATGTAAACGACGCCTTGTTCTTGGCCGGTATAAGACCGGAAAGAAGAAGTGATAGTCTAAGTAAGTCTGAGATAAAGAAACTTTACGACGCGGTGATAAAGGTGACTAAACTGGGAATTAAGTATGGTGGGGCCAGCTCGAGTAACTATGTAAATGTCTCTGGACTAGGGGGAAGTTACCAAGACCACTTCCTAGTCTACAAAAGAGAAGGAAAAAAATGTCTGAACTGCGAAGAGATGATTCAAAAAGTTAAACTGAGAGGAAGAGGTACCTTCTATTGCCCCAGGTGTCAGAAGTAGGGTGAGTGTAAAATACAAGGATAGATGCTAACAAACCTGAGACTAAGTGGCTTTAGAAATTATGTAGAGTCGGAGTATGATCTGGCCGAGGGAGTAAACGTGGTGATTGGCGAGAACGCGAAAGGTAAAACAAATTTTTTGGAGGCGATTTATCTTTTGGGAGTGGGAGATAGTTTCCGGGCCAAGAGGACGGAGGAGATGGTTGGTTTTGGACTGGAACTGGGCAAAGTAGCCGGAGAGATAAGGTTGGCAAAGGATGAGACAATGACGCTTGAAGTAATGGTAAATGGGGGAACGGTGATGGGTAAGGTGGTTAACAAGAGAAAGTACTTGGTGGATGGAGTAGCCAAACGAAGACGTGATATTTTGGGGCTGTTGCCGCTAGTCATTTTTCGGCCAGAAGATGTAGAGCTAGTGAGTGGGTCCCTAGCCCCCGAAGACGGTTTTTGGACAGCTTGCTGATACAGGTGGATAAAGTTTATGAGAATAGTTTGACTACCTATGATCAAGCCCTGAGAAGGAGAAACCGAATCTTGGATGCGATCCGTGAGGGAACGGCCAACAGATACGCTCTGGCCTTTTGGGATGGACTCCTAATTAAGCATGGACAGATAGTTTCTGAAAAAAGGAGAGAGCTGATTCAGTACATAAATGATTTGTTTAAAAAAAGTGATCTTTTTAACCGCCTGGAGGTTGTTTATGATATGAGTACTGTTAGTCAGTCGAGACTTGAGCAGTACAAAGAGGCAGAAGTGGCGGTGGGCTACACCCTGGTAGGCCCTCACAAGGATGACTTACTAGTAAAAGACAAAGGACGAGACTTGTCTACGTATGGTTCTAGAGGTGAACAGAGAATGGCAGTACTGGCTTTGAAGATGGGTGAAATATACTTTATGGAAGAGAAGGGTGGCAAAAAAGTTCTTCTGCTTTTGGATGATATTTTTTCTGAACTAGATGAAACGCATAAAGGGGAGGTTTTGAGAGTGATGTCTGGTAGGCAAGTGGTAGTGACCACGGCCGATGAAGGGGACGGCAAAATGTTTAAGGGGGCAAAAATAATTAAGCTGGTTTAGAACTTAACCTTTCCAGAAGGTGAGCCAGCTGTATAGTAACCAGAACGGCGACGATGGTAATGATGGTAGCGTAGACAAAAAGGGAGACGACACCAGAACCTTTGGCAAAGTAGGGCTTGATAAAGACGTTGACATACTCCTTGATAGCTTCGTTCCAGGCCAAGGCGGCGACCAGGCCAAAAGAGGTGGAGATGAGGGTGATAATCTGAGTAGTGACGGCCTGAGTGAGGAGTTTGACCGGTTTCTTTTTGTTTTTCATAAATCTATTATATTAAAGTAAAATACAATTTGTAGATGAAAATAGAAACATTTGACAAGAGTTGGTTTAAAGACAGTAAGACTCTAAAGGGAATTACCGGTAAACATGTTTCGGGTCAAGTAAGTATTGTTGGTGGTAGTAAGTTGTTTCACGGAGCGCCTCTGCTTTCACTTCGAGGAGCATCCAGGATTGTGGGTATGGTGTATTTTTCAACACCGGACGAAGACCGAGAGGTAGCCAATAGAATAAAGGCTGGTCTATCAAGCTTTGTCTGGGTGCCTTATGAGGAAGTAGGTAATTACATTGCCAAGTCGGACGCTGTCTTGATAGGTCCGGGGATGATGAGAAGTCATATCAAGGAACAGAACTTTGTCTGTGATGCGGAAGGCGAAGCCACAAAGAGGGTGAGTATGGGTTTTTTTGAGAAGTACCCAGACAGAAAATGGGTGATAGATGGAGGAGCTCTCCAAGTCGTGGATGTAAACAAAATGCCCAAAGGAGCGGTGGTAACTCCAAACGGAAAAGAGTTTGAGATGATGTTTGGTCAAAAATTAAAGGAAAATATTGACGAAAGAAGTGAACAATTGATGACTTTAGCTAAAAAGTATGAGTTGGTGATCTTGAGTAAAGATGAAGTGTCGGTGGTGAGTGACGGTAGAAGGGTAATAAAAATTTTGGGAGGCAACAACGGCTTAATGAAGGGTGGTGTGGGGGACTCGATTGCGGGAGTCCTGGTCGGATTTTTGGCCAAAGATGAGGCGATGTTTTCGGTAGCAGCAGCTTCGTATCTGGTAAAGAAAGCGGCGGAGAGGCTAGCTTCCCGACAGGGATTTATGTACAACGCAGATGATGTGGTCAACTTAGTACCGGAGATATATGGAGAGTTAGTGGGAGAGTTGTGATATTCCGCAGATAATGCGATAATTGAGCCATGTTTTCTCCGGAGTTTCAGATTACCAACAAGATCCTTTCGAGCCTTATAAGGGTAGAAGTAGACAAGAGCCTGGTCGAAATAGCTACTTTGCAAGATGAATGGGAGTCACGACTACGACTGGAAAGCTTGGTAAAAAGAGTTGATAGTCTTTTTCATTTTTTGGGTAATAGCTTGGGGGTGGACGATATGGCAAAAATTGTTCGAGATGATCCTGGCCGAGACGATAAAGCTTCGGAGGTAGCTCTAAGAGTGGGTGTAGTGGGTAAAGAAAAGGACATTCAACAAGTCTTGAACTTTTTAAACGCAAACAAGCTAGTGGAGCAGATTGCTTATTTGACAAATAAATTTAAACAAACCGAGTACGGTGAGAGCGACTTGATCAAACTAAACTCCTTAATGGGAGAGAGATTGGTGGCAATGCCGGTGAAAGGGGTATACAGACAGACCGATATCTCAGATAACGACCAAGTAGTGGCACCTTTGGCTGTAGAAGTGTCCTTTCAGATGGAAGATCTGTTTGGCTGGTTTAAGAGGGCGGACCAAAATGAGATCCACCCAGTATTGAAAGCGGGGACGATGCTTTTTGAGCTTCTGAGAATAACTCCTTTTGCCAGTCACAACTTGGAGACAGCCTTTTCTTTTTGCCTCATGACCTTGGCCAGCGAGGGATACCACTTTAAAAAACTTTGGTCACCAGAAGAAGAGATCTTAAAGAATGAAGATGTTTATGGCACAACTGTAGCATCCGTCTCACGAAACAAAGGAGACCTGACTGTTTGGCTCGAGCGCTATGTAAGGTGGCTAGACGAGTCGGCCGAGAAAACAAGATCAAAGGTGCTAAATTTGGTGGGTGGTATGCCTGTGCTTAAGTCCGAGAAAGGGAGAGTCATTTCCTTGACAGAGAGACAGATCGCCATAATGGAAGAGATAACGGTGAGAAATGAACTAAGTATTAAAGAAATTAGATCGGTTCTACCGATGGTATCCGATGACACTATCTTGCGAGACCTAAAGAATCTGATAGAGAAGAAGCTGATTAAAAAGAAGGGGAAGACCAAGGGGGCGCTTTACGTGATGGGGAAAGTAAAGAGTTATAGGTAAAAATTACTGTTCGATTCGAAGCCCGCCAAAAACCGTACTCCCGCGTAACTATCTCGTCCCGCCTTTGGCGGGATTCCCTTCGGCTCGTATGTACATAGTCCGTGCGGTTATTTGGCTAGACTTCTGCATCGATATAGGTAATTTTTTGGTAATCCGTTGCTATACTACAAGTATGTTGTTTAAGGATTTTGCCGATTACCTAGAGAGACTCGAAAAGATTTCTTCGCGTCTGGAAATAACATCCGTTCTGGCGGAACTAATTGAGAAAATGGAGCCGGCTGAGACAGAGAAAGGAGTCTATCTGGTATTGGGAAACTTGGGTCCCGAGTTTCAAAATACAGAGTTTAATATGGCCGTTAAGATGGTCCTTAGAAGTGTGGTCGAGGGTACCGGACTGTCGGAAGAGGAAGTGGAGAGAAGGTATAAGGCCAAAGGAGACGTGGGTCTTTTGGTAGAGACACTAGCGTTTGTCAAAAATACTCCGATTGGATACTCGATCACTGAAGTTTTTGAAAAGCTGAAAATAATAGCAGACGAAGGTGGTGGCGGTAGTCAAGAAAGAAAAGTAGCCAGATTGACCGAGTTACTACTGACGACTTCGGCGGCAGAGAGAAAGTTTATTACCAGAATGGTACTGGGAAAACTGAGACTAGGTTTTTCGGAAAAAACCATTTTTGATGCTCTCTCACAAATGAGTAGTGGTGATAAGACCTGGCGAAAAAAGCTAGACAGTACTTTTCAGATTTATCCCGATCCTGGCTACCTTACTAGGGTGGTAAAAGAAAAAGGGATGCCGGGACTAAAAAATATCAAGGTGGAGGTCGGGATACCGGTGGTGTCGGCTCTGTGTCAGAGGCTAAATAACTACAAAGAAATCATCGACAAGATGGGAGAGGTTGGAGTGGAAAAAAAGTACGATGGGACAAGGGTGCAGATACACTATAAAAGAACTCAAGGAATCAAGAACTCAAGGAATCAAGAATCTTTGGTAAAGACCTATACCAGGAATTTAGAAGAGTCGAGTCATATGTTTCCTGAGCTATTTTCCATGGGGAGATGGATAGATGCAAGAGAAGTGATTTTGGACTGCGAAGCCTGTGGGTATGATAAAGATACTGGAAAAGTGCTGCCGTTTCAGATAACGATAACCAGGAAAAGAAAACACGAGATAGCCAAGGCGGTAGAAGAGGTCCCGCTCAAGTTTTTTGTTTTTGATATTTTAAGTGTAAACGGCGAAAGTTTGATCGAAAAGCCATACTGCGAAAGACGTAAGATATTGTCTGAGGTCATAAAAAAGAATGACACTATGACTCTCAGTGAGTCGGTAAGAACTAGTGACGAAGCGGAGATACAGAAGCTTCACAATCAATTTTTGAGTGAGGGTTTTGAAGGAGTAGTGATCAAAAAGTGGGAGGGCCAGTACCTACCGGGTAGACAGGGATGGAACTGGGTAAAGATCAAAGAGGCCGAAGGAAGCTCGGGGAAATTGGCGGATACTCTGGATTTGGTAGTACTGGGGTATTACTTGGGGCGAGGTAAGAGAACTGGCTTTGGAATAGGAGCTTTTTTGGTAGGGCTACGGAGAGGTGAGTCCTGGGTGTCTTTGGCAAAGGTAGGAACCGGACTGACAGATGAAGAATTTAGAACTTTAAAGAAAAATTTGGACGAACACGAAACAAAGATAAAACCAAAGAATTATTTAGTGACAGGAGCCTTAGTACCGGATGTTTGGGTGGAGCCGTCTGTGGTGGTGGAGGTGGCGGCGGATGAAATTACCAAGAGCCCAAATCACGCCGGAGGAGTGGCTCTGAGATTTCCAAGACTAATTAAATTTCGTGATGACAAAGGTCCCAAGGAAACCACCTCTTGGAAAGAGATGAAGGAAATAGCCAAACTGTTTCGTATCTGAGGTATGATGGTAAGATGGAGATTTTACAAGTATTGATAAATTTTTTCTTGCATATTGATAAGAACTTGGCGGTGATAACCACCCAGTATGGATTGCTGACTTATGGGATTTTATTTTTGGTAATTTTTATGGAGACCGGACTGGTGGTGACACCGTTCTTGCCTGGGGACTCACTGTTGTTTGCGGCCGGAGCTTTGGCGGCCATGGGAGACTTTAACATTCTAATTCTTTATGGATTGATGCTCCTAGCGGCTATTGGAGGAGATACGGTAAATTATTGGCTTGGGAGTTTTTTGGGTAGAGAAGTTTTTGACGGAAGAAGCAAATTATTTAAGAAGGCTCATCTGGACCAAGCGGAAAAATTCTATGAAAAACACGGAGGTAAGGCAATTGTCTTGGCTAGATTTGTGCCGATTGTCAGAACCTTTGCCCCCTTTGTCGCCGGAGTGAGTAAGATGCATTATGGAAATTTTATTTCTTATAACATTATTGGCGGAATTGCTTGGGTAAGTTTGTTCTTATTTACCGGATTTTGGTTTGGAAATATTCCTTTTATGAAAGAGAATTTCCACTATGTAATTTTGGCGATTGTATTGATCTCTGTCGTACCGATCGTTATTGAAGTAATGAAAGCAATCCGAGAAAAACGGGTAAAGTAGGAAGAGTAAGTGAAGTATGATTAAATGAAAGTATGGTAATGAATCTCTTGTTTGGTTTGGGATTGATTTTGGTCATGGTGATTGCTTCTGGAGCGGCGGTGGAGATTTTTGAAAAACTAGCTCATGAAGTGAGA
>Ga0066639_10005572_pt1 | contig 10563 bp, 7 predicted proteins | sample CryGeyCG2114_010_2_FD_59504 | JGI IMG/M metagenome (GOLD analysis project Ga0066639, IMG submission 59504) | Groundwater microbial communities from aquifer - Crystal Geyser CG10_big_fil_rev_8/21/14_0.10 | ecosystem: Environmental > Aquatic > Deep subsurface > Groundwater | place: USA: Utah... | reverse complement strand
AATTAAAGTTGTCTATGTTCATCAGGTCATGAGCCGAAAACGTCGGTTCAAATTGTTTCTCTAACACCTCCGAATCTTGTGCTCCAACACGAAAAGACATAAGAGAACCCACATTCCCAAATACCGCGTCACGAATTTTTTCTTCAAGTTGCGCGATAAATTGATGCGCGATGACCAAGTTAAGACGATATTTTCTCGCCTCAGAAAGTATGGTGGCGATTGAGTCGGTAGTAAAATTTTGGAACTCATCTATATATAGATTAAAATCGCGTCTATGCTCCTGAGAAATATCAACTCGAGAAAGCGCGGCCATCAGAAGCTTCCCGGTAATTATCATCCCCAGGAGATTGGCGTTAAGATCTCCTATTTTCCCCTTTGAAAGATTGACGAGCAAAATCTTTCCTTCGTCTATTACTTTTCTAAAATTAAACGACGAATGTGCCTGCCCAATGATAGGGCGGACATAATCGTTGGCAATAAAATTATTAAACTTGGAAGTAATATAAGGGGTCATATTGGCAAGAGATGCCTCCCCTCCCACGCGAACCGCCTCCTTAGTCCAAAAATCAATCACCACGGGATTGTGTATACGTTCAAGTTTTCGGTTTCGAAATGCGTCGTCAGTAAACACACGAGATACTTCTATGAGCGTCGCGGGCTCATTGGATGCATCTTCCATTAAGAGCAGAAGTGCGTTACGCATATACTGTTCAAACATCGGCCCCATTGTTTCCGCCAAGAAAAGCTTGTTAAATATTCCCTGAATTTCGTTTACGATAAACGTTTTTTCCTCGGGTCTTTGAGGATCATATTCAAGCATGTTGAGTCCCAGAGGTTTTTGAATATATCCGGGATCAAACACTATCACATCATCCCGACGCCCGGGAGGAATAAGCCCCAAAAGCGTCTCCACAAAATCTCCGTGAGGGTCTATAATTCCCACACCTTTTCCGTTGCGTATATCTTCAAGCGCAACATTTTCCATAAACGTGGTCTTTCCTGTTCCGGTTTGTCCAATGACATACATATGCCTTCGGCGATCATTGTCGGAAATGAATACTTTTTTAACCTCTCCATGAAACACGTTCTCACCGATACACGTCCCCTCTTTGGGAGTATTGGGCGGAGCTGGCGCCTCCTTTGCTTTAAGCCATTTTACTTTCGGAGAAAGCGTCGAGGAGGAGGGCAAATGAAATAAGCTCGCAAGCTCTTCGGTATTAAGCACCATAGCATGCGCATCGTTAAACAAGCGGAACGAGAAATCGTATGCGAATTTTTTTATATTTTTCACCTGGGAAATAGAGAGGTTGTTCCTGAGCGGCGCCTCAAACTGAGAGAACGCGCCCGTGATACTCTGCGCAATAGATTCGGACTGTAACGAGCTGGGAGAAGAAACAACTACGCGATAGGTAACCCGAACCAATGGCTTTGCTATCTTTTTTTCAAGAGAACGCAAGGCATCCTCATCCACCACGGAAGCCCCCCCTTCTTTGTTTGTGGTTGATGACATAACAAAAAATTCTCTCAAATCCCGCGCATTCAAGGAATGTTTTGAGGCGATTTTTTCAAATGACTCTCCCTTTTTTAGGTCGTTGATAAGAGAGATAATTTTCTTTTTATACGCCTCGGGAGCCGCGCGAACCACAACTTGCAATGCAGCGCCCTCCCCCACCTCTTGTATCTTAGAAAGGCCGCTCACCAAAGGAGAAAACGTATCAACTTCTGATTCCGTATATGTGCGGAGTGGAAGCGCGTAATGCTTGTGTTGAGTCACGTAATATCCGTAATCAACGCCCCCGGGATGAAACACGTTATACTCCGGCGCCTCTTCAACGTGTGCATCCGCAAATAAGCCCTCAATTTGGCGGCTTACAAACGACACTCTTTCACGAGGCACGGCGACATAGAAATAAATTTCCTCCCCCACATGATGTACAGCCACCTCCAGCGTAGCATCATATTTTGAGGAGGCCAGGACACCCAAGAGTTGTTCGGAAAGGTTTATCTCTTCGCGAAACGCCTTTGGTCCGTCTGTTTCTTTTGGACGCACCAGTCGAACAAGCAATAATACCGTCTCAAGAGAATTCTTAAGCGCGTTGCGCTTTTGCGCGCGCACAATAAGAACAAAAAGTATGAGGATGCCAACGCCCCCGATAATACTTCCCACGATGAGCAGAAACGAATCGATGGTCATAGCAAATGACGCTGTCGCAACTCTTCACCAAGACGTTGCGCAAGCATATCGTGATACGCGTCTATAAAAAATGGATCGTCTTTTTTGACTTCTTGGATACCCGCCGCTATTCCTTTTTCAAGCGTAAGAGACACAAGATTCTCAAGAACTTTTTTTTCTTCCTGTGAAAATTCAGCAGCATACGAAGGTAGCATGGAATCCTCAGGTAACGTAGTCGTAGTTGATTGAGCGTCTTTGTGCGACGCTGGAGGCGTCGTAACACCACCTAACCCCGTACGTTCTCGCACTACATGAGAAAGAAGTTCGCCCTCTTCCATCGCACGGAACTCGGGAGCGCTTTCTTTTTTCATTTGCACCGCTTGAGCCAACTCTTCGTAGTTGATAGGATTATTCATATATGAACACTATACATTCATTTCTCAAAAAACCAGCAGTGGTTTTCGTTGTCATTATTATTATAGCAACCTTCTTTCGCCTCTACAATTTATCCAGCACCCCTCCCGGGCTATACCCCGATGAGGCAATGAATGGAAACAATGCGCTTGAAGTTCTCCATACCGGCCAGACGAAAGTGTTCTATCCGGAAAATAACGGACGAGAAGGTCTATTTATTAACATACAGGCGCTTTTTGTAAAAACACTGCACAACGAACCGTGGGTTTTAAGATTGGTGAGCGCACTCTTTGGCATTTTGACCGTTGCAGGCGTGTGGGCGCTTATGAAAACGCTCCTAGACAAATCATATATATGGGCAGTCCATGCCGGTGCGTTTTTTACCGCGATAAGTTTCTGGCATATTAATTTTTCACGAATAGGATTTAGAGCCATCATGGCGCCGGCATTTCTTGTCTGGGCGCTTTATTTTGCCTCTTTCGCTCTCAAAAAAGATGGGTGGAGAATCACCGCACTTTTGGCAATTATAGGAGGGTTTCTTTACGGTCTTGGAATGCATTCCTACATTGCATACCGCGCCACTCCTCTACTTATAATAATTTTCTTTTTATTCGCGCGAAGATATCTCTCGATTCCATGGAAAAAGGTGGCGGGCATTCTCGCGTTATTTGTTGTCGCCTCGCTCGTGGCATTTGCTCCTTTGGGTATTTATTTTCTAGAACATCCCGCCGATTTTTTGGGAAGAACATCGCAGGTGTCGGTTCTCTCTTCTCCCGCCCCCCTTAAAAACCTTGCTTCCAACATCGCCAAAACACTTATTATGTTCAACATAAAGGGAGATGGAAATTGGAGGCATAATTTTGCCAATAAACCAGAGCTGTTTTGGCCCGTGGGGATACTGTTCCTTCTTGGTGTTGTGGTCTCTCTTTTTTCACTCAGAAAAAAGCAATTCCTCTCAAAACAAGAATCCTTTGTGGCGTGGACATCTTTATGGTGGATCGGCGTGGGATTGCTTCCTGTTATTATTTCAAACGAAGGAATACCCCACGCATTACGGGCAATTCTTGTGATACCTCCCATTTTTATGCTTGCGGGGATTGCTACGCATCGGGTGGTATTGTTTTCTAAACGTCATCTAGGCGGCACAATGACTATCGCGGGAACAATGCTTATCGGTGTCGTTCTGTGTCTGAACAGTTATACAACCTACTTTATCGCGTGGGGGGAGAACGTTAATACCCAAGGGGCGTTCTCCTCCTCGTACGTCGAACTGGGACAACAGCTCAACTTGCTTTCTCCACAACTTGCAAAATATGTAGTGGTGAATGCAGGAGGAGTTGAGGTGCGTGGAATCCCAATGCCTGCGCAAACCGTTATGTTTATCACCGATACGTTTCTTCCTCCACAACAAGAACAAAAAAATATCCACTATATACTACCCGCGCAAGAATCATCAATTCCTCAAAACTCCCTCGTATTCTACCTTGAACCAAAATAAAAAGCGCCTACGGGCGCTTAAAAGAAGCAAAACCTCCCAAAGGAAAAAAGGCGTTAATAAACGAGGGAAATTCTTTTTCATTCTCATGAGTGGTGAAGAGCGCGAGACACTCCTTCTCCACGCACGCATGAATATGTTCAATTTCATTGTGCCGAAGCGTACAATGCCCCGAGGGACAACGCGCATTTGAAGGAGACCATTGGGACGCAACAATAAACGGAAGCATACCAAAAAGCAACTTCATAGTTCCTCCTTTTTGGACCCATAGTCCTGAGAAGGCGCCCCAAACACCGCGCCCTCCCTCCTCTGAAAAAGACAAACCCCCTCGTGAAGGGGGGGTTTGTCGGTTTTGCTGTGTGTGTGCGGCCAGCACAACCAACTACGCCCCTCCAAAGAGGGAGACGATAATTACCGAAGTAATGACCGCCATGTAGCTGATTCCTGGCATAGGCTTTCATCCTACTATATGAGTTTTTTTCTGTCAAGTACCCTGTGGATAACTCCCCATCTGTGGATAAACCAATGTGCAGGCAAGATTTCAAGCCACAAAGATATCCACACCCGTGTTATCCATGCCGGATAACCATCACATCTCCATCCTGCACCTCATATTCTTTCCCCTCAAGACGTATTTTCCCTTTTTGACGAGCTTGATTCCAACCACCCACGCCCACCAAGTCATTAAAAGACACCACTTCCGCGCGGATAAATTTCTTCTCAAAATCCGTATGAATGGCACCAGCCGCTTTCGGTGCCTTCCACCCCTTTTTGATGGTCCACGCACGCGTTTCATCCTCCCCTGTGGTAAAGAAACTTATGAGACCGAGTATATCATATGCCCTTCTGATAAGTTCCCCCAAATCACCATTAGCAGAAAGATCCTGTATCACATACACCAATCCCAACGAATCAAGAAACGCAAGAAGATGGGGGTCAATTTCCTCCCGAGAACCATTTAAGAGAAATATTTGTTTCTTGGTGGTGAGTAGGGTAAGCTCCTTTACCACCGAATACTCGCGGACTTCTTCAGATAATGTATACGCCATTTTCTCTGCCTCAAGTGCCTCCTTAACTTTTAAAAGAGTATCGCGATCTTTAATTTTATGTGCGTCTCCTGTCCGCGCCTCTCTCTCTAATCTCTCTAAGCGGTTTTCTACTGTTTCAAGGTCGCGTAGTATCAACTCGGTGTTTATGGTGGTGATGTCACGAATAGGGTCCACATCACTTTCAACATGAACAACGTCCTCTTTTTTAAAACATCTTACCACCTGTACAATCGCGTCGGTTTCGCGAATATGAGAAAGGAACTGATTGCCAAGGCCCTCACCCTTGTTTGCCCCCCTTACGAGACCCGCAATATCATAAAACTCTACTACCGCGGGAATGGTTTGCGCAGATTGGCTTAGATCACTTAAAACCTTAAGACGTTCATCAGGAACGGAGACGATCCCCACGTTGGGATCTATGGTTGCAAAAGGGTAGTTTGCGATATGCACATCGCTTTTAGTAAGTTGTGAAAAAAGGGTTGACTTACCCACATTGGGAAGCCCCACAATTCCGATTGATAATTTCATGCCAATTTTGTCCCCGAGACATCGGGGCTACAAAATTGAGCACCCCGAGTATATCGAGAGATTACATTAATACAAGATAGACACTATACCTTAGCGCACTTGAAAAATCCACCGTTTAAGCCACAATAAACGGCAGAGATGTTTCGGCCGTTTATTTTTTAGAAAAACAGGATACAAACAGATGCTAACCTGAAAGTCGAAATTTAACAAAAATCTTTTTTCCAGCCCTTATAAAAATAACACCGCTTTTGTCTTTCTCCACCCGCTTCATGACAGCGGAAAAAGATTCGTCGCTCCGGATAACCTCTTCCGTCCATGGACCAGAATCCTCACTCAGCAATCTCCTCACACTACCTTGGTCAAAAAAACGATGAAGTTCTGACTTACTTTTAAAAAGCCCTGTATTATAAAGCGAGTCAAAAATTGAATCGGAAATTTTTGCCTCAAAAGACTCTACTTCTGAATTATCATCCATACTTCTTTCAGAAAATCTTTTCTCAAATTTTTCTCTTTCTTTCCTCCCAATGTCCAAATCATGGACCTCAACAGAAACCAAAAACTGGGCAAGCTGTTTCTTGCATTCAAGCGGATCGGACTCTATTGCGGAACGGAGTTCTTCAAGCTCCGACTTTTTTACATCACAAAACGCGACAAAATACTGCTCCAGAAGAGAATCAGGCATAGACATAACCTTGCCGAATTTTTCCTCAGATGAAGCATTAACTGCGATGTAATTTCCATAGCTTTTACTCATTTTCCGTCCATCTCCCGAAAGACCCTCTAGCACTGGCGTTACTAAAGCCACTTCGGGCTTTTGTCCGTGTATTTCCATAACATCACGCGCATGAGCAAAATTAAGCAGTTGGTCACGACCGCCTATTTCTACGTCGCTTTCAAGATGCACCGAATCCATCGCCTGCGCATAACTATACAAAATTTCGGCAACAGAAAGGCCATGTCCCGCTTCAAGCCGTTTCCTAAAATCATCTCGCTGTAATACCTGAGAAAGATTTATACGTGAAAGATCTCTAATAACATCCGCGATAGTACGCTTTGAGAGCCATTTTGAGTTACGGTGGTGTGCCAATTTCTTTACATTGATATACCGCCCTATCTGAGCAAGATACGTTTTTAGATTTCTTTTTATATCAGAAGGAGTGAGCGACGGACGTTGGTCGTTACGTCCGCTTGGGTCCCCTATCATCGCAGTAAAATCTCCTATAATAAGATCAATATGATGCCCCGCTTTCTGAAATTGACGCAACAGCATTACCGGCAACAGGTGTCCTAAATGAACCTCCGGACCCGTAGGATCAATTCCAAACTTTATTTTCAATTTTTCATTGCCCGCCAGAAGTTTCTTCAACTCTTCTAAAGTAATCGCTTGTTCGATTTTTGGCCCAAGGTATTCAAAAAGATGTTCATCATTGAGGTGCGTCCAATCCTCAAAAAAACGAGAGAAGAACACCTCCGAAAGCTTTTGCGATTCTCTGATGCCTGATTCCATATCCTGTTATTATATATGGCAAACCGAGTAAATAAAAGCGGGTTAGGACGATCCGAGCGCTTCGCGTATTTCCAACATTATTTCTTCTGGGAGTCCTTCGCGAGGCTTGGTCTTACCTGGGTAGCGCCACGCAGAAATAATTCTTACCCCCTCCTTCCCTTTTTTATGGCTGTCTTCCCTCTTTCCTCCTGCGCTTTGCAGCACATACATCACCCAAATTTCCTGCGTCCATGTACGCGCCTCGCCCACTCCCTTATAAGAGGCGGGCTGCATAACGGCAATGGTGTCGGGCGCAATCCCCTCCTCCACGCGCAAGGGGCTCTTTATGGCTCGCCGAACCCTACTCTGTGAAAGTCCCCAAAAACGCATCTTAAAGAGGGCGTGCTGAGTCCACACATACCCATTTTTTGAGGAGATATTCATGATATGATGATAACATACTAAAAAATATCCTTTCTATGACAAATACAAAATCAAAAACACTTGCCACGTTAGTAGCGCTGGTTATTATGCTCGTTTCTGGAATTACTATGGCCGTTGTTTCTTCCCAAGAATCTCCCATTATGGACGAACTCGCCCATATCCCGGCGGGATACAGCTACGTACGATTCTTTGATTATCGACTCAATCCAGAACACCCCCCTCTAATGAAAGCCCTCTCGGGGCTGCCACTTCTTTTCTTTGATCTTTCATTTCCCACAGATCACGAATCATGGACACAAGATGTAAACGGACAATGGAGCGCGGGAAATCTTTTTATCTTTCACTCAAATAACAACAACGCAGAACTTATAATCTCATGGTCGCGACTATTCCCCATCATTCTCACGCTTCTTTTAATCTTTCTTGTATTCTGGTGGTCTCGTGAACTCATGGGTTCGTGGTGGGCGCTCGCCCCAACATTTCTAACTGCCGTATCACCTCATATACTCTCGCACGGACACTATGTCACCACCGATATTGGCGCGGCACTTGGATTTATCGCAGGTCTTTATTTCTTTGTCCGATTCCTTAAAAACCCCTCATGGAAAAATACGGGGCTTGCCGGATTATTCTGGGGGCTGGCACAACTTACAAAATTTTCCATCATTCTACTCATCCCCATCTTCGTCCTTACGCTTATCGCCGCATGGTGGATGAAAACACGGGAAAAAGGATCTCGGGTTTTTGGTTCCGCATCACTCAAATTATTCTGGGTTTACATAAGAGGTTTTGTTGCCATATTGGTTGTGGGCATTGTGGTAGTGTGGATGACATATGCGCTCTTTACTATACATTATCCGCCAGAACGCCAGCTTTCTGATACGAGTTTTATTTTAGGATCTTTCGCTGGAGGAGATCAGGGGCTTGGGTTGGTGCAATGTACTCCACAACATCTTTCCCTGCGCTGCCTGGCAGAAATAGATATATGGATGTCCGATAAACCCACGCTACAAGGCCTGGGGCAATACATCCTTGGAGTCCTCATGGTGATGCAGAGGTCATCCGGGGGGAATACCGCATATTTTCTTGGTGAAGTAGGTGCATCGGGATGGTGGTATTACTTCCCTGTAGTATTTCTACTAAAAGAATCCATCCCCGCTCTTCTCGCGCTCATTATCGGTATTTCTCTTGCTTTTTGGAGATTTCTAGCACGAAAAAAAGAATCACTTCTCTCTCGGTTCTACAGCTATCTCTCTCTCAATTTAGCTGAATTCTCAATGATGGTCCTCGTAATTGTCTATTGGATATATAGTATACGAAGTCCTCTGAATATAGGGTTCCGCCATATTTTGCCCACAATACCTTTCTTGTATATTCTCTCGGTTGGCTCGATTAAACGATGGAAGCCGTCTCTGCGTAACACAGCGACAAAAAAGATCTTAATGGGCACGATACTTCTTTGGGTTGGCATAGAAAGCATCATTGCGTATCCATTCTTTCTCTCATACTTTAATGAAATAGGAGGGGGTGTTAAAAATGGATACCAATATGTCACTGACTCAAACTATGACTGGGGACAAGATCTAGCTCGCTTGCAAACATTTGTGAAAGAAAACCGCATAGACAAAATAGCTGTTGATTACTTCGGGGGGGGCGATGTTCTTTATTATCTGGGAGAAAACGGAGTTCTCTGGTCATCATCAAAAGGAGACCCGCGCGATGAGGGAATACGCTGGCTCGCAGTATCCATAAACACACTGCAAGGCGCAAAAGCTGAGCCCTCGCCAGGATTTGAAAGAAAACAGGAGGATGAGTATTTATGGCTGGAGGATTATAAGAATCCTTATGCCCGTGCCGGGACTTCGATTTTTATCTATCACCTAGAAGATTAAAGATGGAGATAGTGTAGATTAGGGCAAATATAGAAAATACAACTATGGAACAGGAGCCGACGTAGTTCTCACATACGAAGCGAGAGAGCTTGTGTTAGACAACTGAGCTCCCCATATATAAAAGGTGTTAAAATTCCCCGTATATGAGCCAAATTCCAGAAGAATAGTGGGCTGGGCAGTTGCTGTCATTGTCCACGTAGCAGTATATCGTTCCCACGAAGTAGTGGTAGTAACCGGAACAAGGGTCGACCAACCACCTCCAATGTGAGAGGTCAAATAGAAAAGTCCCGGGGAATCGCTCTTAAGCCATACCGAGAACGTAATAGGTGTTCCGTTTTCATATGTTCGTATACTTTGCTGGTTGATATTTTGAAAACCAGAAGCTGCGGTATTATTAAAATCAGCATTTTGAACTCCGTTTGGAGCTATTGCCGTATCAGATTGTATATTACCAACCCCTCCCCATCCAGTTGGAAAGTCTTCAGAATATTTCAAATCATTCTTTCCATACATAGGCCCACCAAAGAATGTTGTTTTATCGGTCCCCGTTTCATAGAGCGCATCATCGGTTCCCCCATCATACGAAGTTTTATCGTTTGAGCCACCGTATGAATATTTTAATGATTCAAACATTACCATAAGCTTCCAGGATCCTCCCGGTACATAGGTATAAAAGTTACCCGAAGAGGTGGTATTGGTAGGGTCTATGGGGAGAGTTTGGAGTTGGAGGACGCCTGAGGTGTCTTGGAAATTCACGGGTATCCAGCCAGTGCCATTGGTGTTGCGGTAATCAGCCTCTGCAACACATTGGTAGAAATAACCGGAAGGAAGAGTAGGTAATCCAAGGTTCGCGCAGGTGTCTGAGGTATCGGGGATAGAGACATATACTCTGGTAGAGCTACCAAAGTCAGTAGAGGGGCTTAGGGCTTCAAGGATGCTGAGGGATTTGTCTATGGAGGAAAGGTCTTGGATGCGTCGGGTGTCTCTGGTTTGTTTGATATATTCGGCGGGGTTTAAGACGACTACGACTGCGGCGGTAAGAATAGCTAGAATACCAATGACGATGAGAAGTTCGACGAGGG
>Ga0066639_10005571_pt1 | contig 10563 bp, 11 predicted proteins | sample CryGeyCG2114_010_2_FD_59504 | JGI IMG/M metagenome (GOLD analysis project Ga0066639, IMG submission 59504) | Groundwater microbial communities from aquifer - Crystal Geyser CG10_big_fil_rev_8/21/14_0.10 | ecosystem: Environmental > Aquatic > Deep subsurface > Groundwater | place: USA: Utah... | reverse complement strand
TTAGCTGAATTCCCATATCTATCCACCAACACTCCCTCTATATCTAAATATATATTCATATTTTAAAATTTACTTCTGTCTAAATCTCCCGGCTAATTTGGATTATTTTTATTAAATAAGATATTTTATAGTATTGGGACATAATTTTTATTTAATAATATCTTTTAAACTCCAGAATACACTACTTCCCTTCTCAATAAGAATATTTATAAAATTTTTAATCTCTTCCTTGCTTTGTTTATCTCCTTTTTTGTAAACAATATTCAAAGCAGCCTGAATTTCTCCATCATGCATAAAAGGAATACGCCTATTTTTATTCAAGCTTCCATTATTATCAAGTAAATAATGTTTAATAATTTTAAAGGTATTATCAGGATCTATTTCAGCAAAAGTAGTTAGCCTTTTTAAAAGACCATAATCCCAATCAATATTTCCATTAGATATTTCCATGGTCTTGGCCATATTCTCTATTACAATTTCATCTTCCAAAACTTCCTTATCTTGATTTATCCAATAACCAAAACCAGAAAATGATTCCGGCTCGGTTAATGAATGATTTTCTAAAATCCAATTCCAAAATTCAAGTATTTTTTTCTTATCTACTTTATTTTCCTTAAACCACTCCTCGCCAGCTCGATCACGAGTTAGGCAATGGCTGCCGATAAAAGAGATAAACTCTTTATGACGAACTTTATTTTTTTTATTCCAAAAAAGGTTAAGAAGCTCGCCATCTACACCTAAACTGAGATGAATATATGCCAACGATAAATGTATTGCCAAAGATTCATCTAATCCTTTCAAGTATTTTCTATCTGTATAATCATCGGGGCTTAAAGACACAGCATGTTTATAGTACTCATCCAAATCAACCAGCAATTTATCATATAAAGTACTAGATAAATAGCCTTCCCATGTGGCTAAATAAACATCTTTTTTATCGGGATTACCTTTCGGAAATATCTCGGATAAATTTTCAACAATAAAATCTTTGTCACGAAAATAAAAAGTAGCTAAATACCTGCCGACCACAAACCGAACCGCCAAAGAATTATCTGATAAAACTTTTTTGTATACATCCTTAGTGTCGTCTAAAAGTGCCTTACCGTCATTCTCGGCAAACACAACAAAAGCCTCGAATGCTCTACCTCTTACAGAGTTAATAGCGATAGTATAAAGTTCTCCATATTCTGGTCTCTCATCGTCTTTGTTTGGGCTATCTTTAATAGTAAATAAGTAACCAATTATATTAAGCAATTTGTCTCTATATTTTTTATGAATTTCTGTTCTATTTTCTTTATTTTCCGAAATATACAATAAAATATCAGCCATAACTTTGTGAACTGTTATCCAATCAGCCAACCAATCTATTTTATCTTTGCGATCTTCACGTTTAAAATTATTAGTTTCTCCAGACAAACGCACAGCTTCAAATAAATTTAAAATTTGACCCGTTTGATTTTCGTCAAAGCTGTTTTTATCCCGTAATATTTCTTCAATACTTCGTAAGATCGAATACAGATAACTTGGGTCCATATTATTTCTATCAAAAAAGTCTGGCAATTTATTTAAATAATCGTCCTTTCTGTTTTTAAAATCCTCTTTGAGTACCTCGCCAAGACCTTCTGCACCCCTAGGATTTAAAAAGTCATCACCTTTAAACTGATCTCTTAACACTTCTGGTTTCCAGTCTGACTTTAAATTTTCTATAATTTGATCAACTGTATAGTCAGACAATTTAACTGGCGATTGATTATGCACCACCCCGCCACGAATATGAGCCATGTCAGGTATTGGCTCACATTTAACCTCATCAGGCGATATACCAAAAACCTCTTTGGCCTTATTTTTCTCATCCATGGTAAGATAATCTTTAATAAAACAAAGCAATTGTCCCCCGTCTCTTTTTCTCCATTTTTTGATGTCTTTATCTTCCAAGCTCTCATCGGCAAAATATTCAAAAACTTTTTTTACATATTCTCTTTGTGTGGGTTCATCAAAAACTACAAAACATCTCATTAAGGCTTGATGATATTCCGCTCCGCCTTCAATTTCAAAATATCTTTCCCCAATTTCAAAAACTCTGAACATTGCCAGCTTTAGTTCCTCTTTAAAAACCTCCTGATTTTGAGATAAGGCAAATAATTTAAGCCTCCAAGTAGCACGATTTTCCGGGAAATCCTTTAAATATTTATTAAATAAATCTTTTGCCCGGTCATCTCGAGATCCAATAGTTTTTTTAATCAAAACTGTCGCTACTGCGAATAAACTTTTTATATCTTCACGATCCGAATAACCTCGCTTATCTTTCAATTCAATTGTAAATAAATTAACGTCATACAAAGAAAAAATATCTTGAATTTCAAAGACCTCACCTTCTTTCTCTTTAGGTGCTAAATTAATAATTGTTTTTATAGTTTCCGAAACGAATTTTAAAGCTTCTTCCGAAGAATCATCACCTACGTTTGCCAAAGCACCAAAAACTCCGGAATAATTTATATCATGCAGATAAAAAGGATTATCAAAAGCAAGCATTTCTTTTTTATCTAAATCTTGTTTAATTTTTACCTCTAATATCGCACCACTTAGCTCTATCAATGCTTGACCTTCTTTTTTCTCTGCTAATTTTTTAACAATTTCATCAAACTCATATCCTGACTTATTAAAATCTTTCATTAAATAAACCCACTTTTCATCTCTAATCTTTTTAGCCAATTTTGCAATCTGCTCTGCTGACAAAGATCTCATAATCCACAAAAATCTATCAATTACTTCTGGATTAAAATTCTCTGTTGAGATTTTTGTTTTAAAAATGATTTCAGCAACCTTAGCAGGCTTCTTTTCTGCCATACGAGCAAGATATTCCAACTCCGGCATACGATAAGAGTATCTAGTCTGATCTTCTGCTTTCTTTTCAATATCTTTTAAAAAATTATTTTGCCACAACCAATCAAGCCAGTTTTCATCAACTTGAGAAAAATAATACCTTTTAGCATCATGATTAAGTGAAAAAAGTAAACGTAAATATGATATATCTTTATCTTTATTTTTAATAAAATCATCAATTTTTTCATGTATTTTTAACGGATCTAACGACGACTCTTTTAATGCATTTTCAAATACCCGAACCAAATCATTAAAATTGTTTGCTGTCGGAAAATTGTTTTCATTAATCTTTATTCCAAGTTTTGAAAAAATCTTGATACACTCTTTTTTACTATTTTTATCAGTGGAATGGTGTGCAATTTTTGTAAAAACTACATAAGTTTTATATATAGTATCGGCAATTACCTGAGCCTTTTTTTGCTCATGTAAAACTTGCAATACATTCTCTATGTTTTCTCTTTTAGTTTTAAAACGAATAAAATCATTAATTTTTTTATTTTTAATACCAACACCATTAAGCCAAAATAAAACTTTCATTCTTAAAACAAAATAAAAACTTTGATCTTTCTTACCACCTAAACCATATAAGATCTCTCTATAAGAATGTGCTGCCTGTGCCATCCAATCTGGATTATTTTCCTTATTTTCAGCTACAGCCAACGCACCACGAACAAGATCGGAAGGTAAAATTCCTTCTTGGCATATCTTTTCTTTTTCGTTAAGACAATTTAAATAACCGCAAATCCATTCTTGTTGCGGTTCAAGTTTGATGGGTTTATCTATTTCAATTTTTATTCCATCATTGTCCATGTTTAATTATTTTCAATAATTTTAATCTCCTCCTCCGTCAAATCATATAACTTATAAACCAATTGATCTATTTTTTCTTCTCTGTTTTTGCCTGATTCAAAAGAGTTTGACATATTTTTAAAATTAATCATTCATTATAAATTTTTCACAAAAATTATCGGATTCAGCAAAAGTTCTATCTTCTTCGCTATTGTCTATCTTTATTGTTGCCATTATTCTACCATCATTCCACACCTTTACTCGTAAAAATTCAAATCTTTCAGCATCTTTTATTAAAAAATTATTTCTGGCATTATCTAAAATATATTCGGCAAATCTTTTTATATCAAACTCTCGACTCCTCAAAAAAGAATCACAAATTTCAAATCTTATTTTATTGTTTATTAAAAAATTTACCCCATCTCCAATTTTATCTAATTTTTCAATTTTTAGTTGCATGTTTCTAAAAATTAATTATTAAATCATTAATTTAAAAAAGAGACAAAAAACGCGTAGCGTCTGCCTCTTTGCAAAATCAATTAATGATATTGTAGGTGCTGACAGGCACCGATGAGCATGTGTCCGTTCAATTAAAGCAAAAAATTATAATATTTAATATTATAACCCTACCGCTTATATAGTACATCAATTTTGATTTTAAGTCAAGATATAGTTATTCACTTTCTTAATCACTTTTTATCCACTATTTTTTTAATCTAGATTTAAAAAACATTTCAACTTCTTTATCCACAAAATAAACATAGCAACCTTTCATCCCTCTAGTCATTAGGGTTCTGTAGGTGTTTTTTATAATTGCTCGCGCTTTTTCTTTGGCTTTTTTTTCATCTTCTTTAAATAATTTCTTATAACCATTTAGGGATGAATCCGTTTTAGCACGAGCAGAAGGGTCAACTAAGATTTTACCGTCACGTGCGGTTAAATCATCACCCACTATTACACCCACATAATCTAGCTCAAGTCCTTGGCAGGTATGTATACAACCTATTTCATTTACAGAGTTTGGGGCAATAATCCAAAGATTGCCATCACTTCCTAAATTCCACTTCATTTGAAAATTATATTCCGGAAATTCTATATCATATTTTTTGTAATCCCTTCTGCTAATCCAGTCCCAACAATAACCAGCAACCAGACGAGCCTTATTATTTATTTTATTTTTTTCAAAAATTAAATCACGTAGCTTGTCTGGAGAATCAATAATTTGAAAATCAAAATCAATCCCTTCTAAAGTAATATTAGCAGTTTCCCTAATTTGCAAAACGTGATCAAGCCAAGCCAAATATCCATCTGAACCATTACAACGAAACTGGGAGCTCAATTCATCCTCATAAATATTAACATCTAATTTTCTAGCCCATTTTTTAATTTCTTCTTTTTCACCAATATCACTAAAAGTAACCTTTTGATCTTCATCAATAAAAAATATTGAAAATTTTGAAGCTTCAAGTATCTCTTTAATTTGGTTTTCCCCTTTATTTTTAAACATCCCAGACTTTTCATTTAAACGATGGGCTTCATCTACAATTAAAGCATCAAAAATATTTTTTTGTGCATCAACAAATGAACCAGAGCCACTAAATAAACTGTTAATTTCGGTCTTTTTTAAAGTACCTGCTAATTTGCTAGCATAAACAGCCCGAGGAGCAGCATTTTTACTAATATATTGTGTTATCATCCCTTGTTTGGTAATTTCTACCAAAAGATTAATGGCAACTACAGATTTTCCAGTACCAGGACCACCTTGCACAATAAAAACATTTTTACTTTTTTCATTAGATTTTTTCGCTAAATGCAAAGCTCTCTCATAAACTATTTTTTGATCATCAATCATTATAAACTCTTGATTGCCTTTCAACATTTTGACTAAAGTATCCGCTAAATTTTTTGAAGGCTTAATTTTTCCACTCTCTATCTGATACATCACCTTACCCTTATCACCATATTTAACAAACTTTTTAATAAAAACACGTAGTTTTAAAACATCTGACCTTAAAAATACTGGAGCTTTCGCGATATACTCCTGATAAAAATTATTTAAAATAACTTTATCATCTACATAATTATGAAGGTAAGCGCATGGCTTTAATTGAATAGACCCTTTATAAACAGCTTCGTTAAAATTATTTAATAACGCTGCATAAGACCACACCTGATAAGATGGATGACTAACTTCACGCATTGCTTTACCAACATAAGTTTTTACTACTCCGTCCAATTCCGTCATCTCCGCTTTTTCCCATTGCTTTAATTCAACTATTACAGCGTGATCAATTTTTTCTTGGTTTTGACCAGTTAAAATAAAATCGATTCTTTTAGAAGTTTGTGGAATTTGATATTCAATCATAACACCACAATCATTTGGTATTTCATCATCTTCTAAAATATTTTGCATATACATCATCGAATTTTTCCAAGAATTTATTTCAGAAATAGTTGTTTTTTTTCCTAATTTTTTCTGGAAAACATCAATTATAGCAATTTCAATATTGTTATTTATAACATCATCACTAAAACCTTGTTTTGTAGATTGATAAACAATCATAATTTATTATATTTAGTATATCTACCCTTTGCTTTTTCAACTGGATATTTCTCTTTATTCTTTTTTATTTTATCATCTAAAGCTTCTAATATATTTATATCTAAATCGTGACTCATAAGAATAACCCAATTTAATACATCTGCTAATTCCTCTCCTATTTTATTTTTACTGTTTTTAATATATTCATCAATTTCCTCATTACTTTTCCATTGAAAATGCTCCAACACTTCAGCTGCTTCTAAAACTAAAGAAATAGCCATATCTTTTGGCTTATGAAACTGTTCCCAGTCACGCTCTTCTCTAAATTTTATTATTTTTTCTGTAATTTTTGATAGGTTAGTCATAAAAATACATTTAATTTATACCTTAATTCTCCCACTTTTCCCCCTCTAAGTCAAAAAACACCTACTTTCATAGATGATTTTATTATAAATTAATTAAATACTTCTATTTTTTATCTAATTGCTTATTTATCTTAATTGCCCAAAATAATAATGCCACTGTAATTAAATGGGGTACAAAATTTAAAAATATTTTAAGGTCATAAATTAAACCAGAATCATCAATAATATAATCCCAAGAAAAATATACAATGATTATATTTCGAACATTCTGTAAAAAACTATATTCAGAATAATAATATATGTCTGATGAGAGAAACACCTCTAATAAAAACAAAATTGACACAATAATTATAAATAACCATAATGAAAATCTAAAAGTAATATTTAAAAATTTAAAATTACCTTTCTTTAATCGCATAAAATAAAGAACTATTATTATTGATAACACTATACCAAAAGGCATTACAATGATAGATAGCATATCACATACCATAATTTCGGAACAAATAAACTTAAAATTATATATAAACAAACTAATTAATAATGCCGAAGCAACTATTAAACTTTGTTTGATTAAAATTTTGGTTTGTTGTTGCATAAAATTAGTTTCAATTTTCAAAATTAATAATTATGATTAACATTATGCCCTTTAATCCAAAGTGCCATTTCAATTATCCTAATATCAGTATCTTTTAATTTCTTTATCTCTTTAATTTGTTTCACATATCGTTCAGTTAATTTCCAAACAAACTCTATATACTCTAAAAATTTATCTTTTCTTGTACTATAATTTTTCTGATAATTCGGCTCAATGGCTCGTAAAACCATTTGATCGAAAATCGGTATTATATTTGGATATAAAAAATGTAAAAAAACAGATCTTGTCGGCCAAGCAGTGGGTGATGCCATCCCATATAATTGATAATTTTGTTCTTGTAATATTTGCTCAACTTTATCTATACTCCTATCTAAAATATTTGAAAATAACTTAAATAAATTCTTTAATTTTTTAGCTTCAATATTTCTCTTTTCTTCATTTTCTAATAAAACTCTCCAAATTTTATTTAATCCAATAAAATTTAATTTCCAAAAAAGCATAGCAATATAATCATAAATATTTATATTTATTCTATCAGCACCAAATTTTTCTTTTAAATGATAATATAATTTCAAATCAGTTATTTCAGAGGGCAGTCCCATTCTTTCTAATTCATTATTAAAATTTCTGTAATCACGAGTAAAATTATTATATTGCTGATAAATACTGGCAAAATCAAAATTTTCTAAAGGATCTATCATAAAATATATTTAATCGTTAAAAAATAATTTATTCTGACTAAATTCTACCACTAATTTTCATAAAAGTCAAGCTAACACCATGATAAAATATTTTACTTGACAACAAAATATTAACTTAATTTTCTCTTTGTCCCTACTTGACTTTTTTAAAATAGCTAGGGTTAGCAAAATTATCCCAATCTTAAAATAAAACCAATTTTTCAACTTTTTTATATCAAAAAACCAGCAAAAAATGCTGGTTTTAGTTAAAATTATTTTATAAAGTTAATTTAAAACTATCCCCAAACTAAATTAAAATAGCGTTTATCTTTTCTAAAAGCTCACTTGGGTTAAACTTCCCATGATTTTCTAATCTCAATAAAGGCAATCCCGCTTCTTGCAAAATACGCTCAACCTCTTTATCACGCTTTTGTCTGTCTAAACGTTCATGAGTTTGGTCATCTAATTCAATAACAAGTTTTGGCGAAATATATTTTTTATCACATAATACAAAATCTACAGAATTTTCATCTATATGACGAAAGGCTCCTCGCCAGTACTGACCAACAATTTTATTATCAACAATCGTCGGTAAATGCACTTGAGAAAAAATATAATAATCAGAACCTACCGCATCAATAAGCGCATCATAACATGCATGCTCTGCTCGGGAAAGAAAAAAATCTTTCCTTTTATATTGGTATTTTTCAGGACTCTTATTGTTCTTACGTTTCTTATCTAAACTTTTGTATATAAGAATAAGAACAAAAATAATTAAAACACCTAGGCAAAATAATATATTATTTATAGACATAAATCTATTAGCTTATTTAAATTATTCTTATTATACCTTAATTCTCCCACTTTTCCCCCTCTAAGTCAAAAACCAGCAAAAAAATGCTGGTTTTAGTTAAAACTATCTTATAACCCCCAATTAAAATAGATGCATCTATTAAAATATTATTCACAAATAATATTTTTCAAACCTCTATTTCTTCTTCGGCACCCAATCCTGAATCAAAATCTTATTTTTCCCAAAAACCATAATCTCTATCTTCTGATTATCCTGCCAACGCAACTTACTCATAATTTCTCTTGGTAGATTAATACCATAACTATATTTACTTCTTTTATCAATTTTTCTAACAAATTTTTTAGCCATAAAATTAATTTTTATTTTTTAACAAAAAATTTAATATTAAAACAATATTCTCAAACTTATCTTAATCTGATTTTCTATTAAGTAACCCTATTACGGCCATGACTAACCCACCACCAACCCAAATCATCAATTCAGTACCTGTGTGAAGGGTTATACCAATAAAAATCCAAATAAGTCCAAGAATTATATGAATTTGATAGGGAAATTTTTTCTTCATATATTTAAATTACAATTTATTATTTTTTTAACGATAACAATGTCACCACCAGCGCTACCAGCTGATCTTTCTTAGTTGGATTACTTTCTGCAATTAATAATGTTAGCGCAGTCAACGTACCTGAATTTATATTCCTGACACCTTTTATTTTTGTTTTTCGCAAAAACCACATAAAAGCAAAAGCACCTGAACGTTTATTACCATCAATAAATGGATGATTTTTTACCATGAAATAAAGCAGCTGAGCCGCCTTTTCTTCAACGGTCGCATAAACCGTTTTACCACCAAATGACTGCAGGATGTTTCCGATAATGCCTTTCACACTTCCGACATCCCTCTCTTGGGCAAATAATTCTGTGGCATCACCTTTTTTAATTAATTCACTACGAAAATCTAATATTGCCTTATTCAATTCTTCAGCAGATAATTTTACAGCCTTTTTACTGGAACCTACGGAAACAAGTGACTCTTTATCATAATTATCTAATATTACCCAAGTACTTGCAAATTCTTTAATAAGCTCTAATACTAATTTTGGATCAAGTTTAATATGTTCTGGTAAAAGATTTTGAACACTATTAACTGCTTGCATAAAATTATCGTAATTTTTAACGATTTGTTTACGATTAATTGTATAACCTTTTATAGTATAATCTTTTAAAACACTCGTTGCCCACTTACGAAATTCTGTAGCAGTTTTAGAATTAACTCTATATCCAACAGATATAATCATATCTAAATTATATTGCATAACTTCACGTCCTACATCCCTTTTACCTTCTTTTTGAACTATCCGGAATTTCCGGACAGTTAATTTTTTATCAAGCTCTTTTGTTTTATAAATATTATTTATATGTTCATTAATTGTACGAACATCCACTCCAAATACTTCAGAAATACGTAATTGGGTTGCCCATATTGTTTCATGTTCAAAATCACCCTGAAACTCAATAGCACCATTCTTTGCTTGATAAATAATTAAATTTTTTTGTTCTTTTTTCTTTTTCATATTTAAAATAATCTACTAAAATTTGATTACTTTTTATAAATAAAATTATAGTTTAATCATAACAAATTATTTAATTTCCTCCAAATAAAAAACACCACAAATTTCATTGTAGTATTTATGGAGCCGTCTCGGGGATTTCCTGCCTGCCGGCAGGCAGGGAACTCGGGACCCCTGACTTAATTAAAATATACCTGTGATATATTTTAATCAAAATATGCTGGGAGCATATTGAAACGGAAGTGCTCTATAATATTTCTAATGGAGCCGTCTCCGAGACTTGAACTCGGGACCCCTTCCTTACCATGGAAGTGCTCTACC
>Ga0066639_10005569_pt1 | contig 10569 bp, 9 predicted proteins | sample CryGeyCG2114_010_2_FD_59504 | JGI IMG/M metagenome (GOLD analysis project Ga0066639, IMG submission 59504) | Groundwater microbial communities from aquifer - Crystal Geyser CG10_big_fil_rev_8/21/14_0.10 | ecosystem: Environmental > Aquatic > Deep subsurface > Groundwater | place: USA: Utah... | reverse complement strand
TCATGTCCTTCTGGGTGATCCATTACAAGAAGTGCTGTATAACCGCATCCTCTTTCAGAAAGTCCACTCAAAACATCTGAAAAGGGTACAATACTGACATTATAATCACTTAAAGATCTTTCTAATACAAGTAAAGTAATTCTGTAAAGATTAGACTCTCTTCCAGTCCCAGATATAACAATATCTTTATTTCCACTCATATAATCACTCTAATCTAATAGAGATAATACTATTTAAGTATTTCTATATTTTACCACATAGAAGTAACTACTACCCAGCAACCATCTGATTCTGAGAAACTAACATAACCTTAGCAAGACTTTCAATAAGTTTAGGCTCAACAGCAATAATATCTGTAGTTGTAATTATACCAACTAATTTTCCGTCTTGAAGAACAGGTAATCGCTTAATCTCATGGTCAACCATTAATTGACAAGCATCTCCAAGATCTTTTTCACTATCAACAGTTACAACATCTTTTGTCATGACTTGTTCTATTAATGTTCCTGCCGGGTCATTACCTGTTGCAACTATTTTTCGAATTATATCACTTTCTGTTATTATTCCAATTATCTTTTCGCCTTCAAGAATAACCAAAGAACCTATTCTAAACTTAGTCATAATCCTTGCGGCTTCTTTGACTGAGATGTCTTTATTGGCAACAACCACTTTAGGGTTCATTGCGTTTTTGACTTGCATAAGATATTATTTAGATAGAGAAGTATTAATTATTTTTAGGTTAACCAACAAACATTTCTGGTCCGTTATAAACTGTATATTCATAAAAACCATCTTTAAAAAAGAGTTGATTACAAATAGGATCTTTTGTCAAGTTTATTCCATAATCTATTAATTTAACTCTTATATCACAATATTTTCCACTAGCTATTGGATCATTCCCATTACAATCTGAATAAATATTAACAATAGAGTTTTCTGTCGGATATTCATGATTTAAAGAAGGAAATTTTATCCAACAACATCTCATGAAACAAATCATAGTAAAATAAAATTAAATAAGGTATTTAATATAAAATAGAAAATAACTAAAATCTAACTTCAACTTCTTTATTCTTAAACTTCAACTTACCTTTATTCTTAAACTTCAACTTACCTTCATTCTTACCTTTTAATTTACCAACTTCCACTCCACTAGCACCAACATCTTTCTTCAAGTTATCAACAAATTTATTTAGAATCTTTTCAGTTTCAGCATCTGATTTTATTGTTAACTTGATTCTATCACTAACAACCAATTCTTGTTTCTTGCGCATTGATTGAATAGTTCTTGTTAACTCACGATACATTCTTTCTTCTAGTAATTCTTGGTCTTCAGTTAAATCTAGGAATAATTTACTTTCATTGAATTCTAATCCTTCCACTTTTCCAGAAGGTTCTTTCTTGACGAGTTGAATATTTTTGACATTAGATATTTTCTTAAGAATATCACCAAGATTCTTGACTGCATTCTGAACTACTTCATCTTTTGATATAATAAACATAGTTTTGACAGGCCATCTTAACTTAATATTGACTTTTTGACGAACAGCGAGAGAAACCTCAACCAAATCTTGAACTAATTCCATTTCTTTTTCTAGTTCTTTATTTATCAAAGACTTATCAACTTCAGGATAATTGCAAAGATGAACACTTTCTTTTCCTTCCATCAATGGTTTAACAACTTCTTGATAACCTTGTTCTGCGATAAACGGACAAACAGGAGCAAGTAATCTTGTGAGAGTCTCAATAGTAACTCCTAGAATATAGAATGCTGATTGCTTGTCTTTTCCTTCATATCCTGGCCATGTTCTGTTTCTAATCAATTTAATATACCATCTTGAAAAATCATCAAGAATAAACTTTTCCATGGCTTCAATAGATTTATGGTTCTGGTATTTGATATAATTCTTATCATATTCCTCGATAGTTGAATTCAATCTAGATAATAGCCATTCATCTTCTTTCTCGAGTTTAGGTTTCTTCTTAGGGAATTCAGTAACATAAGTTTTGATAAATTGTAGTGTATTTTTAACAATATTCAATATCTTTGCAGCACTATCAGTCTCATCCCAACTAAAATAGAAATCATTCCACGCCTGGCTAGATAAAAAGTAGTATCTGAGAACATCTCTACCATACTTTTTGACTATATCATCTGGAGAAATATTATTGCCTTTGGACTTAGACATCTTGTTTCCATGAGCATCTAAAATAAAACCATGAAATAGAATATTCTCGTAAGGAGCTCGATCAAAAGTAATCACACTAGTTATCATTTGTGAATTCCACCAACCTCGTATCTGGTCAGGTCCTTCTAGATTAAAGTCATTAGGCCATAGTTTTTCGAATAATTCTTTCTTTTTAGGGTATCCAAGACTAGCCCAAGCAGCAACACCAGAATCAAACCAGACATCAAGAACATCTGGTATCCTCTTCATCTTGCCTCCACATTTGTCACACTTAAGATAAATATCATCAACATAAGGTTTGTGTAAATCTTTGGGTTTTTCTGGTAATTCATCAATTGATCCTATGACTTTGGTATAATCACATTTTTCACATTCCCAAATTGGTAAAGGTATTCCCCAATATCTTTGACGGGTAATAGGCCAGTCACTTAAACTTTCTAACCAGTTGTGAAATCTTTTGCCAGCCCATTTTGGAGTCCAATTGACTTTCTTGTTTTCTTCAATCAACTTATCTCTAATACTAGTAACTTTGAAAAACCATTGAGGAACTGCCATGAATATTAATGGAGAATTACATCTCCAACAGAATGGATAATCATGAGTAATTTTTTCCTTAGCAAACAACAATCCTCTTTCCTCAAAATCTTTTGCTATATCATCATCCACATCTTTTACAAATCTCCCAGAATATTTTCCACATTGATCATTATATTTACCATTCATGTTTAACGGAGAGATTACAGGCAATCCATTTTCTTTACCGACCTTATAATCCTCTTCACCATGTCCAGGAGCACAGTGAACTAATCCAGTTCCATCTTCTAAAGTGACAAATTGATCTGATAAAACGACTCTCCATACGTTCTTGATATCTTTATGAAAAGGAAATATTTCAGATAATGGATGAGTATATTTCATATCTTCAAGATCTTCTCCTAAAACTATTTTTTCTGTCTCATAATCTTTTATTCCACCTTTTTTCATCACTCTATCAACCAAAGCCTCGGCAAAAATTAGTGTCTCATCTCCAACTTTAACATAAGCATATCTTGCTCCAGGTTTGGCCATTATTCCTGTGTTTGATGGAAGAGTCCATGGTGTAGTAGTCCAAATCAACAAGTAAGTTTTATCCATTCCTTTAACAGGGAACTTAATGTAAACAGAATTATCACTAACATTATTATATTCTATCTCATTATAAGCAACCACAGTTTCACAATGAGGGCATACAGTTACAGCATACTTGTCCTTGTATAAAAGACCTTTGTCAAAACCAACCTTAAATGTATACCAAGCTCCTTCAATATACTCCTTATTGAGTGTAAGATAAGGATTATCCCATTTCATCCATACACCCAGGTCATTGAATTGACTGTTCATTATATCTAAGAACTTGGTTGCATATTCTCTACATTCTTTGTTGAATTTCTCTACTCCTAACTTTTCAATATCTTGTTTGAATTTTAAGCCTAGTTTTTTTTCGACCTTATTCTCGATAGGTAAGCCATGAGTATCATAACCTGGCTGAGACCAGACATTAAAACCTTTCATCCGTTTGTATCTTAGATAAGAATCTTTCAAAATCTTGTTCCATGCAGTTCCTAAGTGAATGTAACCAGTTGCATATGGAGGACCGTCTAGGAAGTAAAACTTCTTTTTATCTTTATTTGAATCCAATACCTTGTTAGGAATGTCATTGTCATCCCAAAATTTCTGTATTTTTTCTTCCTGTTCTTTGATATTGACCATAATCACATCCCCTTAAACACAAGATTAGAATTTAGAGTAAATAAACCTAAAAAGTTAACTGAGAATCCGGTAGACACCCACTAATATCACTGAAATAATTAGGAAGGGAAGATACTTAAATGTTGATGGTAGAGAGATAAATTTTTGTAAAGGTAAAGGTTGTAATTGTTGATATGGGAATTTTTGGAATTGTTTCAGAAGATAGAGATATAACTGAAGATCTACTTTTAGGAACAGATTATTTATCACATAGATTTACTAAAGAAGGAGGTATTGGTACTTTTGATCCTGACTTAGGATTTCAACGAATGAACCGTAGTATACAAGGTTCTCAATTCAAAACAGAATTTTTCCCAGATTACAGGGATTTAAGAGGAAAATACGGCATTGGTGTTATTAGTGGCAGTGATGTTCAACCTATTATTTTTCAAAGTGGTTTAGGTGATTTTGCTTTATGTATGGATGGTTTAGTAAGTAATGAAGAAGATGTTTTTAGAGAAATAATGGGTGAGAGAAGAATACTTTCTAGAACAGATTCAAACTCATTAAATCAAGTCGAATTAATTGCAAATTTAATCGGGAGAGAACCAAGTTACAGAGATGGTTTATTAAGATTACATGATCATATAGTTGGTTCTGCTTCTCTTTTATTAATGGTCGAAGATGGGATATATGCATTCTCTGATAAATTTCCACTTGTTGTAGGAAGAAAAGATGATTCTTGGGCTGTATCGTCTGAAAGTACATCATTTTCAAATACTGGTTTTGAAATTAATCAGTTTCTTACACCTGGCACAGTTGTTAAAATAACTAAAGGTGGACCAGAAGAATTAGGTAAAGTAAATGATTTAGATATTTGCACATTTTTATGGATATATACAGCATTTCCCCCATCGTGTTTTGATGGTGTTAATGTAGAAACAAGTAGATATAGATCTGGTAAAATTTTAGCAGAAAAATATTTTGTAGATGCAGATTTAGTTGGTGGAGTACCAGATTCAGGAACAGCATATGGAATTGGTTTTTCTAGAGGAGGAATACCATTTGCGAGACCTTTAATAAAATATACACCTGGTTATCAAAGAAGCTACACGCCACCTATGCAAGAGTTAAGAGATTGGATTGCATCAAAAAAACTAATTCCAGTAGAAGAACTTATTAGAGGTATGCGTTTAGTACTAACAGAAGATTCTATAGTTAGGGGAACACAATTAAGAAATGCAGTAAACATGATATGGGAAAATGGAGCAAAGGAAATACATGGAAGAGTTGCTTCGCCTCCATTAACACACCCATGCCCTTATAACATTTCAACCAGAAAACCAGGTGAACTTGCCGCAATCAGAGCAATCAGAGATATTGAAAATGGTTGTAATCCTGATTTAACTCCTTATCTTGATCCAATGTCAAGAGAATATAAAATACTTGTTGATAAAGTAAGGGGAGATTTAGGTCTTACATCTTTAGCATATCAAACACCACAGGACATGGTTAAAGCAATTGGTTTACCTAAAAAAAATTTATGTATGTATTGTTGGAGAGGTAATGTACCTTACTAGAAATCAACCTTTTCTATTTAATATCAAAATAAACATTTGAAAACTAAATCCTAAAAATTAACCAATGAAAGTACTAGTTGTTGGTAGTGGTGGGAGAGAACATGCTTTAGTATGGAGACTAAAACATGATGACCCTACGATAAATCTTCATTGTGCTCCAGGAAATGGAGGTACTTCTCAAATCGCGATCAATCACGATGTAAATCCTATAAATATTGAAGAATTATTAGATTTAGCAAAAGAAGAATTATTTGATTTAACTATAGTTGGTTCTGAGTTGCCGTTAACATTAGGGATAGTTGACAGGTTTGGTGATGAAGGATTACCTATATTTGGTTCTTCAGAAGAAGCGGCAAGGATTGAGGGAAGTAAAGTTTGGGCTAAAACATTCATGAGAAAATATGGGATACCAACCGCTGATTTTTACATTTCATATGATCCTAATCTAGCGAGGATATATGGTTTGAATATTTTAGAACAATACGATGCTGGAGTTGTAAAAGCAGATGGTTTGGCTGGTGGTAAAGGTGTAATTCCTTATAGAAGTTCAGATGAACTTGTAGGGGCTATAAGAACAATAATGATTGATAGAAAATTTGTAGATGCTGGAGATAGAGTTGTTATTGAACAATTCCTACTAGGAGAGGAAGCATCATTTCTTGTTTTTACTGATGGTGAGCATATAGTTTCACTACCTGTCACTCAAGATCATAAGCCTGTTTATGATGGTAATAAAGGTCCTAATACTGGAGGGATGGGTGTTTATGGTCCAGCGCCACTAATAAATCTTGGTCTACATCAAAAAGTAATGGACACTATAGTTAGACCTACTATTCAAGGATTATCTGATGAAGGAATAGTTTACAAAGGTATTTTGTATGTTGGATTAATGATAGTTGATAGTGAACCCTATGTTCTTGAATATAATTGTAGATTTGGTGACCCGGAAACTCAACCTCAAATGCTTCTATTGAATTCGCCATTATTACCTATACTACATGCATGTAGAGAAGGGAATTTAAATGAAGTTAATGTGGATTATAGACTAGGTCATTCAGTTTGTGTTGTTCTTGCTTCGAAAGGATATCCAGGTGATTATAAAGATAATTTAGGAAAACCAGTTCATGGATTAGAAGTTCTTAGAGATAGAGATGATATAGTAGCATTTCATGCTGGTACAAGATTACAAGATAGTCAAATAATAACATCTAGTGGAAGAGTTTTAGGGATAACTTCTTATTCGGACAGAGGATTGAGAGATGCTATAGAGAAAACTTATTCTGTTATAGGACCTAAAGGAATATGGTTTGATGACATGCATTATAGGAGAGATATAGGTGCTAAAGGTTTGAGGGGATGAAATTGATTATGAAAAAAATATACGATCCAAGTAAACATCCAGGAGAATTAATAAGAGTTTTTGGTATGTTTTCTGGTGGTGCAAGTAGTCTTAGATCTATAGTTGAAGACCCAAACATAGGTGAGTTATATAATCTTGTTGGAACTTTTACTAATAAACCTCAAGCATCTGGAATAGGACATATGGAAGATGCTGGAATACCAATTGAAACACTTGATTATAGAGGATTTCATAGAAATAGAGAAGGATACTTTGAAGAAGTAGGTAGAATATTAGAGCAATATGATCCAGATTTAATAGCTCTTTCTGGATTCATGTTGATCATACCAAAATCATTTGTGGAAAGATATTCAGACAGGATATTGAATGTTCATCCAGCAGATTTAGGGATTATGACAGGACCAAATATTGATAGATTATATGTTGGTAATTTATCTCCAAGTGAAGTTGTTATATTAATGAGAGATAATCAATTAAAAAGAAAATTTGTAGGTGACAATGCAGTATACGATGCTGTTATGGTAGGAGAAGAAAGTGTTAACTCGACAATACACATAGTAAGACCAGGTACAGATACAGGTCCTATTATAGTTCAATCCAGAGAATTTTTGGTTGATATTCCTCCTGATATGTCAGTTAAAGAATATTCAGGTGAACTTCAAAATGAAATGAAATGGGCTGGTGACGGACCTGCTTATTTGAAAACTTTAGAATTTTTGGCTATGCAAAGATTAGGTATGGGTGAAGATGGTTTAACTATTTTCTTGGATGGAAATCCTTTGTCTTATATGGGGTATCAGTTAACAGAATAATCCTAATTACTATACCCTACAAAATTTAATGCCCCACCCTCATAAGGTTTGTGAAGAGTTGTTCTTAATCCATTTTCATCACTTCTTCTTACTTCACCAACAATTTGTGCTCGATTTTCTCCTCTCTCATTTATTAGTTCAACAACACCTTCAGCAGTTTCTAGATCTGGTACAACATATGCAAATCCCATTCCCATATTTTGTTTTGTGTATGCTTTCTCAGGATCCCAACCTGATTCTTGTATTAATAACATATGAACTGGTAAAAGTGGTAAAGGATTGGCAATTTCAAATGAAACACCATTACCTGCTCTGTTAAAATTGAGAAGTCCATTTCCAGTAATATTTACACCATAAATATCTCTATCATCAAATCTTTGTCCTATTAATACAGCTTCTGCCAAATAAAGTGCTGTTGGGACTTGAAGCGCTTGTAAAACTGTTTGTCCTCCTAATATATCTGGTCTATCATCAAATCTGAATCTTCCTCTATATTGACCTTTCCATTCGTCTCTATATTCAGCATTCGGCGTAAATAAAACATGTCTTGCTCCTGTGTATCCATTACTATGAAGCCCGGTTGAGGAAACTCCAACAATCAAATGACCATGTTGAGGATCTAAGTTTGGAACCTTATCTTTAGCAATAAATCCAGTTAAAACAATACCAAAATCATGTCCTTTATTTGGAACACCAAGAGATATCATTTCATCAAGTGAAGCGGTTTCTATTTTTCCAATGTTAACATTCCATGGGGCGTTTGGTATTCTAATTCTTTCAAGAGCATTTACAAACCCACTCATTATTTCTCCCATATGTTGTTCTTCAACTTCAGTCTGACAAGCCATGTAAAGATCTAATGTGTCAGGGTATGCGTGAATTATCGGAGCCATATCATTAGCATTCATTGCAATACCGTCTATTGGTGCTAATCTGTAATTACCAGACCATGGACCTAAAAAAAGTTTTGTCCCATTTCCATCAACACAATGAACAGAATAATGATCTGGATGTACTCTATCATTCTCTCTTAGTTCAACAAAAAATCCTCCTGCCCGTTGGACTTTCCTATTAGATAACCATGGTGCTCTTGCTATTGCTTGTTTACCACTTGAAATTGCAATTGCTTCACTTCCTTCATAATCTGCTGTATCTTGTGGCATAATTTATTTCTCCAATGAAAACTCCTCAAAATAACCTCTTTTCTCGGCTTCTAATCTTCCATATTCAACTAATCTACTTCTTAAGTCTGAATCATTTAATGCATACATTTGTACAACAAAAAGAGATGCATTTTCTCCTCTATTAATTCCAACACTTACAACTGGCGATCCTGGGGGTCTTTGGACAATAGAATATAACGCATCCATTCCAGCAAGAGGTGCGCCTTCATTTGCAACAGGAACACCTATAACAGGTTTTGTTGTCCTTGCTGCTACAGCTGCTGGTAGAACTGCTGATAATCCTGCTATTGCAATACAAACATCATATAAATCTGATTCTAGTGATTCTGCAAGTCGATCAACTTTATCTGGAGTTCTGTCTGCGGATGCAAGTTCTGTATCATAAGGAATACCAAAATGATCTAATATTCCGGCAGCTTTTTTTCCTACATTTGAATCTGATTTTGATCCCAATACTAAAAGTACTTTATTCATTTTTTCACCTCATTTTTTAACTTATTCAACAATTCCATAAGATAAAAGTGCATCAGTTATTTCTTCTCTTGGTCTTTTAGGGAGTGTTAGTGGATGGCCAATAATTTTCTCTGCAATTCCTCTATATGTTCCTGATACTTCTATAACCTGTTCTTCTGGAACTGTGTATCTCCCAGATAACGCTCTTCTCTCATTCATTCTATCTCCATTTAAAAGAATATCTCGATCTAAAGTTTTTAATAAAAATTGTCTGAATCCTTCTTTAGAACCTTCAATAATCTTTCCCTGTTCATATGCCTTGGCATTCCAAATTCTCGAAGAATCTGGTGTTCCAACTTCATCAATATAAATCATTCTCCAAGTTCCATCAGAATCTCTAACATAACCAAGTTCAAATTTTGTATCAACAAATAATTCTCCAACATCTTGAAGACGTCTATCTATTAAATCAAATCCTTCTCTCAACAATCTTTCATATAATTCAACATCTCCTTCTGATCTAAAACCAAGTGTTCTATAATTTCTACGTATTAAATCCATCGAAAGTTTTACATCTTCTTCCTCTTTGATACCAGGTACACCTCTTATTGTACCTTTTGTTGTAGGAGTGAATAGTAATTCATCTAGTCTTTGGTGTTGTTGTAAACCATCAGATAAACGTATACCACAAAATTCTCTTTCACCTTTTTCATAAGCTCTCCACATACTTCCAGTAATGTATTGTCTGAGTACTCCCTCAACCATTATAGGATCTGCCTTTTGAACTATCCAAACCAAAGGATGAGGAACATCTAGTATATGATTTCCTGTAAGATTTGCTTCGTCAAACTCATTAAACCATTGATTAGATATAGCATTAAGAGATGCACCTTTGCCTGGAATTCCTCCCCAGTTAACATCAAATGCTGATATTCTATCACTTATAACCATAGCACCTAACTGAGAATTTGGGTCAACATCATAACCTCTTGATTCAATTAATCTTCTACTATCTGCCATTGGCAACCAATAGACTGATCTGACTTTACCATCATGAACATCTCCTTCATGTGTAATAGGAAAATCATTTGTTCTTAAAAGTACTCTTTGTTCATCCATATGTATCAACCTCCTAATTAAACTTTTACATTACCATCCATTTCTTCAATATCAACGTGAGATTTTAATATTGGATCGATAACATCTTTAATAAACATTCTAGTCTGTTCAGGTGCTCTCCCAATATATCCCCTAGGGTTTAAA
>Ga0066639_10005568_pt1 | contig 10570 bp, 8 predicted proteins | sample CryGeyCG2114_010_2_FD_59504 | JGI IMG/M metagenome (GOLD analysis project Ga0066639, IMG submission 59504) | Groundwater microbial communities from aquifer - Crystal Geyser CG10_big_fil_rev_8/21/14_0.10 | ecosystem: Environmental > Aquatic > Deep subsurface > Groundwater | place: USA: Utah... | reverse complement strand
TGTACTTCACATACTCTTTCAAAAATATCTTTAATTTTCTTTCATCAAGTCTATCCTTAACATCACAGACAGATTTAGCAGAGATAGCTATATCTTTACTCTTCAAAGAAAAACCAATATTATCAAAATCTAAAACTCCAACCACCTTATCCTTCTTGAACAATAGATTATTTTGATGAAAATCTGAATGTGTCAGAAGCATGTCTCCCTTAAAATCTGTTTTAGCTATACTTTCTAGAAGAGAATAGAAGAAATCTATGTTTTCTAACATCAATCTATCAAGCTTACCTTTAGGCTTAATCTTTTTCATAAAATCATACTCACTAAACAACCAATCAAGAGATCTTAACTTTTTCTTATTAGAGTTAAATTTAAATCCTTTGATTAAATTATGATAAATAGCCAAGGCCTTAGCTATTTCTCTAACCTTTTTAGTATTAATTATAGTGCCTCTATCTGGTTTCTCTCCATCAATAAATGCGTAAATCCAAAAATGCCCCTTAGATATTCTTGAAATATATCCTCCAGAATAGTTCATAATAGGAACAGGAATATTATAAGGATATCCTTTATCTCTCAAATAATTTAAAACCTCAAACTCGGTCTTTCTAAAAGACAAATATTTATCATCAAGATTATTTCTCAAAAAACGAATAACAAATTTTCCTCTTTCAAAATTAGACACAAAATTACTGTTCACCATGCCATCATCTATAAGTTCAACTTCTTCAATCTCTCCTAAACCGTATAGGTCGGAAATTTCTTTAATTTCTTTCTTAGTTAACTTCATATTTCCCCCAAATATCTGTCAGTCAAATAATCAATATCTTTCTCTATACCTATAACTATTTCCTTAACATCCAAAAAAGAAATATCTTCTCCATAATAATTTATAGAATTCCTAATCTTTCTAAATCTATCAAATTTAATGGCAAGATTCTCTTCATTCCTTTCCCTCAAAAAATAACTAAAAGCCTCATGAGAATAGACTTTATATCCCTCTAACGCTGAAATTGCTTCTAAAACACTTCTTAAAACATCATAGTATCCAACCATCACTTTTCTAGCAGAATTTTCATTAACCTCAAGACCTCTCAAGAAAATTAAATCCTTTTTAGCATTCTTAACCAAAGACCTTGATAAAGCAACATCTTTACTAGCCTTTCTTACCATTCCTTTCTTAATAAAGTCATTAAACTTCATCTAAAAACCTCCAAAAAACCGGATAAAACTATTCCATTTAAAACATTATTCAAAAGCTCTTTATTTTTCTCCTTCATCCTGTCAATATCAGAATAAGAATAAACAAATAACTGCACCTTCCTCCCAATTTTCATCTCATATTTAGTTAAATCAACCTCTTTCTTACTATTGCTTGCCAAAAAAATATCAACATCACTTTCTTTTCCATCCTCTCCCTTAGAGAAACTCCCAAATAAAACAATAGCAGAAGGATAATTAAATTCGCTTTCCAAATAACTAATTAGTCCTGAAACATATAACTTATTGAGATTATGGTTAATCTTAATAAGTTTATACTCAATACTTTCAGAATTGGCTCTGAACATTAAATGATTCAATTTCTCTTCAGAAACTAAAACTTTTTTTTTCTGATAATTTTTAAGAACCTTGGATATAGTAGTTGGAGATTTATTTTCTTTCTTAGCAATCTCTCTAACATAAAACTCCTTTTCAGGATTCTCAATAAAATACTTTAATACTTTGTCCATTTATCTAAACATCTGTCCATTTTATTAAACAATATTATATTTAAATCTTTCATATCTCTTCCCTCAACTTAAACTTGCTTACAAAAAATCCCTCAGAATCATTATCCTGAGGATAAACCCTGCAAACCTTCTCACTTCCTAAATATTCATTGCCCCTCCATTCCTTAACGCCCTCACGACAAACAACAGGCAAACTAACACTCACAACTTCAACTGGAAAATTCTTCAATGCAAAATCAACAATTCCCTCGTTCTCTTCAGGAGCGTGAGTACAAGTAGAATAAACAATCTCTCCGTCTTTCTTCAAAACCTTCAAACAAGAAGCAAATAACTTCTTCTGCTGTCTGGATAAATTCTTAACAGTGTTAATATTCCACATCTTAAAAGTCTTAGGACTAGATCGCAAAGTCCCCTCTCCAGAACACGGAGCATCTAACAATATCTTATCAAACTTATATCCTAAAGAAGCAAGCTTCTCACATAAAAGAACCCCGTCATTTCTTGTAACTACAGTATTCATAACTCCGCACCTCTCCAAATTAGCAGATAATATCTTTATCCTGTTCAATTCCTTATCATTAGCAATAATAGTTCCCATATTCTCCATCATAGCAGCCATCTGAGTAGTCTTACTTCCAGGAGCGGCAGTTAAATCTAAAACAAAATCACCCGGTTTAGGATTTAAAGCAAGAGGAGGCAGCATTGAAGAAATCTCCTGAACATAATAATAACCTAATAAATGCTCAATAGAATTCCCTAATTCCCCAGGCCCTAATTCAGTTTCAATGACCATAATCTCCTTATTAGAAAAAGGCCTTACAACTTTCCACTTCTTATTCAACCTTTCAAAAAGTTCATCAGAACCAATCTTCAAAGTATTACATCTAATAAAATTCTTAGGAGAGCTATGTATTATCTCATTAAACTTAGAAAAATCACTTTCATCAGGCAGTAAAGCCCTCATACGCTCTTCAAAAAGAGGCTTCATCTCATAAACCATAAAAACAACAAGAAATTACCCGTTTTAAGCTTAACCCATATGCACTAATTTCTTAGAATCAAACTTTGGTCTCCCATAAACAGAAATAGAAAAGAAGAAACAATTAGAGTATTGAAAATAGACCATAGAAAACAGATATATTACCAAAAATGAAACTCTCTCAAGAAAAAACTATATACTTAAAAACATATTAAATTACGAGAAAAAATGGCAGAAGAATACTACCCAACAGCAAGCGATCCAAAAAGAACAGTAGAAAAACCAGTAAGACAAAAACCAACAATAGAGCAACTAACAAAAATAGAATCTCCTGGAAGACCAATGCCCGCCTCAAACCTAGAAGAAAAACCAAAAAGGAAAAGAAAAACAAAGAGAGCAAAAGCAACAAAATCAGCAACAAAAATAGAAAAAGGAAAAAGAGACTCAACCCTAATACTAACAGAAAAACCACAAGCCGCAAACAAAATAGCAAACGCATTAGGCTCTCCAAGAAGATACACAGAAAACAACGTCTCATTCTACGAACTAAAAAGAGACAATAAAAACATAATAGTCGCCTGCACAGTCGGACACCTTTTCAACCTAACATACGAAAAAGGACAAACCGGCTGGCCAATATTCAAAACAAAATGGATTCCTTCATACAATCAAAAATCCCTAATATTCACAAAAAGATACTTCGACGTATTAAAAAAATTAGAAAAAAGAGCAAAAGAATTCATAATAGCCAGCGACTACGACATAGAAGGAGAAGTAATAGGTTGGAACGTACTAAGATTCATCCTAAAACAAGAAGACGCAAAAAGAATGAAATTCTCAACTTTAACAAAAGGAGAAATAACAAGAGCCTATGAAAACCCAATGCCTACACTAGACTGGGGTCAGGCATACGCAGGAGAAGCAAGACACAAAATAGACTGGCTCTACGGAATAAATCTATCAAGAGCATTAATGTCTGCGATAAAAAGAACAGGAGCATTCAAAATACTCTCAATAGGAAGAGTCCAGGGTCCAGCACTAAAAGTAATAGTAGACAGAGAAAGAGAAATAAAGAACTTCAAACCAGAACCCTACTGGCAGGTTTTCGCGATAACTCCAGAGGCAGAAACAACAGAGTTTAAGCACCCAAAAAACATCTTCGACAAAGAAGAACTTAAAGAATTCGAAAACATAACTGAAGCAGAGGCAGAAACAACAGAAAAAGAAGAAAAAATAATGCCTCCTCCTCCATTTAATCTGACTTCATTACAAAGAGATGCTTACAATTTATACAAAATAAGCCCTTCAGCAACACTAAAATCCGCTCAATCACTATACCTGTCAGGATTAATCTCCTATCCGAGAACCTCATCCGAAAAAATTCCAAAAGACATAGAGCCAAAAGAAATTCTGAAAAAATTAGAAAAACTAAATCCAAAGGCAAAAAACGCAAAAAGAAGCACTCCAATAGAAGGAAAGAAATCAGACCCCGCCCACCCCTCCATATACCCAACAGGAGAAATTCCCGGAAAAATAGACGAACAACAGCAAAAAATCCTAAACCTAATAGTAAGAAGATTTATCTCCTGCTTCTCAGACGATGCAGAAGTAACAAGAAAAAACATAACACTAAGAGCAAAAAACAAAAACTTCACAGCCTCAGGATTAAAAATAAAAAATAAAGGCTGGACAGACGTTTATCCTGCCAAACTAGAAGAAAAAGACATCCCCACACTAAACGGAAAAGTAAAAATAAGCGAAATAAAAACAGAAGAAAGAGAAACACAACCTCCTAAAAGATTCACTCCTGCATCCCTTGTAACCTTATTAGAAAAAAAGAATTTAGGAACAAAAACAACAAGATCTATGATAATAGACATCCTATTCGACAGGGGTTATTTAGAAGGAAAAAGCATACAAGCAACTCCATTAGGAATGAAACTAATAGAATCTCTTGAAAAATACTCTCCAATAATTATAGATGAAAATCTAACAAGAGATTTAGAAGAAAAAATGCAGGAAATAGAAAACCTCAAAGACGGACATAAAGAAAAAGAAGAAAAAGTATTAGAAAACGTCAAAAAACTAATAACAGATATATCAAAAGAATTCAGACAGTATGAATTGGAAATTGGGAAAGCCTTGCAACAAGGAACTGAAAAACTAATAGAAAACCAAAAAGAACAAAACATACTAATGCCCTGCCCGCAATGCAAAAAAGGAGATTTAACAATAAAATACTCTAAAAAAATAAAAAAACAATTTGTTGCCTGCACAAACTATCCCGATTGCAAAGCAACATACAGCCTGCCCCCAAACTCGTTCATAAAAAAAACAGAAAAAACAAACGAAGAAGGACTGCCGATATTACTAGCACTAAGAAAAGGAAAAAGACCTTGGGAATTTACATTTGACCCTAACTGGAAAGCGAAGCAAGAGAATTCCTCTGGCTGAACGCGTTAAATATCAAATAGATTGCAATAATTATAACCGATACCAAAACAAAAATAAACACTCCATAAAGGATAATACTCATCTTCACTCCACTCGATTCCGAATCTAAATCAGAAATAGAACCATTCTGACTATCCTGGCCATCCTGAGAACCATTTCCGTTACCTCCGCTTGTCTGATCTCCGGCATTACCCTGGACAGTTGCAGTATTCCTCTGGCTAGTTCCGGGACTATCCGAATCAGCGCTTGTCTGGCTCGAATTTACAAAATAACTCAAAGACCTTACATTAAAAGTGACCTGATCACCCACTCTTTCTATAAATCTTACTTCTATATCCTCGCCTCCTCCATTCAGGTCGAACTCTTCAGTATCTCCTATGGAGATATTCCTCCTCTCAAAAGACTCATTGTTAGAAACCTCCAAAACAACAGGGCTAGCTGTATCAACAACCCCTACATAATGAGAATCTCCCAAAAAGTTAAACTGAATTCTCTGATACTCTCCAAAAACAGCAATCACTCCTTCAGAAGTATTTATATCATCGAAATCAACATTTGCAATACTCCAGCTGATTGGAAGATCATCAGGATCAAGAACAGTAAAATAAATAATAGGCACAGAAGAATTAACATTTCCCGCCATATCTTCAGCATAAAACTTTATAGAATGATTCCCCGGATCAATATTCTCATAATCATAAAAGAAATCAAGTCCCTCAGAATCCATAGTTATATTATCGCCTCCATCTAAAGAAAAAAACACATCTCCCTTCTCAGATAAAGAGGCCTCAAAGGTTAAATCAAGCTCCTCATAGGTTTCATTTTCAGGAAAACTAACAGTCAACCCAGGAGGAAAAATATCCTCTCCTATCGAATAAGAACTAAACCCAGGAACCTCAAAATTCACAAGATCTTCATGAAGAGAGCTAAGATTAACGCAATCAAAACACTGAACCTCATCTCGTAAAATAACAGGATTTAAAAAATCATTAGAAACCTCTAAATAAACATTTGCAGGAACATTAAATCCAGGACTGGACACGCTGTCAACACTAATAAAATTATCAGACAAACTAATATTAGAACTAAAATCAGTGCCCATCTCCGTAATAGATTCATTAAACGAAACCCTGCTTCCGCCCTGAGCAACAGTTAAACTAGTATTAAAAATATCATAATATTTTATATCCGAGTTCTCAATATACAAAGAAGAATCCTCCGAAACAAATCCCGACCCTGTCACAGGCAAATCAAAACTGCTGTTAATAACAACCGCCAGCGAATCTCTAAATATAACATGACTTGTACCAGCAGAAATATCGTTATCTGACAGAAGAACCAAAAAAGAACCATTAAAAATAATTCCCGTAGACACTCCAGAGATAAAATTATTTTGAATAGTCGATCCAAAAATAGAATTAAAATTCATCCCTACATCAAATCCAGAGATATTAGTATTAACTACCAGCAATTCCTCTACACCCGCCCCAGCCTTGATCCCAAAACCATCTCCTTGCCCTATAATTCTAAACCCTGCTCCATCAATAATAACATTGCTTGCATTAATCACCAAACAATCTCTCTGAGCAACCAAATTAGAAGTCAGTGTATAAGTCCCAGAAGCATTAATGGTCCCACAAGCTGACACCTCCACATTCTGAGAAACAGGATCTTCAATAATTCCAGGATCATCAGGGGAAAATCTAACATCTTCAGATAATAAAACAACAGTCCAAAAAGAAACAAGAGCCCCAAAAACAAGAACTATCAAAACTATCAAAACACCTCCTGCATATCTCATTCAAAAGCCAAGTTAAATATCCTTATAAAATTTGTCAGAACCTTCTAAAAACAAAATAAAACAATAAAGCCATAAAAATCCCCCACAAAAGAAAAACAATTAATTTTTCATTATACTCTTTCCGACACTCAGAACAATTTCCTCCGCAGTCTATTCCTTCCTCTCCTTCATCTTTTACAGAATTGTAACACTCTCCTCCCTCAGGTCCAAATAAAACATTCAATTCCCTTCCTTCTAACTTAACAGAAGCCACCTGCTCTTCAATCTCATTCTCCTGCTTAAACACATCAATAACCAAAGACCTCGGAACACTCTTTAAAAAGAAGTCAGAAATTACCGGACTAAAACTTACATTATCATCTACAACTTCCTCACACTCAGAATATCTAAAATACCTATAATCGCAATCACTAAAACTGCACAATTCCTTAGTCACCCTATCCACAGAAGGCTCTTCAATCAAAGAACCCTCAACACTAGAAGCAACACCGCAAAAATCAATAACCTCGCAAATAACTTCAGAATTGCATTCATTAGGAATCAAAATCCCTCTATTGGAAAAATCAATAAATTCAGAGACGCTCTGACCAGCAACACTAATTGTAAATAAAAATAAGAAACAAATCAAAAACATACAAAACTTCATAAATTACTCAGTAAAAAAGAATATAAAAATTAAGCGGCAGTCCTATAACTTGAAGAACCTGAAGAAAATCCGTAAGATCCCTCTCCACCAACACCAATAGAATAACTTCCACCTGCATCTCTAGTATCTCCGCTTCCACTATACATCATTCCTTTATCCTTTCTAACAAGAGGTTTAATATCACCAAGAAGCTCCTCGCCTGTCAAATATCCCGCACTCATCCTATCAGATTCAATCTTAATATTACTATATCTGCCAACAGGATCCTTACCAACATAAGGCATACTAGCAAGAATATGTGAATTTTCAGTTCCCGAACCTACATCTGTAGCTCCAAGACTTGCTGCAACAATATCTCCAAGACCAGTTCCTAAACCCTTGCCTAGAGAAACCATTTTATTTACCTCTCCTGCTCCACGCTCTCAAACTAGGCCTAACCTTCATCTTAGGACTCTTACTCCTTAAACCTCTAGACTTCTTAGCAGCAGAAGTTAAACCTCTTTGCGCCCTCTTATGATTTTTAGAATCAATAATCCAATTCAACTCTTTATCGCTCTTAATCTCAGGTTTACTAGGATCAACCAATATCACTTCATAAAAATAATGCTTTCCATCCTTGCCAACCATATAAGAATTCAAAACCTGTAAATTATCATACTTTCTCTCAGCCCTTATTTCAGCAACCCATCTATAATTCATCTTAAGAGTTTTTCTAATTGTCTGCTTTCTTGACTTTCTTCCTTTTACTCCAGCTCTCTGTCTCTTTCTTCCTCCTCTCTTTAATCTTACTCTTACAACTACAATACCTTTCTTAGCCTTATATCCAAGAGATCTTGCTCTATCTAATCTAAGTGGTCTTTCTACTTTCTCAACGGCGTTACCCCTTCTCCACTCAATCATTTTCCCATGAGTAAGCTCCCTTTCAGGCTTCAGCCATGTCTGCCTAAGATGTTGATACATACCTTTTACCATAGCCAAATCAGAATAAATCGCTTTTTAAACCTTGCCCTCAAAAATTCAGATCTATCTTCTTCTCTTCCCTAACATGACTTACAAAATTCTTTCTCAAAATCAAATAAACAATTCCCAAGGCAAAAACAAGAGTTCCAAATAAGAAAAAGAACTGGTCTAAAGCAGAGCCTCTTCTTCCTTGTGTTCCATCGTCAACAGCCCTTCCATTAAGAGTCACAAATTCAGCTTCAGGAGAATGCACTGCATTTCCAGTTAACCCAAAGAATTCCTTAATTCTATCAAGTAAGCTCTGACTTATTGGAGATGTCTGTACACTTCCTGGCTGAATAGGTCCAATTGCTCCGCTTCCATCAGTTGCAATAGCATTACCATAAAGATCAGCAGGAACTACAAAATCAGCAGGAGTCATCCTATCAACAAGAACCGAATCATCCCTTGGAGTATAATCTCCATTAAGATAATCAACAAAAAGATGACTATAATCATAAGCCTCTGCCCCCTCCAAACCATCAGTTGTAAAACCAGTTCCTGGAGTCTCTGCACCGGAAGAAGTACTATCTATAAAATGATTATTGCTTGCCCAAGAAGTATCACTAAGAGAGGGTCCAACGTCAGGACGATAATTAAACTTCCTGAAAATACTATTCCTTATATCTAAATTAGAAATAGAATTAAGCCCTTCTTCAGCTCCTCTAAATACAAATCCTCCTCCAAGATAAACAAAATGATGTAAGATTATATGATTTCCTGAATCTCCCCACTGCCCTGCCTGACCGCTATCTTGAGTAGGGTCTGGAGAACCGCTCCTAGAATCAACAATATAATTTACAAAGGCCACATCATCAGTCCTTCCCTTAGTGCTAACAAAAAAAGACTGCCCATATATATTGTCAACCGCCTTAAGATTATAAATTATAAGATTAGTATAAGTATCAGGATTATCTGAAAATAGCTGAAAAACATCGGGATGAGTGCCATCTCCAAGAGAAAGATCACAGAAACCTCCTCCAGAGCAAACACTCTGCTCATTGTGATAGGCACAGACAGCTCCCTCATTATCTCCACCAGAACATAATCCGGTTCTAGAAACGTTAGATATCTCAGCATTGACAACTAATCCTTTTATATCTCTTATAGCATCTCCTCCCAAATCATGAATACTAACATTCCTGGTCAAATCATAACTTCTAGTAGCTCTTAAAGTATTACTTATTTCAGTATTTGTAACATAAATATTCTTAAAAGCATTTCCAAGACTAAAGAAAGTAATTGGTACAGTCAAACCGTTTGAAGTCATATATAAATTATCTCCCCAAACTTTAGGTTCTCCATTAGAAGCAGGATTGGTATTTATATCCGTTTCATTTAAGGTCACATCTTCTATCTTGACCAATAAAGTCCTCAAACCTTCAGAAGAACTACTATTTATAGAAACATCTTCCTTAGTAAATCCTGGAGCAGGTTTAACTTCCAGCCACCTATTATTTGTAATTATGCTTGGAGGACTCCCTCCATCAAGAGCACCTACATGATAAGCCCCAGGCATAAGATAAATAATTCCCCCATCAGCACTTCCGAACTCTGCACTAATATTCCCTGCAGCCACCGCAATACTCTCAAAGGGATTATCCTCGCTCCCGTTACCAGTAACATCACTTCCTGAATTAGAGACATACCTAACAGGATTAATTAAACTTCCTCCGGAATTAGCATTCAAAAACAAAGAGTGTTCTCCATCTCTAGTTGAATTCTCATCAATAGACCCGCCAAGAACTCTGGGTATTCCTTCACCATTAGGATAGACAGTTGCATTAATCACAACAGGTCCGTCATTAAAATCACTAGCACTAAGAGTAATCCAATACTCCCAAACATCAACTCTTGGATTGTAAGTCATCTGATTAACAGCAACACTCTGCAAACCTGTATTATCAACATATTCAAAAGTAACATTATCAATTCCATCCTTATGAAACGCAACAACTCCA
>Ga0066639_10005567_pt1 | contig 10572 bp, 10 predicted proteins | sample CryGeyCG2114_010_2_FD_59504 | JGI IMG/M metagenome (GOLD analysis project Ga0066639, IMG submission 59504) | Groundwater microbial communities from aquifer - Crystal Geyser CG10_big_fil_rev_8/21/14_0.10 | ecosystem: Environmental > Aquatic > Deep subsurface > Groundwater | place: USA: Utah... | reverse complement strand
CACCTTTAATAACCCATGGGATGCAGTTCAAAATAATCGCAAGCTTACTTATTTGCCAAATTTGACGAATAAAAAATTGCTGGGATTTTTTGAGCTTGATGGCCGGCCTTACGGTAAGAGCACCTTTTATCTATACCGCTCTGGCAACAACGTAAAAATCATTGATCATATGAATGGGATAAAAACGAGATAAGAATTCAAATTTAAATATCCTATCCCAAGAACTGCCTCAAAATATTGCTAGCAAAGCTCAGACTTTTGCTCATTGATCGATTAGGATTACAAAGACTTAGGTTTAAGTTGACAGGAAAAGTTTATTTCTAAATTAGACTCAATAAGAACCGAAATTAAAACAAATTGCAGGACGTTGGCGGATTATCAGGAATAACTATGCACAAATTAACTCTCTTCTCTATGGCCATCTTGGGAATGATTTCAGCTTCAAATTCTTTTGCCGGGAATCGTCTAAATTGTACTTGGTCAAGCTCCAGCAATGGTTGTTTTTTTAAGAATATGAAACTTTACAACCAAAGACTTGTTAGCGATATGCACTGCGCCCCGACTTCGGCGGCCATGGGCCTTTCGGCCCTAACATTTGCTGGGCTTAGTTACTATACTGGTAGTTCAAGTAGTGCCAGTAGTAGCACTTGGACCTATAACAAATTTATCAATAAGAGTGAAATTGATAGAATAAAGAATTTTGGCGCTGCTATGAATACATCTTCAACTGGCGGCACCTCGGGCCATAATGTAAAAAAATTTAGAGACCGTGAAAGAGATTTTCCAGGTGGTAGCAGCAATTTAGATGATGCTTGGAATGTTTCCATCAGTAATTCCCATATCCGGTCCTTGGTACTTGATAGTCAGGCACATATTTTGACTTATGGACATTATAAAGAAAAATGTTCGCATATTGGTTCAAAAAAATATTGTAGCTACGGGCGTAATGGCGGTCACGTTATTGCCGTCAATGGTTACTACTATGATGCCAATGGGATAAATATTACTTTTAATGATCCTTGGAATGCTGTGGTTAAAAATCGTTTTATTGAAAAGCTACCAAATTACACAACCTTCTCTATATTTGGGATTACCTTAGACCTAAGACCATTTAATTCTAGAACGTACTACGTTTACCGTTCAGGTGACGCTGTAAAGATCATTGATCATATAAACGGAATCAAGACGCGATAAGCATGGGCAAGCAGTCGTTACTTATCTAATGAGTACTCTTTGCGGATTTCGTTGGCACGATCTTGTGAAATACGGCTAAAAGTGTGAATTAAAAGTCTTTGGGCCTCGGGATCTTGTTGTTGAGCTTCCAGTAAATTGCGCAGCAAAGGTTCAATTTGATCCTCCTTCATGCCAACTACATTTGTGATAGCGTAAAAGGCGGTGCTGATATTGTACTTAGCCACACCTTCATAGCGACCATTTTCATCGTACTTAATAGGTCTTTTTGCCTCGTTCATCAAGAAATCAATGCGCGCTGATTCACTGGCCTCAATTTTTGAAGCATACTGCAATAGTGACTGTTTTTCTGCCGAGTATTTATCCGGCAAGTTAGAGAAGGCGGTTTTCAAATTATTCAAAACTTCCTCTGGTCTATCTTGCAACTTTGCCTTGATGGCATCGACCATTTTGGATTCGGGTCCGCCGGCCTGCTCTTCCAGTTCAATCAGAGTTGCCATTTTGAGCAAGTCCTGGCCTACATCTGTTTCGGGGAAAACTGTCGCCATGTCTTGATAGACTTTTTCTAGCCCATTGCTTTTGATTAAATCTTGGAATTGTTGCTCTTTTTGAGAAAGTGAACTATCGGATGCCTTATCATCTTCATTCACGCCGCTTCTTTCTTGTAGGGTCTTTATATTTGCAGTGTCTTGTAATAATTCATGCTTAATTTCGTTCGTCAGGGGCGTTGAAGTAGCAGAATCGTTTGGGCCCGGTTGCTGTGATTTTTCACCATTAAAAAAAACGTTGCCAGTGACAATGCCAAGAATAAGAACAAGCAACGCAAACAGGCCGAATTTAAAACTTCCAGGTAATTTGCGCATTATTTTTCCTCTTGGTTTTCCGGAGTTTGATCAATAACGTACTCGGTCGTGGCATTGGCGGGAGGAGTCTCCTGCGCTTCAGGTGCAGGCGTTGCCAGGTTGCTTGGAAAAGTTGTCGCTAGAGTTATTTGGGCACTGGCAACTTCATTTTGTAATTCACTTTGCATTTTTGGATTTTTAGAAAGAAAGGCCTGAATAATTTTGTTTTGGACCATGTAATCTGGTTGCGCTGACAAGGCGTCGACGGTCAATTTTACGTCCTGGTGGGCATCATGGGAAAGTCCAAGCGCCATACTATAGGCCATGATGGGTACCATCATTTCAAAATTTGTGCTTAAGGATTGGTTTAATTGTTTTTCTGTTTGGGTTTGGTCAGGCAAGATTCGAGCTGCGAATTTTTCGTTTACCATGGTGTCGTAGGCCAGCTCTTTCAGTTCATTCTCTACCCCACTTAAATTGGCGGCCATATCCAGCAGCCGCATTTTATCTTCGGGTGATAGTCTCTCTGATGACTGCTGTAGCAATTGGCGGATTTCATGTATTGATTGCCGGGAATTTTTTTGCGCCAATGCATAGGCCTCTTCACGCACTAAGGCGGCCTCAGGATCTTCCTGCTCACGCTGATTAAAAAAAAGGGCGGTAAAAAGAATTTCTGCTGCTTGCGAGCCATGTAGTAATTCATTCAAATTCGACTCTCGCTGCGAGAAGGGACTATTTAATAATCTGGTGTAGATGCCTTGGTTTTTTATCTGACTGGTAATGAAAGATTGCTTGCCAGTTGATTGGGGCGTGCCACCAGAAGAGGAATCTAAATTCTTATCGCTACTGGAGTTCCTTGCCAATGCTTTTACAACCTTCGGTGAAGCTTCATGTTTTGAACTTCCAAGATAGATTCCAAGTATAAAGAGAAGGATAAGCAAAACCACCATGGTTGCTGTTTTCATTGGCCCCCTATAAGTCTAAAACTTTGAACCTGTATTTACTCTAGTCTCTCAAAAAATAACAAAAAATGTCACTTGTGATTTGCGCAAATTTTTTTTTGCAATATCTGATAAATCAAGTTCTAATTATGTATTAACTATTTAGCTTATTTTAGGAGGTGCCCCATGGCACGTTACGCGGTCATGTTACTGATCTTTACAGTGATGAGTTTTGCTCATGCAGAACAGAGTTACTTGAGTGAAGACTATGTCGCTCTCCCTGATATACTCCCCACGACTTACTTTATAGCCAACGAATCCAAGATTTCGTGTGTTGGAAATTACCGTGGTGTTCAGTACCAAGGGCATGAATTGAGTCAGGTACTTGACCCTCAAGGTAACAAATTGGCCCAGGTGTGCACGCGCTTTTTTAAAAATTTAGTGATGGAAGGAACCGGCATTATCAAGGACCGCGGTCAGGGTGATTTCACTGTCAATTGGGCCGGCAATGGGCGCTTTCGCGTAATGACTAAGTGTCGTTTCGGTGAGGGGGTTAATGGCCTTTGTCTTCTCCCCTTCCACACCATAGCAGCAGATCTTGTGGCGCATAAAGCAGGAGAGATCATTTTTGTTCCCGCCACCCAAAATCTGGTTCTGCCAGATGGTTCTGTTCACAATGGTTTATTTATGGTGCGTGATACCGGCGGAGCTTTTCGCGGGATTGGGCCGGCGCGCGTGGATCTTTTTGTTGCCGATCAAAGTGATGGTGACAATGTTTTTTCTAAGGCAGGACTGCATCATCGCAAACCGATTTCTGCCTTTAAGTTAGTGGGCGAAGCGCGCCAGCAGGCCATTGCTTTTTTTAAAGAAAAATTTGGCGATCTCTATCTTGAAGGAGATTTGGATAGCACTGGTCTATAGCTCAAATTCCCGGGCCAAAAGCAGATAGGCGCCTATCCCGTAGGGCATATTTTTTTTCCGTGGAATGATTTTATACACGAGAGGGCCGTAAGGCATGGTCAGCCACGAAATCTCTGGCAGTGAGCTTTTATCTTTTTCATTTATTAAGCGTGCATTAAGGGCGTTATAGGTTTCGAGCGCGCGATGTTTAAATTCTGCTGGCAATAATTTAAGTCGGGCACCCTTGGCATAGGCGTAGGCGATCAAGGCGCTGCCTGAGCTTTCGCTGTAACCTTTACCAGGCATACTTATAAGTGTATCCCATAGAAAGTTATCAAGGCGATATTTCAAAGTTGCATGGGCCAGTCCTTGGAATTTTTGTGCTAGCGGCTTATAACGAGCATCACTGGGTGGAAGCTGATCAAGCATATCAATCAAGGCCGCTATGACCCAACCATTGCCTCTTAGCCAAAAAGTATTATTTTTGGGATAGGGAGTATTTTTATCCACATTCCAGGCATGGTAAAAGAGTCCCGTCTGCTTCGAGTAAAGGTATTTATAAAAGATTTCCATTTGCTCCAGACCAAAATCAAATAGCGATTGGTCGTTCATGTCTTTGCCATATTGAACTGCGAAGAGCGCCCACATCATGAGTGAATCAACCCAAATGCTGGCAGGAAAAAGACGTGCCATAAAAGTATCATTACCAAAATGGTTGAGAGAGCCAAAAGCATTTCTTTTGCTGTTATGAAGAAAGTCGGCCACGCGATGGGCGTTAGCTAGGCCTGTCCTATCACCTGTCTGCTTTGCTAGCAAAAGGCCGCTTAAAGCACTTGGGCAGCGATCGGCCCAATCAATTTTGGGAGGATTTTGTAAATAGTACTGATGATATTGCTTGAGATATTGAGTCAGTTCTTGCTGCCACATACTCAGCCTGTCATCTGAATATTTTGCCATGGCATAAAGTAGGATGGCCTCACTCCAGTTCCAGGAGAGTTTTGGAGCAGAATGAGTACGTATAAAACTTTTCGCCACAAGTATGGGACCGCGTGCCAGATTTTCTAAATGGATTTTTCGAAAGAAGCTACGAGAATGTTTTCCACATTGAAAATAAAATATGCCCTGGTGCTCGTTCTCTATACTTATCTTGGCCGCCCAATGATATTTGAAAGGCAGCTTTTGCATCTTAAATTGAATGTTTTTATGGGAACTCCAAAAGTGTCCAGTCGGCGTTTTTTTGCAACCTTTTATTTCTACTACCAGGTTGGTTTTGTTCAAATTCTCTTGTAAGAAAACCTCTTTGGTAGGAGAAAGCATGCGGATGCCAAAGGCATGGGCGTGAAATGCCAGAAAACAAGTCAAGGCGAGGATGACGATTTTAAGCATAAATTAATTTCCCGATGGATGACTAAAGATTCTTTTAGGATTCAAAGGATCGCGCACATCTAAAGTTAAAGTATCCCCTCTTCCCTCATTTTTGATCTCAATCAGTCCAGGGCCAATTTCATTTAAAACATCGCCACTAAAAAATGGCCATTTTTTAAATTCTCTTTCAAACTTTTCATCATCAGCAGAATAAATTTCCCACTTATCTTTCTTTTCCCGAAATTTAAATTTGATTTCTTCTCCATAGGAGTTCTTAAAGTGGGCAATTTTGTTAAATTTAAATTGACGTGCCTGGTTGGCAACCCAGATAGAATTCTTAAAGTTTTCGTAGCCAATTTCATTGGCCGCACGAACTTCCAGGAATCCGAAATTATCGCCCTTAAACATACATGCCAGGGATTTGCATTCTTGTTTCCAGGTAGCGACATAAAAACCATATTTTAGAGGACAGGTTGGTGAATTAAAATTGAAAAAGGTCCAATGGCCATATGCCTCCTGACAATTTTCAGGTATAGATTCGGGGATTTGCATGCCAAGGCCACAAGCAAAGTTCTTATACAGACAGGTATTTTTGCGTTTAAGCCGGTTATTGTGTCCTGTGAATCTTATCCAATTGGCGTAGTCAGCTGATAAATCTTCGCTGGGTATGATAGCAGTAGGACGGGCCCAACCATCTTGTTCCTTAGTCGCCATATCAAAGTGATTAGTGTAATAACCTCCAGCGCTTAAAGTAAACTCCGGCCTGGCATAGTAGATTTCAACTGTATCGTGCCTTATTTTTTGGAAATATGATTTATTGTTGCCGCCAATAATCAAATCAAGAATTAAATCAGGAACTTTGTAATCGTTGATGATGGCACCCAACATAAGATGATCGCCGTAGGGAACTTGCCAAGGAATTGGCTGGGCCTTGAGATAGTGAAAACTGCCTGCCAGGTAAGTATGGCGCGCCGTCTCGGCATCGGCCAAAACCGGTCTGGTCATGGGCTCAAATTTGGGCTGGCGGCGAAAAGGAACTAAGCGACGGAGACGGTTGCTTTGGACCGCAAAGACGGCGGAAAGAAGATCTAATAACATTTGAGCTTTAAGTTTTACCTGCGGGTTCCAGGCATTCTTGTACAGATTGGAAATGGCCAGGACGGTATAACCCTGATAAGGCTTGGAGTTGTATTCTTCAAAATAGTTGAGAAAGAAATTTTGTAAGTGTTTTAGCATCCATTTGTTAGAACCATTAAGTTCATTATCATACTCTTTGCGTTTGGCATCTGGAATTTCCGGTCTCTCATATAAGAGCTGATTGCTTAGATAGCGAGAAGTTTCAGTCATTAAAATATGGTTTTCTGTATCTTTATGAACTCCGCAAAGTCCCAGGGAAAATGTTGAATAGTGGTGGGACCCGTTGGTATTTAGAAGATAGAAGATTAATTTTTTATAGGCCATTTCTCCTAGTCTTGTGTTGTTTTGTGATCGCGATAAATAGGCCAATCGCACCAGATATTGCAGCATGAAATCATAATCGCCGTGCCTTTCACACAGTCCGGGCAAAATGGTAATGTCAGTGCCGACTTTGGCATAGGGTTTAGTTTGGGGAGATAGAATCGCCTGCCTTAATTCATCAACCGCATAGTCGGCCATAAGTCGCGCCAGTGCAATATTGCCAAAAGTTCCACTACTGTCTTTGCTAAAGTCAGGCAATGGGCGGGATAAATAGGCCGAAATGACCCGTTCTTTTCTTGCACTTAAATACAATTGCGATTCCGCAATATTATTGGCGGGTAAAATGCCCTCAAAATTGCTGGCCAAAATTGCTTGAGAATAGATCAAGATAAGGCACGCCAGGATGGACGAGATTCGAAATATACGGGTTGTAAACTTCACGCCTATCTTCCTTTGTAAGGCGGCGGAAAAGATTGTCCGCTACAGGTTTTCAGATAATTTTTACAAATTTTGTTATAGTAAAACTATGCCTAAAGGAAAAGAATTGGTCAAAAACCATATAAATCATTCCGACTTAATCAATCGCCGCGCTGCACAAAACAGCCATGAGCTAGACTATGAATTTTTTAAAAACTTTCCTAGCCAGCACACCCGCCTCAATTATCGCAATGATATTGAGCAGTTCCTAGGTTTTTTAAGAGAGGGATTTGCACTTATCAAAAGTATCGAAGAGATTCAGCGTATTCACCTGGTGGCCTATAGGAACTTTCTTGAAGAGAATGATTACGCTCCCAAGACAATTAATCGCAAATTCAGCGCAGTCTCAAGTTATTTTGATTTTTTAGTAGAAAAGGGTTTGCATCAATTTAACCCCGCTACTTCCGTGCGCAGACCTAAGCAAGAGGTCATTGCACCGACGCTGGATCTAAGTGATGAGCAGGTAGAGGCATTGTTTGCCACTTTAGAACAAAGTGGACCTTCGGCGCCTCTACATAAGGCCATCGTCTATTTGTTTTTTGCTACAGGTATCAGAAAAAGTGAGTTGATAAATTTAAAGCGCAAGGATTTAAAATATTACGATAATCATGCTGTGATAGAAGTTAGGGCCAAGGGTGGCAAATATCTACTCAAGGCCTTACATCCGGATTGTATGCAAGTGATAGAAGATTATATGCATTGGATGCAAACTCAGGGGCGGGAAATCCATCCTGAAGATTGGCTTTTTCAACCAACACGCAATCCACTTAAACCGGGAGAACTGGTTCGCCCAATGGGAGCTAAAAGTATTGATTATATCATTAAAAAATATTGCAAATTGGCAGGGCTTAACCATCGCATCAGTGCCCACTCTGCCCGCGCCAGTTACATCGGTTCGGCCCTGGAGGCAGGGGTGGACCTGCTCAAAGTTTCTCAGGACGTTGGTCACGCTTCTGTTCGCACAACCCAAGAATATAATAAGCGCAGGATGAAAATCAAGGAAAGCCCGACCTACAACCTCGGCTACTTTAAAAAGAGTTCCTAGCTTGCCAAATAAAATTTTCTTAGATTGAATCAAACCGAACAATTTTAGTTTGAAGAAAAGGAGACCGACATGGCCTTGATTAAGTGGTTTATTCTTATTTCTCTCTTCCCTACTTTGGTCTTTGCTCTGGACGAATGCGGTGAAGGTTCCCAGGACTCCAAGGAATTACACTGGGAAACATTGAGCCAGGTAAGATTGCATGCCAAGGTGATTAATATATCAGGTCTATTATGTGCTGGTTCCCTGCCCGGACAAAGTGAACTTGTCCAGGTTAATTATCGCGATGACCAAGGCTCCAAAAAGAACTTGCTAGTCAAGGATCTCATGACATCACGGCAAATTTTGATTTCTGACGAAGATCTAAATTTGGGGATCATCAAAGACGGGCCAATCATGTCGCTTAAAATTGATAGGATGGAAAAGGCGGCCGAACTTAAGTACAACGTTACTTTGCGCTTTTTGCGCAATCTTTCTAAAATGTCCAAGGGGCGAGATCATCGCCAGGTTGATTTTTTTGTCGTCAGGCCAGCTAATAGCGATGAGCTCATTACAACGGTCAATGGCAAAGATCCGGTAGAGTTTAATCGCTTTGATCTTTACATCTCTTTGGGCCTGAATATCCACAAAGTCACCTTTATGGATTTTGAGCAGATGCGCTTGGACGTCGACACCAAAAATCTTGTGCAGGTTGATGAACTCTAGTTCCCCAACCTATAATTAGGCTCCGTATTTGCTTTTAAGCGATGTCACCAGGCCAATATAATTTTGCATGGCCTGGTCCTTATCTAAACCTTTTTTGTCTTGCCAGGCATCCCATTTTGCTCTTTCCTTTAGGCTGAAAGCTCCTGGGCGCTTGCCTTGGACGTCGCCGCTGCTTGCTTGTTTGTACAATGAATATAAATCGAGGAGCTCTTCGTTTGAAGGCCTTTTCTTGAGGTTTTTAACTTCCAATTGGGCCGTTTCGAATTCTTTTTGTGACAAGTGATACCTCCAGAAGATATTAACGAGACATTTGCAAGTAATTCTATCCCAAGGCCTGACGAAGGCGACAGAAAAAAATAGACTTAAGACTTACAAGTTATAAAAGGAGTGCTGCCGTGGAAACTGCCGCCATATGCCCATGGGATCATTTCTCTTCTGCCACCATTCATTTTTGTGAGAATCAGCTTTGCTCCTACATCGTTAAGCCGGCCGAGACCTGGTCAAATATCGGCTATGTTTTAGTTGGTATCTATATTCTCTATCTGTGTAAAAAAGAAAATAATCCCCATCTTAGAGTTCTAGGCCTGGTTGGCATCTGTCTGGGTTTTATGAGTGCCACTTTTCATGCCACTGGAACATTTTTTGGAGAGTTTTTAGACGTTTCCTCCATGTATTTGTTAACCGCTACAGGCATCAGCTTTAATTCTCGCAGACTTTTTCAATTGTCATTTACCAAGGCCAGGGCCCTTTTTATTCTTATTTTGAGTCTGAGTATGGGATTACTACTGCTTTTTCGCCCCATTGGTATTACTTTGTTCGGTATTCAGTTTGTTACCGCCGTTATACTCGAAGTGATCTTGTTTTTTAAATCCAAAGAACGGGCCGCCTACCGCTATTTCTTATATATGGTCGTAACTTTTTTAACCGCTTGGTGTGTGTGGTGGCTGGACCTGTTAAAGATCTGGTGCAATCCAGATAATCATTTATTTAACGGCCACGCCTTTTGGCATTTAGAAACGGCGCTTATATTTTATTTTATCTACCGCTTCTTCTGCCAATTTAAGCAGCTGCGTAGCTGAAGAATAGTTTTTTATATATGGCGCCTGATGGCATCAGGCGAGTGACTTTCCTCCAGTATATCGCCACAGCGCTGGCATTTAAAAATAATCTTTCGCGGTTTGGCGGTTACTCCTAGGCATAGTAGCACCCAACCAGTAAGCGAATAAATGGGAGTTTCCAGAATATACTTGCTGTCTTTTTTGTGGCCGCAAGAGCAGGCGTTGAGAAGCTCACGATGTTCTAGCTGCATATATTTTCTATTCCGATTTAAAAAAATACTTTGCCATGACCTCTATAGGTTTGGACTGTCTTTGTAATTTTGCCATGCTCAATTAGGTGGTAGGAACAAAATCGTTCACCTACTTCGCCAGGCTTAGAGGGTCTAAAAAAAAGCGGGTCGCCCAATTTGAATTCTCCAACGGGGAGGAAGACCGGAGTTTGAACTTCTCCAAACCCTTCCATGCTTGTGACTTTCATGCCGCTTGGTAAATAAGCCGATGGCGCCTTATCTTGGGCAATTTCTCCGCTGGCAATAAACCCGCCACTTTTGAGTGTCGCCATATCTGGGCGCGGGAAGCGGTTGATGGCAAGG
>Ga0066639_10005566_pt1 | contig 10573 bp, 20 predicted proteins | sample CryGeyCG2114_010_2_FD_59504 | JGI IMG/M metagenome (GOLD analysis project Ga0066639, IMG submission 59504) | Groundwater microbial communities from aquifer - Crystal Geyser CG10_big_fil_rev_8/21/14_0.10 | ecosystem: Environmental > Aquatic > Deep subsurface > Groundwater | place: USA: Utah... | reverse complement strand
GTCTTAAATTCTGAGAAATCTCTTGCAATATTGGGTGTTTAACAAACGTCGCAATAGTCGCTGGAAACATGATTAAAGAAGAAGCAAAAATAGGAGGAATTACCCCAGCTGTATTCAGTTTCAAAGGAAGATGGGTATTTTGAGCAGCAGTGACTTTTCTTCCAATCACACGCTTTGCATATTGAACAGGCACTTTTCTTTGGCCTCGCTCCACAAAAATAATAAACGCAAAAGCTGCGAAAATGATAGCCAGTAACATAAGTAGAGAAAATCCACCCATTTCTCCAGATCGAAATAAAGCCCAAGTGTTATTAATTCCTGCAGGTATTCCAGCGGCAATTCCCGCAAAAATAATTAAACTAATTCCATTTCCAATCCCTCGCTCAGTGATTTGTTCACCAATCCACATAATGAACGTTGTTCCAGCAGCAAGCGTGGTAATCGTCATTAAGCGAAAACCCCAACCTGGATACATCACGACACTACCCACATCTGCGCTAGCCGTGCTTTCGAGCCCAACCGCAATTCCATATCCCTGCACCAAGCACAAGAGAACTGTCGCGTATCGAGTCCACTGAGTGATCTTCTTTCGACCCGCGTCCCCTTCTTTCTGAAGCTCTTCTAAAGCTGGCCAGACAACGGTTAAAAGCTGAAAAATGATAGACGCGCTAATATAGGGCATCACCCCTAGACTAAAGACAGACATTCGCTCAAGTGCCCCACCAGTAAACATATTAAAGACACCAAAAATAGTGCCTTTAGCACTTGAAAATAAATTTGCAAGAGCGACTCCATCAATTCCAGGAGTTGGAACGTGCACCCCAATTCGATACACAGCGAGCATCATGAGAGTAAAAAGAATACGTTTTCTAAGTTCAGGGATTTTAGTGAGTCCGCTAGCTCCTGACATCCAGCACCTCTACTGTTCCGCCAGCTGCTTCAATTTTACTGCGTGCAGAAGAGCTGAAGTGATGAGCCCGAACAACCAACTTCTTTTTCAGTTCCCCATTACCCAAAACGCGAAGGGTATTTGCTTTCCCTTTAACAAGGCCTTGAGCTTTTAGATGGCCCAGGGTGACCTCGTCTCCAGTAAAAGACTGGTCTAACTGAGACACATTAATCACATGCCAAGTTTTAGCAAAAATATTGGTAAAACCAAATTTAGGCAATCGGCGATAAAGCGGGGTTTGACCACCTTCAAATCCAGGTCGAATTCCTCCGCCTGAACGAGCTGTTTGGCCCTTTCCACCTTTTCCAGATGTCTTTCCAAGACCCGACCCTGGTCCACGCCCAAGTCGCTTTCGGCTTTTTTTAGCGCCCTTATTTCTTCGGATATTAGTTAACGTTAGCATGTTAAAGCTCCTAAAGTTACTTCCCTAATTACTGCTCAGATACAACTTCTACTAAGTGGAGAACTTTCTTAATCATTCCCCTGACAGAAGGCGTATTCTCTAAAACTCGTTTGTGACCGACTCTTCTCAAGCCCAGCCCTTGAATGCACTTTTTTTGAAAAGGCGGTTGCCCAATGATGCTTTTAACCTGTTTGATTGTAATCGTCTTTGCCATAAACTACGCCCCTTTGGGTTCTTCCTTTAGAGTTTTAAGCCTTTCCTCTTTTTGCCATCACTTCTTCAGACTTTTGGCAGCTTAAAAGACCATTTAAAGTAGCCTTTAATACATTATGAGGATTATTACTTCTTAATGACTTTGTTAAAATATCGTGAACTCCTGCCGCTTCAAGAACAGCTCTCACCGCTGCAGAGGCAATTACGCCTGTTCCTTCAAAGGCAGGCTTCATCCAAACTTCCCCAGCACCAAATTTACCAACTACCTCATGGGGAATAGTGGTACCTTTTAAATGAACTCTTTTCATATTTTTACGCGCGTTTTTAGAGGCTTTTTTAATTGCGGTTGGAACTTCATTAGCTTTACCCAGTCCTATTCCAACAGATCCCTTTTTATCACCTGTCACAACAAGTGCAGAGAATGAAAACCTTCGTCCACCCTTAACCACTTTTGCGACGCGGTTGATGTGGATCACTTTTTCTTCAAATTCAACTTGTTGGCCTTGTTGGGTTGCTGATGCTTGTGTCACCCTTTAACTCCTTTAATAATTAGAATTGAAGTCCACTCTCGCGAGCTGCTTCTGCAAATGCTTTTACTTTTCCATGATAAATATAGCCACTTCTATCAAAAACAACTGACGAAACTTGCTTCTCTTTTGCAAGTTTGCCTATTTCACTTCCAAGAGACTTAACACCATCTACGGTGTTTTTAAGCTGTCCTTTCAATCCCTTTGAATTAGTAGAAACAGAAGCAATTGTTTGCTTTGCCTCATCATTGATGAGTTGAGCATAAAAATTAGCATTGCTTTTATAAACGGCAAGCCTTGGACGCTCTGAAGTCCCAAATACACGACTTCGAATGCGAGCTTTTCGCTTTCCTCTACTAGTAACTTTATCTGAAGTTCGTCTTCTAATTTTGACAGCCATAATATTACCTCTTTACTTAGAAGCAGCCTTCCCTGCTTTTCTTCGAATATGCTCGTCAGCGTATTTCACACCCTTACCTTTATAAGGCTCCGGTGGTCTAAATCCTCTAATCTCAGCCGCAACTCGACCAAGGAGTTGTTTATCGGCGCAAGTGAGAGTGAGCTTCGTATTTTGCTCAACTTTTGCCTCAACCCCTTTTGGAAGAGCGTATTCAACTGGGTGACTAAACCCTAGTGAAAGAGTAAGACCATTCCCTTTTGCTTGAGCGCGGTAACCAATACCAACGATTTCAAGTCTTTTTGTAAATCCTTCATGAACGCCAGTTACCATGTTCTGAATCAGTGCTCGAGTCAGCCCGTACAGCGCATTGACATTTTCAACACTCTCGTCTCTTTTGACAGTGAGCTTTCCATCTGCAACTTCAACACTAATTCCATGAGGGAGTTTTTGGCTCAGCTTGCCTTTCGGTCCTTCTACTGAAACTAAATCTCCAGCCACAGCCACGTTGACTTTTGCAGGGATCTCAACTGGCAATTTTCCAATTCTTGAATGACGCATTTTTCACCTCACCAAACGGTGCACACAAGTTCCCCGCCAACACCCATTTCTTGAGCCTGCTGACCGGTGACAATTCCTTTAGACGTCGACAAAATAGCAACTCCCATCCCGTCTAAAACACGAGGAATAGTTGTCTTTGTAACATAGCGCCTAATACCTGGCTTACTCACCTTTTTAACACCCGAAATAACTGGGCGATCTTCATGATATTTTAAGTAAACTCGAAGCAGATTTTTATTCCCAGACCTTACAAGGCGAAAGCTATTAATATAGCCCTCTTCTTTAAGAAGTTTGGCAATATTTGCTTTCATTCGAGAAGCCTGGACCTCAATGCGCTCGTGCTTGGCACGAGAAGCATTTCGAATCACTGTCAAAAAATCACTAATTGGATCACTAACTGCCATTTGTTTCTCCTAAAAAATTACCAGCTTGCCTTGATCACACCTGGTAAAAGACCTTTCAAAGCCATTAATCGAAAGCACACCCTACAAAGCCCAAATTTCCTAATGAAGGACCGAGGCCTCCCGCATTGAACACAACGGTTTTTTTGGCGGGTTTTAAATTTTGCTTTCCTGTTTGCTTTAGCGATTCTCGCTTTTGTAGCCATTTATTGCTCCTCTGTATGCCTTTTTAACTTCTATTTCTTAAAGGGAAGCCCCAATTCGGTTAATAAGTCCCGAGCCTCATCATTAGTTTGTGCAGTAGTCACAAATGTAATATTCATTCCACGAATTTTATCCACCTTGTCATAGTTGATTTCAGGAAAAATAATCTGTTCTTTAATTCCCATCGTGTAATTTCCACGCCCATCAAAACTATTAGCCTTTAGACCCCTAAAGTCTCTCACTCGCGGAAGAGCAACCGTTACTAAACGGTCAAAAAACTCATACATTCTTTCTCTTCGAAGCGTGACTGCCGCTCCTAGAGGCTGCCCCTCGCGCAGCTTAAACCCAGCTATAGACTTTTTAGCTCTTGTCATTTGAGGTTTTTGACCAGAAATCGATGCCAATTCATTAATTGCCACATCAAGGCCCTTTGCATTTCCTGCAAATTCTCCACTTGAAGTGTTGATCACAATTTTCTCAAGCCGAGGAACCATCATTGTGTTTTTGTAGGCATGCTTCTTCATTAAAGCTGGAACAACTTGCTCATTATACTTCTTTTTTAACCTAGCCACTTTATCCTCCAAAACCGTTGCCAAAAAATTTGACCTACGGCTTCTCTAAAATAACTTTTCTCTAAATCGGATTTCCTTCTTGATCGACACGAATTTTCGCATCACCTTCTACTTTATATTTAATCCTTACACCCTTATTTGTTTTCGGGCTAAAAACCTGAACGTTAGAAATATGAAGAGGAGCTTCCTTTTCAATAATTCCACCTTGTGGGTTCTTAGGATTTGGTTTCATATGCCTTTTTACTAGATTTATTTTCTCTACTAAAACGGCTTCTTTTTTAGGGAGAGTTTTAAGGATCTTGCCCTTTTTCCCCCGGTCTTTCCCGGCAAGGACAACCACCATATCTCCCTTTTTTAAACGAATTTGATTTTTATTCAGAGCCATAACTAATTCCTCACAATACCTCTGGTGCCAAAGAGACAATTTTCATGTAATTTTTTCCTCTTAGCTCTCTTGCAACTGGTCCAAAAATTCGAGTGCCAACAGGCTCTTTGTTTGCGTTTACAATAACAGCTGCATTTTCATCAAATCGAATGTGTGTTCCGTCTTGACGGTGAATTTCTTTTTTTGTGCGAACAACAACGGCTTTGAGAACATCCCCTTTTTTCACTTTACCGTTTGGGATCGCTTCTTTCACCGAGACAACAATCATATCTCCAATACTGGCATAGCGCCTTCTAGTGCCGCCCAAAACTTTAATACACAGAACAGACTTTGCCCCTGTATTATCTGCAACATTTAATCGAGATTCTTGCTGAATCATGGCTATACACCCCTAATTTTGGCTTTTTCAACAACTCGGTTTAAAGCCCATCGTTTAGTTCTACTCAGTGGACGAGTTTCTACAATTTCTACTCGATCTCCAATACCAGCTTCTCCGGACTCATCGTGAGCCTTATAGTTTTTGCAACGCTTGACGTATTTCTTATAAAAAGGGTGCTGAAAGCGACGATCCACTTGAACTACAATGGTCTTGTCCATCTTGTCACTCACGACTTTCCCAACATATTTTTTTCTATTTACAGCACTCATTTGGATTTCTCCGCAGATAATTTCTGGTTTTTATAAGTCAACGTTCTAGCAAGGTCTCGCCTGGTTCTCCCAATGGCAGCGGTGTCTTCTAATTGCCCTATTGCTAGTTGAAGTTTTAAGTTAAAGCGTTCTCTTCTCAGATCAGCTTCTTTCTTATTCAGCTCAGCTACTGTCATGCTTGCCATTTCACTTTTTTTTGCCATTGGTTAACCTCAACCTGTTATCTAAAAACTTATACGCCTACTGCGCTTTCTTTCTTTTTAATTTTTGTCTTAAGTGGAAGCTTATAACTAGCGAGCCTAAGTGCACTCGTCGCTTCTTCTTTAGTGACTCCACCAATTTCATATAAAATACGGCCTGGCTTAATCACAGCTACCCAATACTCTGGAGAACCTTTTCCACTTCCCATCCGTGTCTCAGCAGGTTTTTTAGTAATCGGTTTATCTGGAAACATGCGAATCCAAACCTGACCACCTCTTTTTAACTTCCTATTAATTGCAATCCTGGCCGCCTCAATTTGACGACTAGTAATAAACCCACGAGATTCAGCAACTAGCCCAAACTCTCCAAATTGAAGTTCTGCGCCACGACTCGCACGGCCTCGATTTCTTCCTTTTTGAACTTTTCTCCACTTTACTTTCTTAGGACTGAGCATTTTTAATTCCTAGCCTCTTAGAATTTATTTATTTGGGCGGGAGCTTTTCTCAAAATCTCTCCCTTATAAACCCATGCCTTCACACCAATTTTTCCATAAGTCGTATCTGCTTCTGCAAAACCGTAATCAATATCAGCACGGAGTGTATGCAATGGAACGGATTGCTCACTGTACCACTCTGTTCGAGACATATCTGCTCCACCCAATCGACCCGAAACGGAAACTTTAATCCCACGCACGCCAGCTTTAAATGCAGAAGTCATCGCCTTTTTCATCGCTCTTCTAAAAGCAACTCGTCGCTCAAGCTGAGAAGCAATGCTTTCTGAAATCAATTGCGCATCCGCCTCTGGTTTTCTAACTTCCACTACATTTAAAAAAATGTTTGTAGAAGAAAGCTTTTGAACATCAGCCCTCAACGTATCAATACCAGCACCTTTTTTACCAATCACAATCCCAGGCCTAGCAGTGTGAATAGTCACTTTTGCTTTATTAGCCGCTCTTTCAATTTCAATTTTAGCGACTCCAGCATTTTTCAGTTTCTTCTTAATGTAATCTCTTAATTTGAGATCTTCCTTAAGAAGGGCACTGTAGTTTCTCCCTGCATACCAGCGAGAATCCCAAGTTTTAATCACACCTAATCTAAATCCAATTGGATGAACTTTCTGACCCAAAGTCTTTCTCCTTCGTTACCGATCACCTAAAACCACAGAAACGTGGCTGGTTTTCTTTTCAATTTTAAACGCACTTCCCTTAGCCCTCGGTCTCCAACGTTTCATCGTTGGTCCCTTGTTTACAATCACTGACTTCACATAAAGAGAGTCTAAATCAACTTGACCCTTATCATTTGCATTCGCAGCAGCTGAACTGATCAACTTAGAGAAGATCAAAGCCGCATTTCTTCGAGGCAAAAATCGGAGGTCAGCTAAAGCCTCGTTAATCCCTTTTCCGCGGATCAAGTCAGCAACAAGCTGTGCTTTCCTGGGAGTCAATCGAACTTGTTTTAAATAAGCTTTGGATTCCATTTTACTTCCTCGTTTTCAATCGATCCTTTTAATCCTTTTTATTTCCGCTATGCCCATGGAACGTTCTTGTTGGTGCAAATTCTCCCAATTTATGTCCAATCATATTCTCTGAGACATAAACTGGAATAAATTTCTTCCCGTTGTGAACAGCAAGAGTCAGTCCAATCATCTCTGGGACGATTGTCGATCTTCTTGACCATGTCTTAATCACCTTTTTGTCATCTGTCTGTGATGCAATCACAGTTTTTTTCAACAGATGCTCATCAATAAACGGACCTTTTTTAATTGAACGTGCCAAAAGTCGACTCCTCCGAAATTATTTTTTAGCCTTACGACGTCTAACAATAAACTTGTCTGTTCTCTTATTTTTACGCGTTTTATAACCTTTAGTTGGCCAACCCCAAGGAGAACATGGGTGCCTTCCGCCCGAAGTTCTACCCTCTCCACCACCAAGTGGGTGATCAACGGGGTTCATTGCCACACCACGAACAGTAGGTCGAATTCCCAACCAGCGCTTTCTTCCTGCTTTTCCAAGTTTCACATTTTCATGGTCTGTATTTCCCAATTGCCCAACAGTTGCCATACAGAGCTCTGGAACTTTTCTCATTTCACCAGAAGGCATTCTCAACTGAACATATCCACCTTCTTTACCCATCACTTGAGCGTAACCGCCTGCAGAGCGAACAAACTGACCTCCACGCCCAGGATAAATCTCGATGTTGTGAACAAGTGTTCCAACCGGAACATGTGTGAGGGGAAGTGCATTACCAGGCTTGATATCAGCCTCTTTAGAACTAATGACCTTGTCTCCTACATTGAGATTAAGTGGAGCAAGAATATAACGTTTCTCTCCATCAGGATACTGAACCAACGCAATGTGAGTAGACCTATTTGGGTCATACTCTAAAGTTTTTACAACTCCAGAGATTTCAAACTTATTTCTTTTGAAGTCAATCAACCTATACTTGCGCGCATGACCCCCACCACGGTGTCTAACCGTGATTCGTCCATAACTATTGCGTCCACCTTTACGATTCAGCTTAGCCAAAAGAGATTTTTCAGGATCTACTTTAGACAACACACTGTAATCTAAAACTGTTTTAAATCGCACGCCATCAGAAGTGGGCTTAAAACTCTTAACTGGCATCGTTATTTCCCTCTAAAAAATTCAATTTTATCTTTTGCATCCACATGCACGATTGCTTTTTTCCAATTTGGACGCTTCTTCATTCCTTGGGCAAACCGTTTCCACTTTCCGTGAACAATCATCGTTTTGACTTCATTCACTTTTACATCAAACACTTTTTCAATAGCTCGTTTAATGTCTGTCTTAGTGGCATCTTTCGCTACTTCAAAGGCATACTTATTCATCGTCTCACTAGCCAAGCTAGATTTCTCAGTTAGAATAGGCCTTTTGATCACATCATATTCGCGATTCATGTTTTCCTCTCTTACTCAGCTTTTCCGTAGTGGTCACTTAAAGAGCTCGCTGCCTTCTCTGAAAGGACAAGCCACTCGTGCTTCACTAAATCATAAGCGTTCACACCTTCAGTTCTCAAAGCACTACAACCAGGTATGTTGCGAACACTTAACATAAAATTCTCATTAGGCTCATCGACAAAAAGAGCTTTATTCCAGCCAAAAGAATCCACTAAAATTTGTGCCTCTTTAGTTTTAATTTTTGAAAAGTTTAGATCCTTTAAAATAATCAACCTTTCACTCTTAAACTTATCCGATAAAAGTGAAACAATTGCTCCGCGAGCCATTTTCTTATTTACCTTTTGCTCATAGCTTCTAGGCTTTGGACCATGGGTCTGGCCACCACCAACAATCAAGGGGCTAACCTGAGATCCTCTTCTTGCATTCCCAGTCCCTTTTTGCTTGTAAGGTTTCTTACCCCCACCTTTCATGTCTCCACGAGTTTTAGTGGAAGCATTTCCGGAACGCCTCGCTGCAAGTTGAGCCGTGACTACTTGGTGGACTAGATCTCTTTTTACCTCAGCATTAAAAACCAAATCGCTGAGATCTATCTCTCCAACCTTCTTTTTACTTCTATCTAGAACCGCGATCTTAGCCATTCTAAACTCCTTACGCCTTCACCGAGGGGCGAACTTCTAATATTCCGTTTTTAGCTCCTGGGACAGAGCCCTTAACAATCAAAAGTCGATTGGCTTGATCGACAGAAATCACTTCTAAATTCTGAACAGTCACGTATTTATTCCCCATTTGTCCGGCCATCTTCTTTCCCTTAAACGTCCGACCAGGGTAAGTGTGCATACCAGTTGAACCCAAAGAGCGATGAACAGGGCCTGCTCCGTGAGAAGCCATAATTCCTGAAAATCCCCAACGTTTCATCCCACCTTGAAAGCCTTTTCCTTTAGACTTGGCTCTCACATCTACACGATCTCCAACTTTAAAAGCAGCTCCCACAGAAAGTTCAGCTCCTGCTTCAGGAATAGAATCACCATTAGGCTCAAATTCGATATAAGTTGAAAACCCAGGTTGATTTGCCACTTTTGCATGACCCTTTTCAGGTCGAGTGACTCTTTGAGCTTTTCTTGGATTAAAGCCAACTTGAATTGCAACGTATCCATCTTTTTCTTTTGTCTTCACTTGAGTCACATATTGAGGAGAAAGTTCAATCACAGTCACAGGAATCTTATTACCAGCTTCATTAAAAAGCTGAGTCATCCCAGACTTAAGACCCATCACTCCTTTAACTAAAGTAGGAGTTTTATCGTTGCTTGCAGTTGAATCTGTTTCTGTAGCTTGGCTCTCTACAGAGGCATCTTTTTGATCACTCATTGGCATCTCCACAGCATCACCCAGCCTCATTTAGGAGGGATGCATTCATGGTTATTAAGACAAACTTACCCAGCTAAAATTGCGCTCACAATTTTGGCTCTATGGGCCACATTGGCTAAGGGGTGGACATTAACTCAGAATGACTCGCTTTTTCAAGCAGAAATAAGAAGAATTTTACTAACTTGCTAAAGCCCCTAAATAGGGGGGCCTCCCCTCAGTAACCTCTCCAGATCTAGGCTTTACAGCGCTCTTCTTGGAGCCATCCACAGCCACCCCTCATTCTAGTAAGGAGGGGTGTGTTATAAAATACAATAATTTCAATTAGTTAAATACTAAGACTTAATCTCAACATCAACCCCAGCAGCCAAATCGAGCTTCATTAAGCTATCGATCGTCTGTTGAGTGGGCTCTAAAATATCAAGAAGCCTCTTATGAGTTCTAATTTCAAACTGCTCACGAGACTTTTTATTCACGTGAGGACTTCTTAAAACGGTATAACGATTGATTCGAGTAGGAAGGGGAATTGGGCCAGCAATACGGGCTCCCGTTCTCTTTGCTGTTTCAACAATTTCTGAAACTGATTGATCGAGAACGTTGTGATCAAATGCGCGAAGCTTGATTCGAATTTTATGACTAGTCATACAGCCAACCCCTTCTTTTCAAAGAACTTTTTAATAAAACGCCACTGCTAGGCTTTTTAAAACCTTACCGGAAGTCCATTTCAATAACACAAAGAAGCAATACTTCACAAGCCCCCTTTGAATAAGAAGCTTATTTTTTAAACTAAAAGAGCCCCTCAAAAAGAGGAGCTCTCTTCCCATAAAATTTTAT
>Ga0066639_10005564_pt1 | contig 10577 bp, 5 predicted proteins | sample CryGeyCG2114_010_2_FD_59504 | JGI IMG/M metagenome (GOLD analysis project Ga0066639, IMG submission 59504) | Groundwater microbial communities from aquifer - Crystal Geyser CG10_big_fil_rev_8/21/14_0.10 | ecosystem: Environmental > Aquatic > Deep subsurface > Groundwater | place: USA: Utah... | reverse complement strand
TCTTATATATGCAACAGCAAAAAATGGTTCGATTCCTGCTCCCTGCAGTCCGGCAGCAATACCTATTGTTCCTGTTGGAGCAATTGTAGTTCTTGCAGAATGTCTTGGGAAAAATTCCTGTCCTCTAAAGAAGATGCTGTTTTTATCGTATACAGAACCTTGCCATGCAGGAAAAACTCCTCTTTGTTCTGCAAGCTCTTCAGAAGCATTCATACATGAAACATTAATAAATTTCATTACTTCTTCTGCCTTTAGCATTGCCTGCGAAGAATTATAGGACATTTCAAGTTTTACTAGTGATTCTGCCCAGCCCATAACTCCTAGGCCAATTCTTCTGCCTTTTTTCGCCATCTCTTCAATTTCTGAAATAGGATAGTTGTTCACATCAATAACATTATCCAAAAAATGTGTTGCAGTATAAACACAATCACGCAATCTTTCATAATCAAAATCACTTCCATCTTCAAGAACAAATCTTGAGAGGTTTATACTACCAAGATTACATGGTTCATAAGGCAATAACGGCTGCTCTCCACAGGGATTTGTTGATTCTATTTTCCCTAAGTGAGGCGTTGCATTGCTCCCTGTATTATTTATTCTGTCAATCATAATTATTCCAGGATCACCTGTCTCCCATGCACCTTTAATAAGTTTTTTCCATAACTCTTTTGCATTAATTTTTCTCACAGGTTTTCCGTCTTTTGGATTAACTAAATCATATTCTTCATTATTTTTCACATGATTCATGAATTTTTCATCGATTGTAACAGAAACATTAAAGTTCTCCATCACTCCAGGAGTTTTTTTCATATCAATAAAATGAAGTATATCTGGGTGAGTGTAATGGAGAATTCCCATATTTGCTCCACGCCTTGTTCCTCCCTGTTTCACAACATCTGTTGACTTGTCAAATATTCCCATAAATGAAATAGGTCCAGAAGAAATTCCTTTTGTTGATTTGACATTGTCTCCAGAAGGTCTTAACCTTGAGAATGAAAAACCGGTCCCGCCTCCACTTTTATGAATTAAAGCCATGTTCTTTACAGAGGAATAAATCTCATCTATTGAATCTCCAACAGGAAGAACATAGCACGCGCTCAACTGTTGCAAATCTCTTCCGGCGTTCATAAGTGTAGGAGAATTAGGCAGAAAATCAAAACTAGAAAGCATTTTGTAAAATTTCTCCTCAGTATCTGAAATTACTTCTGGATTTTTATCGTATATCTCTTCAAGATTTCGGATAAACCTTTTGAAGTTTTCATGAAGTTTGTTGTGTTCATTCATTCCATGATGCAGAAGATACATATATGCATTCCTGCCCTTTGACTTGTAAGGAATTCTCTTGTAATTTACTCCTGCAAAAATCTCATCTTCTTTTCCAAGCTGGGAATGAAGTATGTCTGCAAGAGCTATATTATGGCAGATTGTATGAAGCCAGGACTCAATTGTTGGAGAATCCTTTAGATATTTATCTTTTATTACTTTTATTTGATTCTCAGTTAAATTCAGTTTTGTTAGCTGTTGTAATTCTGCGGGTGTCATTTAAACTCCTTTCAAAACATTCTTGAAATCTTTAACATCTTGAAAATCTTTGTAAACAGAGGCAAATCTTATATAAGCAACATTGTCCTCCTTGCTTAATCTTCTCATTACTAACTCGCCAATAATAGAACTATTAACCTCTTTTTTTCCCTTTTTTCTTATCTGTTCTTCAATCTCTTTTATCATTTTTTCTATTGTTTCTTTGGAAACCGGTCGCTTCTCAAAAGCTCTTCTTATTCCCCGTCCAAGCTTTTCTCTGTCAAATTTTTCACGCCTTTTATCTTTTTTTATAACGTACAATACACTTTTTTCAATCGTTTCATAGGTCGTGAATCTTTTTTTGCATTTTAGACACTCTCTTCTTCGCCGTATGCCTGTTCCAGAGTTCCTTTTGTCGGTAACCCTAGATGTTGTATGCGAGCAATACGGACAGTCCATTTATGACCTCTAATACTATATGTTGTATACCTCTATTTTTTTCTCACAATAGCTTGTACTCAACCTAACACTTAAAATTCAAGTACTATTTAAACATTTATCTGTATTTTAGGATGGTGACAGGATTAAATTTATTTATCTGCACATCTAACCCACTTTCCAAGTTTTTTATCATAATAATCCTGGCATCCGCTTGTCTGAATACTTATGCACTTCCCATCAGAACATCCATTTGGGCAACTGTACACAGAAGTTGCAACTTCTATATTCGTATCGCAATATTTTTCAATAACATTATTGTTGTGTTGGGGTTGGCAAACATCCCCTATCCCATTAACATTTCCTCTTGTGTAGTAATCTTTTCCATTATCTGAGTCAATGCACTCTTTCACTTCTACCGTTGCTTTGTCATCATCTGCATCTAAGACACTTATTTTCATCATATTTAATCTATCAATGTAATTTTGACCTTTTTCCAAGTAAATGTATCCATAAGGATAAGCCCATGTTTCACTAATGTTTCTTGAAGAATTGTTTGGGTGCACATTCAGAAGAAATGTATTTGTAAAAAGATAAAATATATCTTCGTACGGGTCTCCTTCAGGGTAAGACATGCTATCCCTACCCAAATAGATAAGTACACCATTCATTGGAAATGTTTCTCCCTCTGTTCCATAAGGTGTTCTATATTCAATATAATAATGATCCAGTTGTTTTTTTATAAATTGGGAATGGCCTCCAACATATAGCCTGCTTATGTCCCATTTGATTGGAATTTTTAGACCTTTTATTTCTCCTGCCGTCGGAGGGGTATTTATTGGTCCAATCTGGTATACTCCAGACTCCACTTCTGGAACACTGCTTTCATCTATCCATTGTGTTGAAACAAGCTTTGCCCTTGCCCCATAATTTTTGTGGAAACTTGAATGGCCCATAATATCATAGTCATTTCCATATTCCACAGAAGAGCAAATTCCACCAAGAGTTATTTCATTGCTTTCAGTACCACAGACAAGTCTTGATGCATGACCGATTCCGAAATTGTGGTCTATCTCATGCGCAAATGTCTGATAATTAAATGGATTGTTTACTGAAATATAATTTATGTAAATCTTGTAAAATCCTTGAAATTTTCCCAACGTCGCCATGCCGGAATAATGTGTGCAGTTAGTAGTTGGGTGGTAAATTACTATTCCAGCATAAATAAAAGGATCAAGATATTGCGAAACTTTTTCCATAACATAGTTATTTATCTCCCATGTTTGGCACAGACTGTCTGGGAAATCAAAAGAATAAATATCCCCATAACTTAAACTGGCTTTTCCATAGGAAACTTCTTTAATATACTGGTTTGCATAATAGAAACTTATATTTGTATAATTCTGGATATCAAATGTCTGAATATCATCTTTAAACAGAAAAACTACTAAGTATTTTTGGTCTCCCATAACCGGGGGGAAAGGCTCCAAGATGTCTGCTTTAATACCTACTACTTCTTCTATAGAGCTTACTTCTATTTTGTTGTTTATTTTAGTTCCCTTAATATTAATTTCATTCCTTCCAATATTTACAGATTTATCCGCGAAAGAGATTTCCTGTGTTTGCTTTCCATCATGCAGATAATACCTATATTCTGAATTTCCCTTTTCAAAATTATCCACGACTAATGTCTCTAGAAAACCCGTTGCCTCAAAATCATTATTAAGTTTTCGAATCTCATCTGTTTGCTTCAAAATAGGATTTCCGGTTACATTAATTACTATATTCGCAAGGGCAAATAAAATAAAACCAAGAATGATTATTCCAACAAGAACTAAATGCAAAGTTCTATGGTTCACCTTCTTTTTCATTTTCCAATCCAAGATAGTAGATGTTTTAAATATTTCTTTATTCCGACCCAATTTTTCTCTTACCCATTAAGCTTTTAAGCAGGATTAATTTACTGTACGTAAGATGGTGCTAGAAAATATTCTTAGTTCCCCTTGGTATGAATACTTGGTATTGCCAGTATTAATCTTTTTGGGAAGGATTTTAGATGTTAGCATGGGAACTATAAGAGTTATTTTTATTGCAAGAGGCTTTCGTAAAATTGCGCCATTCATAGGATTCTTTGAAGTTTTAATTTGGCTTCTTGTAGCAAGGCAAGTCCTTGTTGATTTGCCAAATTTTGTTGCTTATATTGGATATGCTGGAGGATTTGCAACAGGAACTTATGTGGGGATGAAAATTGAGGAAAAGCTTTCAGTTGGAAAAGTAATACTTAGAATAATTACAGGAAGCAAGGCAGATGATTTAGTCAAAGCAATGAAGAAAGAAAATTATGGTCTAACTGTTGCACAGGCTAAAGGTTCTGAAGGAGATGTTAAGATAATTTTCTCTGTTATGGAAAGGAAGCAACTAAAAAAAGCGCTTGATTTATTGAATAAAATGCATCCGCACGCTTTTTACACAATAGAAGATATAAGATTTGAACATGAAAAAGCTCTCCTCCAAGTTACTAAGAAAAAAGGTTTCAGTCTTTTTGAAAGAGGAAGAAAAGGGAAATAACTTCAATTCTCATTGAACTCTTCGCCGCATTTATAAATAATTAATTCTTGAATAAACCATGTCAGACGATAAAAAGTTCATCTTAATGAATCTTGACGACGAAAGAAGCAAGAAAGTTGCAGACGTTCTAAAGAGCGACACAGCTAAAAAAATTCTGGATTACATTTCAGAAAATAAAGAAAAATCAGAAGAGGACATTTCAAAAGATTTGTCAATTCCAATTAATACTATTGAATACAACCTAAAAAAACTTCTTGATTCTGGACTTGTCGAAAAATCAAAAAACTTTTTCTGGAGCAAAAAAGGCAAAAAAATAAATTTATATAAAGCCGCAAATCGTCACATTGTCATATCTCCAAAAAGAGGTCCAAGTATGAACTCGCTAAAAACAATCCTTCCAATAATCATAGCGGCTGTTGCCTTAATTGCAATAATCGCAATTCTTGCAAATCAATCTTCTTACACCCAAACGCAAAATCCAACAGAGCTAAACAAATTTTCTTCTTTAGATGAATTAAACCAATTCCTAAAAGACAACAAGATTGATTATAGTGGGGGAATAAGAAAATTTTCTGATGGGGTATTTGCAGCAGCAGAAGCAGCAACAGCAAGCGACTCTGCAGCTCCAAGTCCAAATTCAGGTTCAGGCGATTACTCACAGACAAACATTCAGGTTGCAGGAGTTGACGAGGCAGACTCAATAAAAACTGACGGGAAATATATTTACACTGTTTCAGGAGACAAGATAGTAATCTTGAACGCATATCCTGCTGACAATATGAAAATTTTAAGTGAAATAGAAATACAAGGTCTTGGAGATATTTTCATAAATGGGGACAAATTAGTTGTGTTTGCAAACGATTATTCACAGGTTGTAACTTATGATGCAAGATGCATGGCAATAGGTTGCATAATGCCTCCTTATTTTCAGGAACAGAAAACAAATGTTTTCATTTATGACCTCTCAGACAGAGAAAATCCAAAACTAGAAAACAACCTATCCTTAACTGGGAATTATGTATCCTCAAGAATGATTGACAATTATGTTTACGTTGTCGCAAATGAGTATGCTTATGGCGAAGGTGTATTGCCAATGTACGAGATAGACGGACAGAAAAAAATTGTAAATGCCGATGAGATATATTACTCCCCAATCAGGGATCAGTCTTTCCAGTTTACAAACATCCTTTCTGTAAATGTTGACACTTTAGAAATTTCAGAGAAAACAGTTTTGACAGGAAGCTCACAGACAATTTATGTCTCGCAGGAAAACATTTACACAACTTATCCAAAGTACTCTTACTACTGGAACCCCGAAGGCACAGATGATGTAACAACAATAATTAACAAGTTTTCAATAGACAAAGACAAAATTGAGTTTGTTGGAAGTGCAGATGTACCGGGCATTTTATTGAACCAATTTTCAATGGATGAACACGAAGATTATTTCAGAGTTGCCACAACAATCTCCGGATATTCAAATAATGTCGACACTTCAACAAACAACCTTTATGTATTGGATAAGAACCTAAACCCAATTGGAGAAATAGAAGGAATTGCCCCAGGAGAAAACATCTATTCTATAAGGTTCATTGGAAACAGGGCTTATATGGTAACATTCAGGCATGTTGACCCACTTTATGTTTTAGATTTGAAAGACCCAGAAAATCCAAAAATATTAGGGCAATTAAAAATCCCAGGTTATTCAGAATATCTGCATCCTTATGATGAAACCCACATAATTGGATTAGGAAAAGAAGTTGATGCAAGCATTGACGCGGACAAAGTTCACACGGAGGGCGCTGTTTATTATACGGCAATACAGGGGGTTAAGTTAGCAATATTTGATGTTTCAGATGTCTCACATCCAATCGAGATGTATAAAGAAGTAATTGGAGATAGAGGAACAGAGAGTCCGGCTGAAACAGACCACAAGGCATTTTTATTTGACAAAGAAAAAGGGCTTTTAGTAATTCCCATAACTGTGGCGGAATTAGAGTCAGGTCAGGAAAAAAGTGAGCAAGGCCAATTCACTTTCCAAGGGGCTTATGTCTACAAAGTAAACCTTGATGATGGCTTTGACTTGCAGGGAAAAATAACTCATTATGAAAATGATTCAGCCTTCAAAAAGTCAGGTTATTACTTTTACGGCGGAGCACAGAGCATCTCAAGATCATTGTATATAGATAATATCCTTTACACAATCTCACCAGCAATGATAAAAGCAAATAAGTTGTTTGATTTAAATGAAATAAGTTCAGTAGATTTACCCTACGAGGAACAAAATTATTATGGTTATGGATATACTGAATCAAGTCCGGGCGTTGTAGGGGCAGTTGATGCTGTTCCAATTAGGTAATCTTCTAAATCTATAATCTTTAAATAATCAGGGTTTCTGCCTAAAACATGGGATTCAAGGATTTTTTAGTAAAAATAGGAATTGCGCAAAAGACGGGCGACGAACCTCAGATTTCCAGAGAATTAAAATTGGAAGAAATCCAAAATTGGGTTTCGGATGAAGAGCGATATATTGAAAATAAAGAAAAGGAAATATTTGGTGAAATTAAGCAGAATATAAACTCTTTCAGTGAAGAGATTAATGAAAAACTTGGGATACTAAAATCTCTTGATGTTGGATCAAAAAAAGCAGAAGACAGAATAAAAATTTTAGTAAGCGAGAATAAAGATAATTACTGTTCTGTTGTTTTTGAGTTTCTTGAAAGTGTGGCCAAACTGGAATTAAGAAGCCTAGGCTCACTAATAGAATCCTCCCATAAAATGTTCGAGAACTTTGAGAGAAAGTCCCACCAAAATTACGAGAAGACAACAATTCTTATAGGAAAAGAAATCTCTGATATAAAGGAAAAAATAAGAAGTTTGTCTAAGTATCTTTCCCAGACATTTAAGTCAGGAGAATGGATTATTAAATCAAGAATAGATGTTGACCTAATAAAATCAAAACTAAGGGAAATACAAGAAACAGACAAACTTGCCCAGAAGATTGATGAGGATGTGAAGGTATTATCAAATAAAATAATTGATATAGAAGATAAAATAGATAATACTAATGAAGAGATAGAAAAAATAAAACTAACTTCTGATTATATTGAAAACCAAAAGGCAAGAAATAAAATATTGCAGATTAACAATGAAATTGCAGATGAGGTTTCGTTGCTTAGGGCAATGATTGACTTTCGCGCATTAAGTAATTTTTACCATATCAGTGAAAAAGAGATGAAAATAGTTAAAGAATACAAAGAAGATTTTTTCCACTCTTTTGATGAAACAAATGGTGCAGAGATTTTAAGGCTTCTCAACGAGTCAAAACTTAATACAGATGAAATAAGAAATAAACATGGATTTATTCTTGAACTAAAAAAGAAGACAGAAGATTTACAAAGCTCACTCAAAAAAGATATGACTGAGTTTCTACGGACTAACATCTATGAACTAAACTCTGAATCAGAAGGTCTGGACAGAGAAAAACAAAAAAAGGCAGAGACCTATGATAAAATTCTTGCAAAAAAACAAAGTTTTGTTTGTGAATTCAAGATCCTTCTTGGAAATTTTAATTTGGCATTGGTAGAATAACTATAAATTCATGGTTACACTACCTTTTTTTAACCTAATTCAACTTCAATCATTAAATTTATAAGGTTACACTACTTCTATTTACCGATGGAAAAAGAGGGAAGTGGTGAACACACTAATTACTACAAGAGGTACATAACCAAAAACGGGAAGAAAATTGGCCCGTATTATTATTCTTCCAAAAAAGTTGATGGAAAAGTCATAACTACTTATTTGGGAACACAAAAACCAACTCATATAAAGACTTCTAAATCACATTTCCCAATAAAGAACTTTAAAATTATGGCAATTGTTCTTTCAATAATTATTGTAGCTCTCTTGATTTTTTTATTCACATCTTTTGACACACAGCCAACAGGAAATCCAATAAAGACACCTGAATTAGGTTCTTTAACAGGAACTGTAAGAGGAGATGTTAATGATTCAAACCTTACTGTTATTCAATCAGGACAGACCATTTTCCAGACGCCACAAGTCCAAACTTCTCAGAGCCAGGCACGCATAAACAAACCAGTAACATTTACAGCCAGTATTACCTTGTCTTCTCCCGGTCCTGCAAAAATCCAAATTCCATCTAAGGCAGAAAATATAGTCATTTACAAAGTGGACCAAGATGAGGGAAAAGAAAAGGTCTCAGAAAATAGGTTCAGTATAACTGCCAGGGCTTCTTCAGAGATAATTCTTGACAAATCCGAAAAACCCTCTTTCTTAAGAGATTTGTTCAAAAAAATAAAGTCCCTTTTCACTGGAAAGGTCGTGGATGTTTCTGAAACTCAAAATCTAAAAGAAATCACAATAAATGAGAATTCTCAAAAGTATGAAGTAGAATATCAGACACCCGCTCCTTACACAGAAGAGATATCCACTACTAAAGGCAAAACAGTAAAAGTAATAGGTCAGGAAAACATTCCTTATGAAAATGTTTTAGTTTTCACTAATATCGAAAACCTAAATATAGACAGCCCTTCAAAAGTAAAGATTTATTGGATTGAGCAAGAAACATACCTTGACTATGACAACTTAGAAGACACAGATTCAAATGGAATTTATGACAATTTAGAATGGACAGTTCCTTCATTAAGTAATCAGACTTTTGAAATAATAGTCATAACAAAGGCCCAACATCTTGATGAGAATAGAGAAGTAATCTCAGACATTTATGACGAAGTGAAAGAACTAGACGATGTCTTCAGTGAAGCAATTCCAGACCAACACTATGTCCGTGTAACTTTTGAACAAAACCTGACCTCAGAAAAGGACATAACAATTTTCCCATTAACTGCAGAGGGTTCACCCAGAATAGAAATCTACGAAAAGGATCAAAATAATTTGGTTGCAGAATTCACCTCTTTAACAGATAACGAATATAATCAAGTTCTTTTAACAAATTTGCAAGGAAGCCAAGACACATTTGACTTAAAGATTATTGGGGGAAGTATTTTTATAGACCATATTATTGACCCGGTTGCCAGTCCTGGAGGTGCAACAGACTTAAGAGCGCAAACCTGTGCTATACAAAGTCAAGAACTAAATCAAAACACCTTTGGCTCTGCTTGTGCCGGAACATACCCTAATATTTGTGGAAGCTCTGGAGACAGATTAAGCTGTGAAGATTCAGTTACAGAAACAGCCTTGTCAAATAAACAGGTAGGAACCTCTTACTGGGCAGGAGTCAGAATAGAATCTTACAACACTGCAATAGACAACTGTGCAAGCATAGATCAGGTTTCTTTATGTTACACAATTGCAGGAAGCCCCAGACAACACTCATGTTATCTCGGGGTGGATTCAAACGGAGGAGTTTCTTGGAGTGATGTTTCTATAAGCTGTTCAACTCCCGCCCCAATTGGAGGTGGAAGCGCAATTGTCTGTCAAGACGTAACAGCATTAGAATCTTGGACTTGCAGCAATTTCTTTGGGTCAACAGGAACGCGTGCTTTAGGAAAAATTCAAGCCATTAAAACAGGAGCTTCAGGAACAACCACATGGAACTTTGATGTTTTATATTTTGATGTCACATACACCGAATCGGCCTCAAATCAACCTCCAATAATAGATTCAATAGAAGCAATTCCTGCACAAGATCCAACAGAATCTTCCACTACTTTTGTAGTGTTTACAGTGGATGCCTCCGACCCTAATGGTCAAGGTGACATAACAAATGTTCGAGCAAGCTTTACAAAAGGAACAACAACAAGAGAAGACACGGATTGCACATACCTCTCAGGAACAACTTATGCTTGCACCGTAGATATGCAGTATTATGACGAGCCAGGGACTTGGAACGTTGGAGTTACAGTAGAAGATTCCTTGTTAGAGACGGACACTGATTTGACAAACACATTCACATACAATTTGTTAAATGCATTTACAATAAACTCTCCACTTGGAGGGTTAACCTGGCAGTCACCTTTAAACCCCGGAGACACAAACCAATTTTCAAATAATGATCCTGCAGT
>Ga0066639_10005560_pt1 | contig 10579 bp, 9 predicted proteins | sample CryGeyCG2114_010_2_FD_59504 | JGI IMG/M metagenome (GOLD analysis project Ga0066639, IMG submission 59504) | Groundwater microbial communities from aquifer - Crystal Geyser CG10_big_fil_rev_8/21/14_0.10 | ecosystem: Environmental > Aquatic > Deep subsurface > Groundwater | place: USA: Utah... | reverse complement strand
CATTCCTTCTGGTTTTACTATTTCAGGACTACTGAGACGGAGAACTGACTCATAAATAACAAAAATACTTCCGGCCAATAACATTAATCCATTAACCAATGCTGCTAGAACCGAAAAACGCTTATAACCAAATGTGAAGCTTGAGTCTGGAGATTTTTGACTATACTTTTCAGAATAATAGGCAAAGAGAAGAGCTAGACTGTCACCTAAATCGTGAAGCGCATCTGAGTATATTGCCACACTATTTGTAAAATAGCCTCCAATCAACTCAACGATAGCAAAAGTAGCATTTAGAAAAAATGCTACTAAAATATTCTGACTACTATTTAAGTGCTTGTGGTCTAGTGACAAAGTCAGTCCTTTATATGAAATTTTGTAATTGCATAACCATTGTTAATGACCTGAGAAATGGTGTAAAAAAATAAAGCTTATCACCAGTGTAAGTGTATTCATTTAACTCCCCTTCTAATTCTCTTGATATGCATTAGTTGTTGTTTGTTCAGGTTGCATATATTTTATAAACAATCGGTATAAACTTGGTAAAACAATTAATGTTAGTGCTGAAGCAGTTAAAATTCCACCTACTACAACCGTCGCAAGAGGCTTTTGAACCTCGGCTCCAAGCCCCGCTGAAAACATCATAGGCAAAAAACCAAAAATATCTGTTAGTGCAGTCATTAGAACTGGCCTTAATCGAGATATTGCACCTTGCTTAACGACATCATCAGGACTAAGTCCCTCCGCATAAAGCTGATTAAAATACGAGACAAGGACGACTCCATTTAAAATGCTTATCCCTGAAAGAGCAATAAACCCAACTCCTGCTGAAATACTAAAGGGGAGTCCCATCATATTCAAAAAAATGACTCCACCAATTAAGGCCATAGGTGCACAAGTAAAAATAAGTAATACTTGGGCAAAGTTTTTAAATGCTGCATAAAGCATCGCTATTATTATTAAGAGTGCCAAAGGCACTAAAACCGCCAAACGCTTTTTAGCATTTCGAAGATTTTTAAAACTTCCTCCCCATTCAATATAATATCCTTCCGGAAGTTTTATTTTCTCATCTACGAGTTTCATAGCCTTTTCGACAAAGCTTTCTATATCTCTTGTCTCTGGATTAATCAGCACAGCGACTCTTCTTTGAGAGTTTTCTCGAGCAACATCAGTAAAAGTATCAACGAACTCAATATCAGCAACTTCTTCAATAGGTACAGTGTAGCCTTCGGCTATACCAACAGGTAAGCGTCTAACTGTTTTAACATCCGTCCTTTTATTCTCTGACAATCTCGTAATAATTGGAAATTGTCTGACACCTTCATAGATACTTCCAACCTCCTTTCCACCAATCGCAGTACTAATAGCGTCTAGAACTGGTCTACTGGTCACTCCAAGTTGGGCAAGGGCTTCATTCTTTGGAGTATATTGAAGCATAGGCGATTTTCCTTTAGACTCCGACTCTACTTCTCCTGCACCTTCGACAGTACCAACGATTTCTGCAATTTCTTTCGAGTAAACAATGAGTTCGTCCAAATCGTCCCCATAAATTTTTGCTGAAACTGCCGACTTTGTCCCTTCTAAAAGCTCGTTAAATCGAAGCTCAACGGGTTGTGTAAACATCAAAACTTGACCAGGAATGTGTAACTCTAGTTTCTTTCTTATGGCGTCCATTAGATTTTTCTTAGTTGTAATATCAGAATCTTTTGGCCAGGAATATTTTTCATTTAACATAACGTAAGAATCAGAAATGTTAACACCCATTGGATCTGATGCAACCTCTGCAGTACCAGTGCGAGCAAAAATGAGCTTAACTTGAGGAAATGTTTTTACAACATCCTCTGACTTTCTTTGAAGTAATATCGAATTTTCAGTGCTAATATTTGCAGGTCTAATAAATTGAATTGCAAAATCTCCTTCATCAAGCTGAGGAATGAATTCAGATCCCATTCTAGAGAACAATACTACGCCTAAAGCAATAGAACTAAGACCAATAACGAGAACTATTTTTTTGAATTTTAAGCCTAACTCAAGAGCTGGCCTAAACAGTTTATCGGCCAATCTCATTAGCAAAGGTTGTTTTTCGGTAACAGAACCACTTAAGAAAGTTGCTGCAAGAGCAGGAACGATTGTGAAAGAGATTAATGTTGCTGATGCTAATGCCATAATAAAAGTTGTAGCAACAGGTTTGAACATTTTGCCTTCAACTCCTGTCAATGCAAAAAGTGGTATAAAAACAATTATAACAATAACTTGCCCAAAACCAGCGGCTTTTCTAATTTCTTTAGTAGAATCCTTTACGACTTTTATTATTTCTTTACGATTTAATTTACGGCCAAGAATATTGCCTTGCTTTTGAATTCTATGAACACAGTTCTCGATAACAATCACTGCCCCATCAACAATAATACCAAAATCAAGTGCCCCGAGACTCATAAGGTTCCCTGATACATTTTGCCATTTCATTAGGATAAATGTTGCGAGTAAGGCTATAGGAATAGTAATAGAAGTTATCAGGGCCGCTGTTAAGTTTCCAAGAAGTAAAAGTAAAAAAACAATAACTAATCCTGCACCAAAGAGAAGATTATGTTGGACTGTGCCTAAAGTTGCATTTACCATTTTTGAACGATTATAAAGAGTTCTAATCTTTACCCATTCTGGTAAGTCTTTTTTAACAGACTCTAACTTCTCTGCAACTCTAATCGACACTTCTCGACTATTGGCCCCAAGAAGCATGAAAGCTGTTCCAACGATAGACTCTTCTCCATCTACACTTGCCGCTCCTGTTCTGATTTGCTTATCATATTTTACTGTAGCAATATCTTTAATTCGAATAACTTGATAGGAACTGAGCCTTTTTACCACTACATTTTCAATGTCTTTAATATTTTTAAGTAAGCCTAAACCTCTAACTAGAAACTGTTCTCCTGTTTGTTGGATATATCCGCCACCAACATTTACATTAGTATTTTCTATAGCTTCTTCTATATTGTCGAAATGAAGTCCATATTCTGAGAGTTTTTCAATATTGGGTTGAATGAAATACTGTTTTTCATAACCTCCGATTGTGTTTATCTCCGTCACTCCCTTTACTGTCAACAGTCGTGGTTTTATAAACCAATCTTGTATGGAGCGTAATTCCATTAGCTGCATCAATCTTTTTTCAGGATCACTTTCAACAATTTTTGCCTCAATGGAATAATGAAAAATTTCCCCAAGACCAGTACTTATAGGACCCATTTCAGGGTTCATTCCCTTCGGAAGCTCAATATTCTGTAATTTTTCTGAAACAAGTTGTCTTGCTTTATAGATATCAAAATCATCAGAAAAAATAACAGTCACTTGAGAAATTCCGTAGCGTGACAATGAACGAATACTCTCTACTCCAGGAATGCCATTCATTGAGTACTCAATGGGAAAAGTTATCATTCTTTCAATTTCTTCAGGAACTAAACCTTTTACAGAAGTATTAATTTGAACCTGAGTATTTGTAATATCTGGAACGGCATCAATAGATAATTCTTGGAAAGACTTTATACCAGCAGCCAAAAGCAGACAGGATGCTAAAAAGATAAAAAGCCTATTATCAACAGAAAAATCAATTAGTTTATTTATCATTATCAATCCTCAATCTAATGTGAATGTCCATAGCTAGACTTATCAGTGGAATATACATCGGTAACTCTAAGCAGGCCTGTTCCACTCGTAACAATGTGATCACCACCTTTAATACCTTTTACTTCAACTTTATAACCATGATCAAACTCATTCAGGATTTGTGCATCTTGAAGTCGAAAAAATCCGTCTCGAAACCGATAAACTGCTTTATTCATTTTGTAAGTGACTAATGTTTCTTTTGTAATCATAAAAGTTGAACTATCCACTTTTTTAAATTCAATACCAAGGCTCTTGATAGCCTCCTCTGACAACATGAAACCTTTATTTTCATCAATTGCTAAGATGGCCTTTCCTTTACCAACGGCCTTTCCACTACCTTCATGATCATCATGCCCAACATGACCATCCTCTTTTTTATCTCCATGATCAGAATGTTCTTCCTTTTTGTGATCATCGTGTTCTTTGTGTTCTTCAATACTTTCATGATCATCATGTTCACTTTCATGATCATGAGCCTCGCCTTCAGTATGATCTTCTTTCTTTTCTTTGTTACTCATGTGACCATGTCCTTCTTCTGAATGAACTGAAAAAGAACCTAACAGAGCAATTGCAAAAACTAATAAAATGTTTTCTTTCATAATATCCTTTAATTGCTAAAGTTATTGCAACTTGTATTTGTAAAAGTGTCTAAGTCATAGAGAGATTTAAGATTTTCAATTATTAAACTTCTAAACTGATGATATTTTACAAAAGATTGTGGGCAGATATTAAACATTCCTATCGAGCATCGCTCTTGAATGTCAAAAAGTTCACTCTCGCTCATGAATACTTTCTCACAAAATCTTGACTCCATATCGTTTCGAGATAAATATTTTATAAGTTTTCTACGATCACTACTTTTTTTCATCAATTCCCCTATGTATGTTGCTGCAGTTTCCAATGAATCTGTATAAGATTTTAGACTCACAAAGCTTCCATCACCGTTGTAACTTTTAAGTTTAGAACTAACATCATTTATAAACAGGGCTGCATCTTTTGCATTGATTTCGACTTGAATTGGCTCAACTTGTGGACTATCAGCATAGTCTTCCGAAAAAGTCATACGCTTTAATTTTTCCACTAAGTCGGAATATCTAAATTCGTAGGAAAGAAGGAGAATTTTAGAAGTATACAAATTGTCGAGGATTTCAGTCATTTCAAGAGCATCAATTTCTCCACCCAATGAAAGATGATCCTGCATTGCTTGGAAGTTTGCCTCTGCAAGAGCAATCCTTTGATTTGTGATTTCAAAATTCTCTATCAAAGAGTTATGCTCATTAACAAGGGAGTTTACCTGTCGCTTCAAAGTCTCAATTGTTGCATTAAGTTGAATTTTTAAAATTCGTCCTTCTGATTTACTAATTCGTAAACTAGTCCCTAATCCAAAACCAAGGCCATCTTGGATCGGAATGATATCAAAGGCTCCATTTGAAGATGAGTAAGTTGAAGAACCTAAAATATTGAAATATATCTCTCCCTTAACCTGTCCTAACGCATTAAGCATATGTTCAAATTGTTTTACTTCAGGAGAAGCTTCAATGACTTTAAACACAATCTTAGAAAATTCTATCTTCTTTGCGTTCTCTAGAAGTGGGAGAACAGGAGGAATAATTTCTATGTCCTGTTCATTTCCAATACCTGTCAAAAATTGAAGCTCTTTAGATTCATCAATAGTGAGGTTTTTTAAATTACGAAAGTCCTCAATTAATGAAAGGTATCTATCCTTTATCAAATTAAAAGCAAAAATATTCCCATCTCCAAAAATATTGCGAGATTCCGCTATATTCATGAGTTCTTTGTATTGAGTAGATTTGGAAATAATCAGCTGTTGAAATTTGATATCTCTATAAACGCTTGTGAATAGCAACTTTGCTGTATTTACCTCATTGGCCCAAAGAGCTCTATACTGTTCTTGCTGTGATTTATAAAAATTCTTCGCTTGACCCACTTTAAACCAATTTGCTGGCACTAGAAATGGCGCTACATCTTGGATTATATCTCCAAAAGCAAGTGGATCTATAATTAAAGCTGGCACCTTCAACAAAGTCCAAATATTTAGCTTTGGAAGAAGTCCAGCTCGCGTATACTTAATTTTTTCTTTTCTTTGGTAAACCTTTTCTGCATTTTCAAGAAGCATAAAATTTTCACTAGAAACTTTACTTACAACATCCTCCATTTTCAAAGGAACGGTTTCTGAGATTGCAAATGACGAATATGAAAGTGCCAATATTAAAATAAGTATTTTCATATTACTTCCTTTCCAAAATTAAATTATAAACAGTTGCATTAGAGCGAAGTTTTCCCTTAAGAACCTGTACATATCTAATCTGTCTATTTCTTACGAGATTAGCTACATTTTGACCTTCAACACTTAAGTCACTTTCACTGGTTAAATCGTCAGCTAAATAGAATTTATAAGTATTCTTTTTGCAATTTTCAGTGACAATATCAATTAGTCCTCTCTCAATATTTGGTTTGATTCCTTCGATCACGCAGCTAACTCCAGAAAGTTGAGTATCTGGGTTCCATTGAATAACATGAATATTGATTCCTAAGTTTTGTAGTTCATACTCCAACTCAGGTAATGTTCTTGTTCTGTTCACCGTATAAGCAGGAATAGTTGGGGTAATTATTAACCTAACTTTAAAACTTGAGCCTCTCAATAAGAAGCTGCCTTCAAATTCGCCTTCGATAGCATCAATAAAGGTTCGCCTAATTTCTAGGTCCTCAGCAAGCTTAGTTGCCCACATTTCTTGATTTTCATTTTGCGCCCTAATCTCTTCATTAGTTTGAATAAGTGTTTGTTCTTTCAGGCCCTCTTCACCATCACTGCAACTCACAGCAAAAAGCACTAGTACAATTATTGACAATAAATTCCTTATCATTACTTCCCCCTTAATTTTTTAAAGTCTCTTAGTAGCGATTTCTCCATTCATTTTATATATATTCCAAAGTGCCTCAAGTGCACCTAGCTCAAATTCAAACCGAGTGTTTGAGAATTCTATTAACTGGCGATGTGACTCAATCACTAATGATGTTGAAAGGATTCCTCTCTTAAATAGAGACTCAATTCTTTGATGTTTTTCTTCTAACTCTTTTTTACTGGTTATTGATAAGAGATTTTTTTTATATTGCTGATAAGTTTCTAACCATGATTTATAATCGAGTAGACTTTCACTTTCTATATTTCTCAAATTTAAAGAAGATGCCACAATTTCATTACTAGCTCTTGCTCTCGCACCACTATTTATATTAAAAATGGGTAAATCAAAAGTTAGTGAAACACCGATCGTTTTAGTACTACTTACATTTAATTTCTCATATTCAAATTTTGGCCCTATTCTTAAATCAGGAAAACTATTTGATTTTTCCATTTCATATCTTGCCTTTGATAGTTCAAGCGTCGATTTAGCAGCTCTTACTTTTGAATAGGAATTCAGTTCATTTTTCAATTCGAAATCTTCCGAGAGTTTAAATTCGATAGGAATTGCATCCCTAGACAAGTTGCAATTTGTTCCCGTAAACAAAACTAAGTGCCTACTGATTAGATTTTTTTCTGAATCTAGATGTGACATCTTTAGTTTGTAATCGTTCGTAATGAGCTCTAAAGTTTCTCTTTCAACACTTTGTTCTGGAGAAATTGATTTTCTGTCTTGAAGTGTTCTTAATATTTTTTTGAAAGAGCTTATTGATTCTTCGTACAAAGGAATCAACTCATGAATTTGTCTTAATCGATGTAGCTTTAACACACTGTCAACAATAGCATTTTCATTATTTATTTCAGCAAGTGCCATTTCTGCACTCATATTCGCTTTTGCTACTTCAATTCGTGAATTTTTCTTCCCTCCAATTTCAAGCGTATGTTTTAAAGTAACGGAGGTTGTATAAACATTGCCTTCTATCGAGTCCCCTACAGTACTCTCTAGATCAAGTTCTGGATTAGGTGTTTGTTCTGCTTGCTCAATAGTTTTTTCAAGAACAAGGCCATTCGCTTTATTTAATAATATCTCAGGATGGCCATTTTTAATAAGATTTAGAATATCGTTTGGATTTGTGAAATTGCAGTTAGCGTAAGAGCTAAAACTCACAAGCAAAGTGACGATAAAAACAAAGATTCTTTCCATAACTGTTCCTCTTGAGGGACAAAATTAACTCGACAATTGTCTCTAAGGACAATATTCCTGTTCTCAAGCAATAAATGCGTTAAGATTTAATTTAGATTTATATTTGGGTGGGTGGTTTTAAGGCCTGATCGATATTTAGGGTTTCGTACTTGTTGGAATATCTCCAATTTAATTTTGAAGAAAGATTATTAGGTGTATTTACATTAACGACAGTTGTATTCAGTGCAACAAAATGAACTCCGCTACAATGATGTGTACAGTGTCCATCACTGTCATTGCAATCTTTAGCATCACAATTATTTTCACTATTGCTTAAAGTGTAGGCTGAACTCACATCTCCCACTTTTGATTGAATTTGATCAGTTTTATATGAAAAATGTAAGGCATCGGATTCAGCGATGGCGCCAATGGAGATTGCTGCTAGAATGATTAACATTAAAAAACTTTTTATCATATGATTAACGCCTTATATCAAGTCCATTGGGATATCGTCAAGTCCTTTGATAATGTTTGATTTAACTCATTGTTTTTAATAAATTTTCCTCATCATTATGTAACAGTCATCAAGCTAAAAAATCACATAGCTCAATGAGCTACCTAGTAAGGTTGTTTTTGACTCAGATTTCAAAGCAACAATCTCCAAGTATGCAGAGAGAGATAACTTGTTTGTTATCGAATAACTTATTCCTGGGTAAACCAGTATATCATTAAACTCACTACTCTCATTTTTGTAATAACTCCAAGATGGGTAAGCTGCTAAATCAATAGCAAGTTTTTCTGTTGCCTTAAAGCTGACTTGAAACCAATGTCCATGTGAAAATTCCTCTTGTCCATCTTCAGATTTTCTATTCAGAGTAACTGTAGGTATAAATAAATAAGTTAAGTCAAAATTTCCAAGACTTGAAATTGCATAGATTCGAGAAGAAATTTTTCCGCTAATATCTTTTCGTTTTGAGCTCTCACTCAAAGGCGCATAATATCTCAATTGAGAGTATACCTTAAGCCCCTTTTTATTATTATAAAACTCAGGTGGCCCTACTACAAAGTAAGAGACACCTTGAGAGAATTGTTCTGTATCATTAGCAACTTTGCCAACTTTCTGATCAGACCTTAGAACTGCACTAAGGGAAAAATCCTTACTAAATTTATGTTTTAAGTTTAGATAATGATTTATTGAATATTCTCCACTATTTTCTGATAATGTAGGTCCATTCATATAGTTAAAATAATTGGCCCCCCACTTCTCTGCTGAGAAAAAGCCCTTTTTTGAAATTGCAGGTTCACTCGATATCGATTCTGCTCCTCTTGCAATATTGGCCATTAAAAAAAGTATCATTAATATTTTCAAATGCATTCTTTACTCCTCATTACCTGAAAAAATAGCAAAGCGAAGTCTATTAAAAATAGACGAAGCACCTTAGCATTAAATTTGTGTTTTAAGTCTTATCTATCGAATCTTCTAATTCGATTCAATTGATTTCTAAGAATTTCACCAGAACTTTTCTTTTCCTTTTTCTCTTTTTCGATTCCAGACATCTTAGTACTGGTCACATCTTCTTGCGTAATGGCGCATGAAGTGAAAAAGATAGAAAATAGGATTAGGATTGTTACAGATTTTATAGAATTATACATAAAAATTCTCCAATTTCGTTTCTGATTACCCCTTCTTAAAGAAGAGGATTGCTAAATTTATAAGTGAAAATTTGTAATTAGGAGAAAAGAGGAGGCTTTTTTGATGATTCAAGAGATGGTGCTTGATAGTGGTTACGAAGATACCATCGAAGCTTATTGTTTTGTAGACTTAGCGGACTAAGTTCTAATTCTAAATATACAATAGATGTAATATGGGAGCCATTACAGTGATGTGAACAATGCGATATGGCCCTATGACAATTCATATCTTCACACTCACCACTGTCTGAATAGAGACTAAACAAAATGACTGATGAGGCTATCTGTGTTGAAAATTCTTTAATTTGGCTTTCTTTAATAGACTCGACCTCCGAAGCAAGACCCAATCTCAGAACAAATGTTAAAAATAAGAATATATATAATATTGTTCTCAAAATAAATCCTAGCCATTCTCTCTATCAACTTATATTACATAATTGTTTTTTTTACATGTCAGTTTTTTGTCAATTCTAAATAATCGTTAATACCTTTACCTATAATTCAGTCAGTCTGAAAATTAGAAACTCTTTGCCAGCTCGCCAAAAGTAAAATTCATTGACACTAGAAAAATTGTCAATTTGCTTTTTTTACTTTCTCGTGATATACCCCAGTGGGGTATTTATGAGAAAAATTGATTTATCGCTCCAAATGAATTGAAAAGAAGAAAGCTTAGACTTTTTGAATATATAACATTCGCTAAGTTCTTCCATTCTTTGTCATTTTAAAACATGACTTCTATGTAAAAAGTAAACGTTGTTATCATGAAGTTTATAACAATATGAGAAAAAATTGCTTTTAAAAAATTTTAGGAAAAGAATATTTAATTTTTCATTATCATCTTCACTATCCGACTTGTTTTTAGACAATTACGATACTCCTCTGAGTAGATTCTTTCTCCTTCTTTTAGCAATGCTTTACTGTTCAAATGCTTGGTCATATCCAAATTTTATTAGCCTTGGCTATACCTCATGCTTAACTTGCCATTACAACCCCCTAGGAAATGGACCCTTAACTGATTATGGACGTGCCCTCGGCGCAACGACTATCGCTGATAGAAATTTATGGGATCAAGAAACGACTGACGATGAAATTGGACAAAAATCAGGTTTTCTTTATCAACAACCTAATCT
>Ga0066639_10005556_pt1 | contig 10585 bp, 14 predicted proteins | sample CryGeyCG2114_010_2_FD_59504 | JGI IMG/M metagenome (GOLD analysis project Ga0066639, IMG submission 59504) | Groundwater microbial communities from aquifer - Crystal Geyser CG10_big_fil_rev_8/21/14_0.10 | ecosystem: Environmental > Aquatic > Deep subsurface > Groundwater | place: USA: Utah... | reverse complement strand
TTATCATGAACAACACGCTTATGCTTATGAATTATTTAATATTTCAAGAAAAGACGATAAGGAGATAGGTCCTTTATGTAAAGGAAAAGGTAAGCAAGCAAGGGATGAATATGTAAAAGGGATAAGTAAAGTTTTCATAAACATAATTAAATTTGTAAAAGATGATGGAGAATTTTTTGTTGTTGCAAATGACAAGTATAATCTTTATCCTATTATTGCTGAAAAAAGCGGGTTAAAAATAGTAGAACAATTTAAGAGACCTGTCCTAAATAGAACAGAAAAAGATAGACAACCTTACGCTGAAATAATATTCCACATGAAAAAGGAGAAAAAATAAAATGTATCCAAAACATTTTTTTGAAAGATTCTGGGAAAGCGAACAGAAAAATCAGTTATTCGTAGGGGTGGCTTTTGATACCTCTATTGATGAAAGATTTTCACTTATTGATTCTGTTGCGAAAGAATTAGATTTTGAGAAGGCATTTAGAGTTGGTTTAGATAGCGAAGCAAATAGCATAAATGATAAGATTTTTGATGCCATTGCAAATTCAAAAATGTTAATATTTGACTTATCCGATGATGATCGAAAAAAACATATCAATCATAATGTCATTTATGAATTAAGCATAGCACAAGCATTAAGAGAACCATCAGACATAATTATTATTCGTAAAAAAACAGAAGAACAAATTAAACTACCCTTTGATATTCAAGGAATAAACGTGAATTTATTTGAAAATCAACTTACAAAAGAATTTCTTAAATCAAAATTAGATGATGCGATAAAAAATCAAGAGTGGCATAAAAGCAAAAGAGTACGAATCGCTGCGGAATCTCTTGATGAAAATGGTTTAACTTTAATCAGTAACATTGGAAGAAGACCAAAAAGCTTTAACCATTTTAATAGTTCTGGATTTGATTACAATACAAAAATGTCGGTTTTAAGATTAGTTGATTTAGGAATTTTAAAATTTGCTTGGGCTATTTGGCCAGAAAATAAAGGATATGAATATGCTTATCATTGGACACCTTTCGGTTATGAAGTAATGAAACACATAGGATTAAATCAAATGACTCTAGAAGAGTTTGAAAAAACGCCAGAATACCCACAAGTAAAAGCGGCTAATGATAGTTTTGTAGAAAATAAGAATAAAGCTTTAGGAAATTAAATATCCATTTTTTCTTCTGCAACTTCTTTAATCTTGTTCTGTATTTTTTCTTTAAACTCTTTTCCAACTTCATCAAAAATTTCCAAAACTTCTTCATAAGTTCCCGTTCCCCCAAGAAGTTCCCAGAATTTTTCAGCAACATAAAGTTCTTTTTCTTCGTCTAAATATCCTTGCATTGTAAATCTGCTATATGGTTCTGGATGATAAGGATTGTAAGGAATTGCTAGGATTGTATTTACTTTTTTCTTTCGGAGTGCAACCCATTCCAATAATTTCTGTTTTGATTTGACAAAAACATCTATGTTTGGCTTGGCTGTCTTTATCTCAATATAATACTCATCATTACCTTTTTTTAAGAATAAATCTGCCCTAATTTTTATTTTTCTTCCACCTTTATTGTTGCATTCTAAAATATCTTTAATCTCTTGTTCTTTATTCGCTGTTCTTGTTCCGTTCTTTATTTCTTGCAAAATTTGAGAAATTGCAGAGTTTTCTTCGTTTGTAATCTCTCCTTCAACGTCATAAATTGTTTTAACTTCGTCATAATGTGTGGATGCGACAATTTCGGAAATCTTCTCGTAAACAGACATCCCTAATGTGGTGGCTAATGAATGAATAAAAGAGTATGCAGCCACTTTTCAGAATCCTGCATAAGTTTGACCAAAAAAGGCATAGATGTTGTTTCTCTTGCATATTTGGATAATTTATCATTTAGTTTGGTTCTTAGTAATTTTTTGATTTTCTCTATTTGATTTTTATTCAATGTCATTTCTTTAAAAATAATCCTTTTCTTTATAATCTTTTTGATTAATTCTTCTTAATTTTAGCAACGAAAAATCCCTCTGTGTCATTGTCCTGAGGCCATAATCTCAAACATTTTTTTATTTCCGAAGAATAAATATCCTTTTTATATTTTAAAATACAAGGGCTTGATTTTAAATTCCTGATTCTAATCTGCTCCAATTCTGCATTGGGAAATTCTTTTAATAAACAATCAATCACAGCCTCATTTTCTTCCGGACATATAGAGCAGGTGGAATAAACCAGAATCCCATTTCTCTTTAACGAATTAAATGCTGTTTTCAGCAACTGCTTCTGCACTGAAGACAGTTTTTTTAGCATGTTTGAATTCCATATCTTAAGGGTTTCCAATGATTTTCTTATTGCACCTGATCCAGAACAAGGAGCGTCTAATAATATCCTATCAAACTTTATTCTTGATTTGGAAAAATTATGACCTTTCATCAAAGTCGTTATAGTATTTGACACCCCGCACCTCTGCAAATTACTCTGCAATATTTTTATCCTCTCAAATTTTAATTCATTTGCAATAATGATGCCCTTATTTTTCATTAAGGCTGCCAGCTGCGTTGTTTTAGAACCGGGAGAAGCGCATAAGTCCAAAATTATTTCACCTTCTTTTGGGCCAAGAACTATTGGGGGGATCATGGAGGCTGCTTCCTGAACATAAAAATAGCCCAGAGAGTGCTCTATCAAGTTACCAATGTCTGTTCTTTCGCCTGAAATAAAGAATCCATTATCTACAAAAGGAATTTTATCCAATTTAAAACCATTTAACTTGAAATCTTTAACAGGAATTTTTAGAGTATTCACCCTTATTGATTTTCTTAATGGCTTTATAGTATACTCCTTAAATTTATCAATATTTGTAATATTCTCAAGGTCTTCTATGAATTTTTTCTTGAATTCCGGCATTATATTTATATAATTTTTCCCATTATTAAATATATGGAATTTATTTTTAGAAGAGGATTTTTGGTGTATAAAGACTCTAATAAAAATCTGGCTATTGCCTGCCCACATTCAGGGCCTGCTTTGGAGAATGCCACTTCCAGGGATGATAATTCAGAGACTGTTGCAAGCATCTGCTGGAAATTAATGGGGGGAAATTTGATTATTGGGAACATGCCTAGAAAGAGGCTATATGGCGTTGATTTCAACAGAGACATTCCCAGCTTCAGCATGGCTAAAGAACACTTTAATGTTTTTAAGAGCGGCAAGGACTACAATAAGATATATGAATACAGGAAAAAATATGCTTTTGTGGCCATGGATGAAAATGATTATGAGAGCAGGCTAAAAATTTACCAAAGTTTTTGGGGTGAAATAGGGGGATGCAAAAACATACTGCTGGTTCACAGGGCTTTTAACAGGATGAAGGCATATCCAAGCATTATTGATTTTGTAACTTTTAAAGAAAAAGGGATAAAGAAAAAAGTCATAGACAAAATTGTTACAAAAGTCAATAAAAAATACAAATTATTCTTTGAAAAAATTGAGCACCCCTATAAGGATTTTATTCTTTTTGAGAGCCAGAGGTTTGTCGCCAATATAATAGAGAATTACGGGAGCTTTAATTTTAACAAGTTCAGCGAGGAAGTTAAGGGCTCCTTTAGGAAGGACCTGGAGAAGATTAGAAGATACACAAGCCCATATCTTGTTAAGAGACTGGAAGAAAACTTCACACACCATAATTATCTGGAATGCGTTAAAAATGCATTAAGCAATGCCCCGCATCCTATCGCTACTGTGGAAAACGTGTTCGATGGAAGCTTAGCACTTGGCCCTGAAAGAAAACTATTTCCTGTCAAGAAAAAAACCATAATTGAAGCTGAGGGGAGCTATTTTATGAATTTTTGGTACCCACAAAAAACAGCTGAAATCATTAGAGACGTGGTTGGGAAGCTGTTTTAATAAACTTTATATATTCTCTTAAGATTTTAATTAAATATGAAAAAATTAATTGTTATACTTTTATTACTGATCATTATTGGAGGTTGCACCATGGAGAAAACAAAGATTAAATTAGAAACAAATTATGGCAATATTATCATTGAGTTATATAATATGCCCATTACTTCCGGCAATTTTAAAAAACTTGTTGAAGAAGGATTTTATGATGGAGTAATATTTCACAGGGTTATAGATGAATTTATGATTCAAGGCGGAGATCCAGAAGGTACAGGCATGGGCGGGCCTGGATATACAATAAAAGATGAATTTACAAATTCTGATTTAGACAAAAACAACAGAGGCACTATCTCCATGGCAAATGCAGGACCAGATACAGGAGGCAGCCAGTTTTTTATAAATTTGGTTAATAATAATTATTTGGATGGAAAACATCCTGTTTTTGGAAAAGTTATAGAAGGCATGGACGTAGTGGATAATATAGCTAAAGTTGAGACAGATTCCCAGGATAGACCTTTAGAGGATATTGTAATCAAGAGAGCTTATTTAATATGAAAAATATATTCTTATTAAGCTGGAAGAAATTTGGATTAATTATCCTTAGCTGGGTTGCTGCTGTGACCCTGCATAACCTTTTTTACGGCTTGTTCGGTTTTGAAGAGCCTGTCTTTTTCATTATGGCAGTTTTGATTATCCCTTTTTATTTTTTAGTCTGCATATTTAGCACGATTTTATTAAAAATGAGGAAGAATGGGCATTTTTGATTTTTTAAAGAAGAGGGCAGAACCTGAGATTAAATCAGAGAAAATACATTTTGATGATGTAGCTAATTGGGTCGGGAGAAAAGAAAAGGAGATTTGCTCTAAAGAAAAAGATGCCCTGTCTTCAATAAAAGAAAGAACTTCCCTGCTTGTTAAAGACCTTAAGGAAAGAGTAAATGTTTTACATAACATCGATATGGATTCCAAGAAGGTTGAGGATAGGATTAAGCTTATTGTCAAAGGCAATTTAGAGACATACATAGGCTATGTGAAAATGCTCATAGAAAATCTGGATAAATTAAACGAAGGCAATCCAAAGGAGATTATTGAATTGATAAAGAAAAACTTCTCTGATTTTGAAAAGAACTCCTATAAAAGCTACCATAAATCCACTTTCTTGATTGGGAAGGAAATAGCTGATTTAAAACAGAGCATTGTTGATTACTCTAAATATTTGAAAAATATATCAGACAAGCATAAAGATATTATTGATTCCCAAGAAATCACTTCTTTTTTGAATTTAAAACTTAATTTAAAACAGATTGATGATACTGATAAGAGGATTGCTGATGTTGAAAATAATATTAATATCTTAAAAGCAAAGATTAAGGATTTTGAAGACAAGGAGAGGAAGAATTTAAGTGAAGTTGAAAACATCACAAAAAGCGAAAGCTACCTTAATATTTTGAAGAAGGAAAAAGAAATTAAAATTGATGAAAAGGAATTGGAGAAAAACATCAATGAATTGAAAGAGAAAATTGACTTTAAGTCTTTGGGAGATAAATTTCACTCTTCTGAGAAAGAGATGAACCTTGTTAAATCCTATAAAAAAAATTTTCAATCAGCTTTTCTGGAAGATAAAGGCGTGAATCTTTTGATGCTAGTTAAAGAAGCTAAAGGCGAAGACATTAATTTTAAAATAAATGACCTTAATGACAAAATAGAGAAAATAATCAAAGAGAAATCAATGATTAAAAAAGATGAAACTGAAAAATTGTTAGGCGATATAGAAAAAATAAAATTGGATTTGGATAATTTTAATAATGAGAAAGAAAGTGAATTAAGGAAACTTGAGAAAATTAAAATAAATAAAAATAATTTAATTAGCTTTGTGAAAGAAGAGTTGAGTAATTTCAATGTTTTTGTTGAATGAATGCGGTAACCGGGACTCGAACCCGGGTCACAAGCTTTTTGCTTTTCAATGGCAAGCTCGCATAATAACCCCTATACTATTACCGCTTGAAAATTCTTAAGAATTAATCTTTATTTAAATTTAATTGTTTATCAATGAATTTAGCTGTTTCCTTCAGGCTATCCAATGTTATTTCCACATCCCTTTCTAATTCCTTAATCAATTCCTCCAGATTGTCTGTTATCAAATAATATTTGTTCTTCCTTTTTATTATCAACCCCGATTCTGTTAAAGAGTGCAGATGATGAACTACTGTTCCTCTTGTTAGATTTGAACCCAATGCTATCTCGTCAGAAGTTAAACCGGATTTTTCCTTTAATAATTCCATAAAAACCCTGAAACAAGATTTTTCTTTGTCCCTTGATTTGAACAATCCCAATGACTTTGAAAACCACTGCAAATCATTATTTATGTCTTTGCCTTTAGGCCTTCTTATCCTCACTATTGTTATTGATTTGAATTCCTCCATACAACCACTATATTTATATATTATTTTAATCTTTTGATTTCTATGGAAGTTATTGAAGTTGGGAAATTACTTGAAAAGTTTATTATTGAGAATGAAGATCTGGTTGAAAAAATAAGAGAGACTAATCTTAATGGGGATGTGAACATTATAAACGAAGAGTATGAAAAATTTTCTAAAGGCATTTCTCCAAAAAATGTTACTTTTTTATGGATTTATTTATGTTCTAGTGAAGAGAGATTAAATAAATTTGGCATTTTGAGCGGGGAAACTTGCAAAGGTTTTAAAGCAAGATATGTTGCCTGTGAAATCTTAAAAAGCATTGGAGAATATACTTTTGTATAATTTTATTATGATAAAGTGGTTAAAATAGGAAGATTTATATACTATTTTTGTTTGTTATCTTTATGGATGTTAGTAAGGCTATTGAAAAAGAAGCGCAAGAGCTGCTGGAAAAAGCTATTTGTAATGAAGATGATTTTGCTGGAGAGATGAAAAAATTCTTTAGTAGTAATCCTAAGATGAATTTGATTAGGGAGGAAATTGGTAGAGTTCCTGTCGAATTAAAATCAATTTATAATAATTTGGTTTTATTAATAGGCCATGATAGAGAATATTGCTCTACTTTTGGCATACATTATTTAGGGGATAATGTAGGTGATAAATGCAACTATATTGCTTTTAAGATTTTAGAGAAATTTAAAAATTTAGATCCTGTTTTAATTTAAATGTCTTTTATTTAATTTGTTGCGAAAGTATTTGTGAAACATATACTTTGCAATAATACCTTTATATCACAACAATCTATTTAAATGAGTTGATTTTACATAAACAGAATTGAATTAAAATCAACAAAATGAATGTCAAAAAGAAATTAAAGAAAGATTCTGAATGCCTGGAAAAGGAATTAGACCAAAGCAGGAAATTAGCTGAGGAATACTTGAATGATTTAAAAAGATTAAAAGCTGAATTTGAAAATTATCAAAAAAGAATTGATAAAGAAAAAATTGAATTCATAAAATTTGCATCTGAAAATTTAATATTAAAATTGTTAAACATCCTGGATGATTTTGAAAGAGCATTGGAAAAAAAGCCTAATAACGAATTTTCAAAAGGCGTAGAGATGATATTGAATAATCTTAAGAAGGTATTAGAGGGAGAAGGCGTTAAAGCAATAAAATCCAAGGAAAAATTTGATCCTTATGAACATGAAGCAATAGCCCATGATGAAGGAGAGGAAAATAAAATTCTGGAAGAGCTCCAAAAAGGCTATGCTTTACATGAGAAGGTTATAAGACCAGTTAAAGTCAAAGTTGGAATAAAGAAAGATACAGGGGGGAATAAAAATGAGTAAAATTATAGGTATAGATTTAGGCACTACATTCAGTGCTGTTGCTGTTATGGAAGGCGGAAAATCAAAAATAATTCCAAGTGCAGAAGGGCATAATATAGTGCCTAGTGTTGTTACAATAAAAGGGGGAGAAATAATTGTAGGGGAAATAGCTAGAAGACAAGCTATTGTCAATCCCAAACATACGATTAGAAGCATTAAGAGATTAATGGGCAAGAAAGAAAAAATAGAGATTGACGGCAAAAAATACACTCCTGAGCAAATTTCCGCTTTTATACTGCAGAAGTTAAAGAGGGATGCAGAAGAGTATTTAGGGCAGAAAATTACAAAAGCTGTTATCACTGTCCCTGCTTATTTCAATGATGCACAAAGACAAGCAACTAAGGATGCAGGCAAAATAGCTGGTTTGGATGTTGAAAGAATAGTTAATGAACCAACTGCAGCATCATTGGCTTATGGCGTAGACAAGAAAAATGAACACAGGATTTTAGTCTTTGATTTTGGGGGGGGGACTTTTGATGTTTCTATCCTGGAATTAGGAGACGGAGTCTTTGAAGTTAAATCCACATCCGGGAATAATCATCTTGGCGGGGATGATATAGATGAATTGTTAATAGATAAACTAGCAAGTGATTTCAAGAAAGAGCAGGGGATAGATTTGAGAGAAGATCCTGTTGCATTGCAAAGACTGAAAGAAGCTGCTGAAAAAGCCAAGATAGAGTTAAGCACTGCACAACAAACAGATATCAACCTTCCTTTTATCACATCTGATAAAAAAGGACCTAAACATTTGAATATTACAACCACTAGAAGCGAATTTGAAAAATTAATTGATGGAATTCTAGAGAAATTAAAAGGTCCAACCAAGCAAGCAATGAAGGATGCTAAGGTTACTGAAAAAGATTTAGATGAAATTATTCTTGTCGGGGGTAGCACAAGAATACCAGCTGTACAGAAAATAGTAAAGGAAATCACAAAAAAAGAACCGAATAAATCTGTGCACCCGGATGAAGCTGTTGCATTAGGTGCAGCCATACAGGCTGGAATTTTAGCCGGCGATGTCAAGGATGTTTTATTGTTAGATGTTACACCTTTGACATTAGGCATAGAAACATTGGGAGGGATTAGGACTCCATTGATACCAAGAAACACCACAATACCAACAAAGAAAAGCCAGATATTCAGCACTGCTTCTGACAGCCAGCCTGCTGTAACCATAAATGTTCTGCAAGGTGAGAGAGAAATGGCGGCTGACAACAAAAGTCTTGGCCAATTTACTTTGGATGGAATACCTCCAGCACCTCGAGGAATACCTCAAATTGAGGTTACTTTTGATATAGATGCAAACGGGATTGTCCATGTAAATGCCAAGGATTTAGGCACAGGAAAGGAGCAGAAAATTATAGTTACTGGCGGTTCTGGATTGAATAAAAACGACGTGGAAAAAATGGTCAAGGAAGCTGAAAAAAATGCTGAACATGACAAAGCTAAAAGAGAAAGCATAGAAATCAAAAACAATGCAGAAACTTTAGTTTATTCAACTGAAAAATTATTAGAGGAAAATAAAGACAAAGTTGATAAAGAGACAAAGGAGAAGATTGAAAAAGAAATTAATGAGTTAAAAGAAGTAATCAAGACAGATGACACTGAAAAAATCAAGAGAAAACTAGGAGAAGTTCAAAAAGCTGTTCAGGAAATTGGGATGAAAATGTATCAACAGGCTGCTGCTGAACAAACTAAGAAAAAGAATAAAAAAAATGAGGATGATGCTGTTGATGCAGAAGTTGTTGACGATGGTGAAAAGGAATGAGTAATTTAATCTTAGGAATTTATAAAAGACATTTGGATGAGAGAGGTAGACTAACCCTTCCTGCATGTTTGATAAGTTATGTTGAGAAATATGAAAAATTGTTAGCTAAAAGGGAATCTAATGAAATTAGTCCTTCTGGGCCAATGGTAACTTATTCATTTAGACCATTTAATAAGAAATTAGAATTAAAAAATCTTAAAAAAATGAGTGAGGAAGAAAAATTGATTTATTTCTCTAAATTAAATGAGTTTAAAATTGAAAAAGTGAATAGATCAGGGAATTTAAGTTATAGAATAAATTTTGGGGCAAGTAATCAAGGATTAAATGCAATAATAAGAGGTGCAGGCGATATATTTGTAGTTGAATTGCAAGATGACAAAACATGATTATTATGGGGTGTTGGGCGTAAGCAAGAATTCCAGTAAAGAGGAAATCAAGAAAGCGTATAAAAAACTAGCATTGAAGTTTCATCCTGACAGGGCTCCTGAAGAAAACAAAAAAGATTATGAAGAAAAGTTTAAGGAAATTTCCGAGGCTTATGCTGTTTTAAGCGATGATGAAAAAAGATCCGCTTATAACCAGTTTGGACATGCTGGTTTTGATCAAAAGTTCAGCCAGGAAGACATTTTCAGAAATGCAAACTTTCATGATGTTTTTTCAGAAATATTTGGGGATAACGGGTTTTTTGGAGATTCTGCCTTTGACATGTTTTTTGGAGGTCAAAGAAAGAGGCATAGATCCGGGAGGGATTTGATTTATAATCTGACCATAGATTTTGAGGAAGCTGCATTTGGCGTTAAGAAGAAGATTAGCTTTAGAAAGGATGTTGTTTGCGAAAATTGCAATGGCACTGGAGCCAAAAACGGCAAATTAGATAATTGCAGCTTTTGCAATGGCACTGGGCAAGTAAGGAAAGTCCAAAGAACCGTGTTTGGGATGTTTCAGCAGGTAATGACTTGCAGGAAATGCGAAGGCACAGGCAAGATTGCCAAGCATAAATGCGAACATTGCAGCAATGGGCTGGTCTCCGAGCTTAAAGAACTGAATATTAATATCCCTGCAGGCGTTGACGATGGTTCTAGGCTGAGAATATCAGGGGAGGGGGAGGAAAATAAATATGGGGC
>Ga0066639_10005553_pt1 | contig 10586 bp, 9 predicted proteins | sample CryGeyCG2114_010_2_FD_59504 | JGI IMG/M metagenome (GOLD analysis project Ga0066639, IMG submission 59504) | Groundwater microbial communities from aquifer - Crystal Geyser CG10_big_fil_rev_8/21/14_0.10 | ecosystem: Environmental > Aquatic > Deep subsurface > Groundwater | place: USA: Utah... | reverse complement strand
TGATTTATGGAAAATACATCTATGCCACCCGCGAAGGTGGACGTGGCACTTGTAGTCGCCACAAATCGCGCGCCTACCACATCACCCACTACAGAAAGCGCGGCATAAGGTGAACTCGTACCAATACCGAGACGTGTATTGGTCGCGTCAAACACAAAGCCTTCGGTGGAAGTCGCTCCTGTACCAAGAGCATTGACATGCAAAATAGTGTTTGCGAGAAATACAGCAGGTGTATCGGTAAGGTCAAGAAAAGTGGTAGAACCACCTCCCCCACCCCCACCAGATATACAAGTGCCGTTTATGGAAAAACATCCAGCTGAAATATCTATACCGTTTGACGCGGTGCTTGTCGCCGAACCGGTGAGCGAGAGCGCGCTTGCGGAGATACCTCCAGAATATGTAGATGTACCTGAAGCGGTTACTGTGAGTGTGCCAGTCATCGTACCGCCTGCAAGTGGGAGGTAGTTTGAAGTAGTGATATCATCCGGCACCAAGTCGTCTGTGATGTTTATACTCGCTACGCTAGACACCGCCCGACCCACAGACACAATCTGACGAGTGCTAGATTGTGAAGCTCCGGAAATCGCGCTGTAAAGCTCGCTCTTGATTGCGTTTATGGAAGCAGCAAGATCGTCAAATGATACTCCTCCGACTGTCGCCACTTGTGTCTGCGTAACAATCGGACGCTCCACTACACGCTCTACCACACGCTCCACCACTCTCGGCTGAGACGGTGACGCCTGTACAGAGAGACCGCTCCTTTGAAGTTTCAACAGCTCCGCACGAAGATCACTGATCGCGCTCTCGGACTCACTCGCTTTTATCCTCGCGCTCTCTTCTGCTAATCGTGCCTCCCGGCGCAATATTTCAGCTTCGGTGGACGAGATAGAAGGCAGACCTTTCTCCACGGAAGTTGTGCTATTTCTAAACCACGGAAAAAGTATCTTTGTGGTAGTCTGACCGATACCGGACAGTGTGTCACCCACCGCCTCCGGGAGAGCCGCAAGCACAGAACGCACGGATACGCTACTTACAATCTCTCTATCAATTGAAAAGAGAGAGTTAAATTCAAAAGCAAGTGATTTGTAAGGCGAGGCAAAAGCGCCCAAAAATAAAGCAGAAAACAACACAAAACTGCCTACGAGCATAGCTTTACGCCAACCAAATTTCATAAGATAGATTTTACCCCAGAAAACACCTCAAATCCTTTTATTTTTAGTCAAAAAGTGGATAACTGCTATGGCTAAACGTACTCTATGGTCAAGATAAATGTGTGAATAAACACTTTACAAGTACTACTTTTCGTTGTGACATGGTTTTCTTTGAATTTTATGGCTTAAAACAAACACTTTGGAAGTTTATAGATATGGGTCTATAATAGACTTCATTCAAAAGTGGATGTGGGTGTGCCTGTTGGAAGAATTTTGGGAAATTAATGGGGTCTGACCCCTTAAATTTCCCAAAATTCTGAAAAAGGTGCAGATGCGCCACTTTTGAAAGAAGTATAATTTGTATATGTTTGTTGTTACTGTAATACCAATATGCAGGGTGCTTGGGAAGACTGAGCTATCTTATGTTGCAAATTTTGAGCCTACTCTCGGCTCTCTGATGAAAGTGAAAGTACGCAACAAAGAACAAAATGCCATCGTTGTAAAGGTGCGGGATGTACGAAGCTTAAAGACCGAGATAAAGGGCTCACGTTTCCCGCTCAAAAAGCTCGCGCTACAGAAGCCACGACAACTGTTTACTAGGACATTTCTACTTATGGCAGAGGAAATGTGTGACTATTTTCTGACTGGATTCGGCGAGGTTTTGGCAGAATTTATGCCTGCCTTTGCGCGTAAAGATATGGAAGTGAGCTGTACGAACGTTCCCCCAACAGAGCAAGGAATATCTGGCGCGCACAGCCACCGTGCAACTCTACCACTTTGCATACAGACAAATTTTGACGAGCGGCTTCTCTCATACAGAAACACTATTCGCGAGACGTTCGCCCGAGGCAAATCCGTGTTTTTGGTAATACCGACACTTGGAGACTTGGAACGAGTGTTCCCCATAGTTTCTCGCGGCATTATAGAACATTCGTTCTCTTTTCACGGATCATTTACCGCGCGGGATCTCAAAGAAAAGTGGCAAAGCGCCATAGCCTCCAGTCATCCAGTCCTTGTCGTAGCCACATCTCATTTTCTTGGTATACATAGGACTGATTTTGGAGCATACATAATTGAGGGGGAACATAGAAGAAGCTACAAAGGTTTAGTGAGGCCGTTTTTGGACTTTCGGATAGCAGTAGAGTCTCTAGCGAGACACACAAAAGCAGAATTTGTTGTGGGAGATACTTTACTCAGTATAGAAACTTTATATAAACTGGAGCAAAATTTGTTTGCAAGAAGTGGTGCTTTCCGACAAAGGTTAGAGCTACCAATCGCTCCGGAAATTATTTCAGTACCACGGCTCTCTGGTGGGTCAGCGCGCCCTTTTGAGGAAAGGCTTTTCACAAAAAGACTTTTGCAAATACTGGAGGACTATGGCAATACAGGGAAAAAAGCTTTCCTTTTCGCGTCTAGAAAGGGAGTCGCATCCATCACTATTTGTAGGGATTGCGGGGAGACAGTATCTTGTCCAAAGTGCCTCGCCCCGCTACTACTCGCATCCAAAAGTAGGGTTGCCAAACTGAATAAGAGCGGCGGAGAGACTAGGGCTTTTGTATGCGCTAGATGCGAGTGGTCATCCACAAGCTCTGTTCTTTGCAAGAAATGTGAGAGCTGGGATCTTGTCCCACTTGGTATCGGGGTGGAGAGAGTAGCAGAGGGGATAAAAGCTCTTTTCCCAAAGAGGCCGGTATTTATGGTGTCTAGCGATACCACCAAGGGAGTACAGGAAGCGAAAGAGGTACGCGACAAATTTGAAGAAAGTAGTTGCGCGATAATGATAGGAACGGAAACTGGTCTTTATCTTTTGCGCGAACCGGTTGAAACAGTCGCGGTGGTGTCGCTGGACTCCATGTTCTCTATACCGGATTACAGAATGAATGAGAGAATATACGCATTGCTCACGGAGCTTGATGAGCGAGCGAGCGATCATTGCTTGATACAAACAAGGAGACCAAGGGAGCGCGTCTGGGGGCACTTTGAAGAAATGCGTACTTCATCTTTCTACAAAAACGAGCTCTCGGACAGGAGTTCATTTAGATATCCTCCCACAACTGTTCTCATAAAGATACGTTGGCAGGGCAAAAACAAGGAAAAAGATGCCGCCCTTACTTATCTTGAGGAAACACTGGCTCCATACGAACCTATCCAAGTGCCGGTGGGAGTAGCACCGGTGAGCACTTTGCAAAAGATCATAATGCTTATCCGCATAGATAGACACCTGTGGCCACCTTGTTTGCACAAAGAAGATTCCGCGCACCAAACAGAAGAACAGTCAGAAACAAATCCTGACTATCACAAGCTTTCCCTTATTCTCCGCAGACTTCCGTCGGACTTCACCATAGACATACATCCCGAAGACCTCCTCAGTTAATGTTACAGCGCAGTGGTGAATTAGCGCAGTAGGGACGAGCTTTTAGGAGCTAGCTTGCCTGCCCGACAGGCTCGTCGTCAGCCTACTGCGCTACCATCCTACCGCGCTAACATGTTGCAATTTGTTTGAAAATGTTGGAAGATATGAGAGATGATGGAGATTGTGCAAAATGGAGATCCGGTACTACGGGAAGTAGCGCAAGCGCTTTCGGAGACTGATATCGGTTCGCCCAAGATAAACAAAGTCTTGGTGAAAATGAGAAGCGCGCTTGACACCTGTGAAGACGGGGTGGCGCTCGCGGCACCACAGATAGGCGAGGCACTGCGGATATTTATAGTTCATCCACGTGCATGGAAAGATAGTGTTGTCCCGGACGGAGAAACGCTTGTCTATATCAATCCACAAATTGTGCGAAAATCAAAGGAGAAACAACTGATGGACGAGGGTTGCCTCTCCGTGCGTGGATTCTACGGTAAAACGTACCGCCATGCGCGGGTGAGTGTGGAGGCGTGCGATATCTTTGGCAAAAAGTTCAAACGTGGAGCGAGCGGACTTCTGGCGCAAATTTTTCAGCACGAGATTGATCATCTTGATGGAATTTTGTTTATTGACCATGCAAGCGATCTAAAGAAAGCTATCACTGATATTTAATCTTATGAACTTTATTTTCTTCGGAACCTCAAACTTTGCCGTAGACGTTCTTCGTATTCTCATAGATTCCAACTATACGCCTTCACTTGTAGTCACCATGCCGGATGCCCCGTCGGGAAGGAACAATATAATGACTCCCCCACCTGTTAAAGTAATGTGTATCCAGCAAGGCATTTCTTTTATACAGCCAATTTCACTTAAAAAAATCGACGACTATGGTTTAGATATCTTGACGGAGACGAGACGAGATCTTTTCATAGTCGTAGACTATGGAAATATAATACCAAGTAAATTATTAAATCTACCTAAGAAAAGTTCTCTTAACGTGCATGTTTCCCTACTACCAAAATATAGAGGAGCTTCTCCAATGCAGAGTGCGTTACTCTCAGGTGACAGTAAGACAGGCGTAACAATAATGGAAGTAGTAGAAAAGATGGATGAGGGCAAGATAGTAGCGCAGAGAGAGATTGACCTTTCTCAAAAAAAATTAACTTTTTCCGAACTTGCCGAAATATCAGCAAAAATAGGGGGAGAACTGTTGGTCTCTTCTATACCTAACTGGTTAGAAGATACAAACAAAGGAATTATACAAGACGAAAGCCTGGCAACTTACACAGTTAAATTTGATTCCAACGATGGTTTTATAGACTCAAGCATTGTCCAAGGAATATCAACCGGTAATGTTGCAAAAGAGGCGGAGAGAAAAGTGAGAGCACTTAACCCAAGCCCTGGAACATGGACTTTAATTACTGCGAGGGATAAAGAGATCAGATTAAAAATACTGTCATCTCATTTAGAAGGCGACACCTTTATACCCGATAAGGTCATACCGGCAGGCAAGAAGGAAATGAATTGGAAAGACTTTCAAAGAGGCAATTTGAGACAATAGTCAAATCTCCTCTCTCATTATCTTTTTGATTTTGCTAGCACCTTTTTTTGCTTCAGCTTCTTTTTTTCCCTTTACACTCTTAATCTCTCGCATAAGTTCGTCTTTGACAATATCTATAGCGGCATACAGATCAGATGCTTTCGCGCTCGCGGTAAATTCATTTTTGCGATGCGACATATGTACTTCCACTGCGAATATAATCCCCTTTGATTGTCGCTTCGTAACTTTGCCGAGCTCTACCTTTGTCTTTATCTCCTTATCCTTTGTCGTGTCGAGCAATCTCTCTACGGACTTAAGTTTTTTCAAAACATATGCCTTTATTGCCTCCGTAAGCTCTATGTTCGTAGCTACAATGTTTACATTCATATAATGATCTTGGCTTCCCCCAAAAGTGGATGTAGACGCGCCATTTTTGGAAGAGGTTTTTTATTGTTAATCCCTAGTACTAAAAATCTTTGACCTAGAAGTATGTCCGGAAATTAGACGAACACTTGGTAATGGTACTCCGATAAAATCTGCTAAAACTTCGCGAATTCTCTGGTTTGCGAGACCTCTTTCTGCCGGCTCCCGCACTCGTATTTCGTACGATTCTTCAGAGAGTCTCTGTACAGACTCTCTTTTTGAACTCGGCACTGCCCTTACCTTGATATACACCCATATATGGTATCATGACTAGTAATATGAGCAAAACATTACAACAACTGATCGCGATAGTTGGACCAACCGCCTCAGGAAAGAGCGATCTTGCTGTGAATTTAGCACTGCAAATAGGTGGCGAAGTCATCTCCGCGGATTCAAGGCAAGTCTACCGTGGACTGGATATCGGCAGTGGAAAAATAACCCAAGATGAGATGCGACACATTCCGCACCACTTGCTGGATGTCACGGACCCTCTTGAATACTACTCTGTGTCGCAGTATAGGACTCTAGCATCTAAGATAATTTCAGAGATTGATAATCGTCGGAAATCAATAATAATCTGTGGAGGTACTGCTCAATATGTAAACAGTTTAATCTATGATATCCGTATCCCAGATGTACCACCAGATGAGATTCTCCGACAGAAACTTGCGAGCATGAGTAAAGAAGAACTTTTCATCAAACTGACAAATCTTGATCCGCGAAGAGCACAAAACATAGAGAGTAAAAATCCAAGACGACTAATACGTGCCATAGAAATAATAGAGGCAATAGGCAAAATACCACCTCAGTCAACTTCAATATCCAGTCGTGCAAATGCCATCATCTGTCTAAATCCACCAAAAGAAGAACTGCAAGAGCGTATAAAAGTGAGATTGCGAAAAAGAATTGAAATTGGAATGATTGAAGAGGTGAAGCATCTGCGCGAGGACGTAGGTCTATCATGGAAACGTCTGGACGATCTTGGCTTGGATTATAGATATTTGGCAAAACATTTACGGGGAGAGCTCACAGAAGGTGAAATGGTACGAGAACTGGAGATCAAGATCTGGCAATATGCCCGCCGTCAGATGACATGGTGGAAAAGAGATCCAAATGTCCACTTCGTCTGGCACACAGACCCAAAGTGCCTTCTCCAACAAACCTTCCAAATTATCGGAGTTTAACTTACACAATTTTAGAAATTCACTCTCAAAATTGACACAACACAACCAAGCAACGCAAAACAACATCCTTACAAACGCCCCTCCTTCGCGTAAAGCTATGGAAGGGCACGGCAAGTTTGTAAGGATGTTGTTTTGAGTGTTGACGAGTAGACTTCGGTGAAGAGGATCCTCGTTGAAAAAAGTAAACTTTTACAAGCCCACCACCCAACCTTTTCCATTATCCATTTTCTCTAATTTCTATTCCACAACTAAGTCTTTTTTGATCTCCTCAAATTCGTTTTCCACTTCTTTGAGCTCGGCGCGAAGTTCGCGCACAATTAACGCTCCTTCTTTGACTTTGGAAAGCCCTTCTTCCACATCTATATCCTTCTCTTTCTCAAACCACCCTGCGATAGACTCTAGCTTGTCCAACAGTTGTTTTATACTCTGTTTTTTCATAAATTGAAAATTCTCAAATTGAAAATTAATAATTCGTCAATATTCTTAATTCTTAACTCTTAATTCATACACATATTTCTTCATCAATCTTTCACCTTTCACCTAATATCTCGTCCACCGTGCCAGACACCTCACCATCGGAAAGCTTAGAGCGAAGTGTGTCGCCTTTCCTTACGCTTTCAATGCTCTTTAGCACCTTGCCTCCACTGTCAAAAATGATACTGTAACCAAGACGGAGGTTGCGCCCCGGGTCGGCAAGTGTGAGTAGGCGAGATACACGACTAACGGAATCATTGGCTCTTATGATCGCGTTTCCGAGCCTGTCTGCACAGCGCAAAAGCGCATGCTCTAGCTTGTTTACCTCTTGGAAAAGACGCGAATAGGCGTTCATAATTCTAGACGCATACAATGTCCCGTGATGAGAAAAATTTGAGAGGACCGCTCCAAATCTTGTAAGCATCCGCTCTACCGCTCTTTCTACTCTCTCTTTCGGAAGTGATACAGCATATCTCTCTACTATTTTACTCGCAAGTACGGGAAGCCCGATTGAGAGTCTGTCCCAGCTCTGATTTAGAGCGATGGCGGCGGCAGTGGGTGTGGACACTTCCCTGTCCGCAACCATTGCCACAAGTGGCACGTTTACATCATGACCGATGGCGGCGACTGTTGGGATTGGTACTGCAAATAGCGCCCTTACAACAGCTTCGTTATTAAACGCCTGCATGCTCTCCAGTGAACCGCCACCGCGCATGACCACAAGGACATCAAATCTGCCGTCTGTCTTGGAAACAAACTCTATGCAAGAGAGGAGCCCCGGTACCGCGCTTTGACCCTCCACACGAGTATCTAGAAGTGATACTTTGATTCCTCGCTTAATCAAATTTTTTTTAAAATCTTGTATCACCACACCATCTCTAGACGTGATAACCACCACAGAACGCACAAACTCAGACAAGGCTCTCTTTCTATTGAATAGCCCTTCCATTGCAAGCTGTTTTTGTAAAAGTTCGTATGCACGCTTTAGAGAGCCCTCTCCTAGCGGCTCTATTTCCTCCACCCAAAAACCAAACGACCCAAAGCGTTTGGATATGCTTGGGTTGCCTTTGACTCTGATCTCCATGCCATCCTCAAGACGGACACCGATACGTCTGTACTGCCAAACACCAAGTACACATTTCAAGATAGCCTCTTCTTCCTTGTCTTTCAGCGTAAAAGACACCCACTTGCTCGATTCTTTGACTTCCACAACCTCACCATAAACTGAAGCCGGCGACCCGCGCAGTGCAATATTGACCACATCCAAAAACTGCCCCACCGAAAGCGGTATCACATCAAATGGCGAAAGAATCGGCTCCTCACTCATACACCCATTCTAACACATCCTCCAAATCATTATACCCCGAAACCAGGTATTGGGGTATAATGATTGACAAACTGGAGGCGACGTTGTATTGTCCAGAATACTCGTTCCGCTCGCGACGGGGATAAGACGGACGACCGACTTCATTCTTTTTTTATATGACAGTTTGGATTTGTCTTTTTGTCTAATACCTGCTATACTAGTATTAATATGGGAATACAAGAACACATGCTCAAAATGGCTTGCACGAAGTGTAAGCGCATCAATTACTGGACACGAAAGCATCGCAAGCGCGTAGAGCGCAAGCTTGAATACAAGAAGCACTGCAGGTGGTGTAAGACAAGCACTACACACAAGGAAAAGAAAAAATAGTAGAACTTACGAAAATGGCGCATTTCTGCGTTGCTTCGCCCGACTTTCTCCCGCGCTGTAGGTCTGTCTACAGCTTGGTCGCAAGTCGGTCTCGCGCCTTAAACTGCACTCATTTTCGTAAGTTCTACCAGAAATACAAAACTGGCGCATCTGTGCTGGCTTCATAATTAAATGGGTCACACCCCCCCTAATTTCTTTGTGATTTGGGGAGAACGCGATATAATCTCTTTCTAGAGTTAGGGGAGCTTAGTTAAGTGGTATAACGGCGGTCTCCAAAACCGCGGTCGGAAGTTCGATTCTTCCAGCTCCCGCCCTCGCCTCGCAGAAGCTCGGCTACGGCGGGCAAACCCGCTTAGAAGAGCGAAGGCGGGTTCGCATTGCGATAATCCATATTCAAGATTTATGTTTGTCGCTACAAATTGGGAAGATTATGAGCTAGTTGATGCCGGTGGGGGCGAAAAACTGGAAAGATGGGGGTCTTTTTTGTTGCGCAGACCAGACCCTGAAGCATTCTGGAGTAAGACACTTCCTACGTCCGAATGGGACAAGGCAGACGGATACTACAATCGGAAAGACGGTGCCGGAAAATGGCACTGGAAAAATAAAGTGCCTGAAAGCTGGCAAATAAGACGCAAGGATTTAGGCTTTGTTATAAGAACAAAGGGGTTCAAGCACACGGGACTTTTCCCAGAGCAAGCCATCCATTGGGAATGGCTTCAGAGCATTCTTACACCAGCCTCCATTGTGTCCACAAGGGAGACTGGTGCGAAAGTGCTTAATTTGTTTGGGTATACGGGTGGTTCTACGCTAGCCTGCGCGAGCGTAGGGGCGAATGTTACACATGTGGACGCTTCCAAGGGAATAGTGTCGTGGGCAAAGGAAAATCTAATAGCTTCGGGGCTCGGAAATGCTCCTGTGCGCTTCATCGTGGATGATGTTTTCAAGTTTGTAGCTCGCGAGGAGAGGCGTGGCAATCGCTACCACGGTATCATCATGGATCCACCTGTATATGGGCGGGGCACCAAAGGCGAAGCATGGAAAATAGACGAGATGCTTCTGCCCCTCGTTAAGAGGTGCAAGCGTCTTTTGACGGATAAGCCGTTATTCTTTTTGCTAAATACCTATGTATCAGGTATATCCCCTACCACACTACACAATATTATGAGAACTGAGTTTCCAGAATTCAATAATATTCAATCAGGTGAACTCGGTCTAGTTATGAAATCAAACGGACTTACGCTTCCCGCAGGTTCCTTTGTTAGATGGACAACCATTTAAAAGTAAAGTAGCGATGGCGAGCATCTTCATGTCTTCATGGTAATGGAGTCATTCTGCATATAAGTAGTTTAACGCAACCACCCTCACATAAGTTACCTCTAACGAACAGTGTGAACGGCTCAACGACGTTTGCCGTTGAGCCGTTCACGATATCGGGGGGACCATACAGAAGTGACTCCTCTAGGAGCACTATGTGTGCGTTAACGGCAGTAGTTACCCTCGACGACCATGGCATCTCCCATAAGATAGAAGCTCCCGGGCGAACCGTCTGCTTGGTTCATATTGACGCAGGCCTTGCTGGTCGTGAGACCAAGCTCTCCCACGGATACTGTAGTCGTGGCACTCGCGCCCGATGAGACATGCAGGCGCGTGTTAGGAGTAGTCGTCCCGATGCCGACGTTGCCGGAAGAATCAATCGTAAGACGTACTGTTCCCGCATACGAATCATCTATAGAGCCTATGAGGAAATTGCCCGCATAAGAGTTCA
>Ga0066639_10005551_pt1 | contig 10587 bp, 12 predicted proteins | sample CryGeyCG2114_010_2_FD_59504 | JGI IMG/M metagenome (GOLD analysis project Ga0066639, IMG submission 59504) | Groundwater microbial communities from aquifer - Crystal Geyser CG10_big_fil_rev_8/21/14_0.10 | ecosystem: Environmental > Aquatic > Deep subsurface > Groundwater | place: USA: Utah... | reverse complement strand
AACAAGACCCTCTCATTCCCATATGTATGTGACGCGTACAATTAGTTGCAATTTATCTTCAATCGTTTTATAGTTCAAATATGGAACAAATACTACCAGAACAGACTAGTGAACGAAAAGGTGAACAAAAAGCTACCCCCCAATTAGGTAAGCTTTACAAGTCCTCCCTAGCTGAATCTTATAGTATAGGCATAATTGGAGGTAAGGGTCGAGATCCGGAGAAACAAGCAGCTTTGGATAACGATACAAATAACCTGAGCCCAGAAGCCATCGAAGCTCGGAAATTGCTAGATGATGGAGATATCAGTATGGATGAATATAAGCGAAGAACCGGCACCCACATGTAGGTTTTCTCCACTATCTTGACTATTCGGGTTTTATTTGGTTTAATGGTCTTAAGCCATGATCCAAAAAATTTCTGCCTCTATCTCTGTCGAACTGATTTATGACCATCGTCAGCACACTGTTACTCCTCGTCGGCTTTTCTGGAACGGGCGTCTTTTTCGGACCACTCAGCTTGGTCTGCATCATACCCAGCATCAGGGGCAAACCCTTCTCCACTTTTTCTCCGTTGTTTCTCAAGGACTCTTTTTTAAACTAAAGTTGGACACCGACACCTTACACTGGACCTTAGAAGAAATCTCCGATGGCCTGGCTAACTGAGTTCGGATTCAATCCGGCTCCGGCTACCGTCATGCACCTCGATATCAACTCCTGCTTCGCCACCATCGAACAGCAAGCCAACCCGCTTCTTAGAGGTAAGCCGATTGCCGTGGCTGCCTACAATAGCCCTCAGGGCTGCCTGCTAGCCCCTTCCGTCGAAGCCAAAAAACTTGGTCTCAAGGTTGGTATGCGGGTCAGGGAAGGTCTAATTCTTTGCCCGGACTTGATTGTTCTAACTCCAGATCCGGAGAAGTATCGATCTGTTCACCATTCTCTGAAAAAAATTCTTTCTGAGTACACCTCTGTCGTCATTCCCAAATCCATTGACGAGTTTGTGCTCGATTTTAGCGGAACTCCCTCCTTCACTCGGGGCTTGTCTATCGTAGCTTTGGAAATAAAAAGGCGCCTCAAAGAAGAGCTAGGGGAGTATCTCACCGTCTCTATTGGTCTAGCTCCCAATCGCTTCTTAGCCAAGACCGCTAGCAATCTCCACAAGCCGGACGGGCTAGATGAAATAAACAAAAGCAACTTTCTTAAGGTGTACCAGCAGTTAAGCCTTACTGATCTCACCGGTATCGCCCGCTCTAGCTCTCTTCGCTTAAACCAAGCCGGTATTTACACGGTTCTAGACTTCTTTCAAGCCGATCTTCAAGCTCTTCATTTGGCTTTCAGCTCCATCTCCGGCCACCACTGGTTTCAGCGCCTCCATGGCTGGGAAGTGGATCAGACTGAGTGGGCTGTCAAAAGTTTTGGTCACTCGTACTCTTTACCAAAGTTTCTGACCAAGCCGGCAGATCTGGCTCCCATTCTCTCCAAGCTGGTTGAAAAAGTCGGCTTTCGTCTGCGAAAATCAAACTTCCAAGCCAGGGGAGTTCACCTGGGTCTGCTTTTCCAAGATCACCAGTACTGGCACCAGGGGAGTTCTTTCACTCAGCCAATTTTTTTAAGTCAGGATATTTATCGGGCGGCCTATCATCTTCTTTCTCAGTCACCCCACCACTTACCGGTACGCTATCTGGCGGTTTCCTGTTATGGTTTAGTTCCCGGAAACTCAATTCAGCTCGGCTTTTTTGAAGACCACTTAAAAAAAGAAAACTTGGTCAAAGCCCTAGACCAGATCAATCTTCGCTGGGGCAACTTCACCATTACTCCGGCCACCATGGTCACCGCCAAGGATCTAGTCCAGGACAGAATTAGTTTTGGTCGTTAAGCTACTCCTCAGCGGCCTCTGCCTCGGCTTTGGTTTTGTGTTCGGTGCCATCAGGGTGATTGGCTGGAGAGTACACGGTGTACAGCTTGAGTGACTCAGTTGGAGAAGTATTAATAATGTTGTGATTGGTACCCGCCGGCACTATCAAAACATCACCGTCTCCCAAAACACTCTCTTCTCCATTTAAAATCGATTTGCCTTCTCCGGTCTCGAATCTAAAAAATTGATCCACCTCGGGGTGGACCTCCATGCCGATTTCTTCGCCTGGCAATAAACTCATTAAGACTAGCTGGGAGTGAGGAGCGGTAAAAAGCACCTTACGAAAGCTAGTGTTGCTAAGGGTGTCCTTTTCAATATTGGTGTGAAATCCTACCATAAATTTTGCAACTGATAATACTTCATCTTACACCCACTGGTATAATTCTTTTGAGTATGCTCAAAGAAAAACATCAAATTAAAGAGGTTGAGGCCACGCCTGATTTTCCTGCCTTAGAAAATAAACTTCTTGAGCACTGGTACCAGACCGGTATCGTGGAAAAATATCTGCATTTAAACGACGCTTCCGAGAAAAAATTCTACTTCCAAGACGGCCCCATCACGGCAAATAATCCCATGGGAGTTCATCATGCTTGGGGCAGAACCAATAAAGACCTCTGGCAAAGATACAAGAACCTGCGCGGCTATCGGCAACGATTCCAAAACGGCTTCGACTGTCAAGGTCTCTGGGTGGAAGTAGAAGTTGAAAAAGAGCTCGGTTTTAAGCTCAAAAAAGACATCGAAACCTACGGAGTGGCTAAGTTTATTCAGCACTGTAAAGATCGAGTCAACAAGTATGCCCAAATCCAAACCGACCAAAGCCGGCGCCTGGGCTACTTTATGGACTGGGATCACTCTTACTTCACCATGTCCGATGAAAACAACTACATGATCTGGTACTTTCTCAAAATTTGTTGGCAAAAAGGTTGGGTTTACAAAGGTCGAGAGTCAGTTCCTTGGTGCCCTCGTTGTGAGACCGCTATTTCTCAGCACGAAATGCTTACCGAAGATTATAAAGAGCTGACTCACAAATCTATTTATCTCAAACTTCCTCTCGTCGATCGTGATCGTGAAAATCTCCTCATCTGGACCACCACCCCCTGGACCATACCAGCCAATATCGCCGTCGCTGTCGATCCCAAGATGAGCTACTCTCTAGTCAAGGACGCCACCGGTGAGCGTTGTTGGGTTTTGCAAGATCTGGTCGAGACCGTTTTTAAAGACGCTTCTCACCAAGTGATTCAAACCGTCAAAGGTCAGTCTCTGCTTGGACTTCATTACACCGGCCCCTTTGATCATCTTCCCGCCGTCGCCGAAGTGGCCCAAGAAAACGTCTCTAAATTTCACTTGGTAGTGCCCACCGACCCCCTTATCATGCCCATTAGCAACACTGAAGGTACCGGCTTGGTGCACACCGCTGTCAGTGCCGGCACCGAAGACTTTGCCTTGGGTAGAAAATTGGGTCTGCCCATGATTCCCATCATTGGAGACAACGCCGACTATTTACCCGGACTAGACTTTTTGTCTGGCCAAAACGCCAAAAAGCATCCGGAAATTATTCTCGACTATCTACTGTCCAAAGATCACTCTGGAGATAGCTGGGTTTTTAGCATCAAAAACTATACTCATCGCTACCCGGCCTGCTGGCGTTGCAAGACCGAGCTAGTTTGGAAAGTCGCCGACGAGTGGTACATCGCTATGGACAAGGTCGATCCAGATGACGCCAAAAAACGCACTCTCCGACAAAAAATGATTGATACGGCTGGCAAAATTACTTGGAAACCAGAGTTTGGACTTGATCGAGAACTTGACTGGTTAAATAATATGCACGACTGGCTCATTAGTAAGAAAAATCGTTACTGGGGTCTGGCTCTGCCTATTTGGGTCTGTGATAAATGTGGTGAATTTGTAGTCATTGGTGGCCCCGACGAGTTAAAGGAAAAAGCTGTTTCTGGTTGGGAAAAATTTGCCGGCCATACTCCCCATAAGCCCTTTATCGACGAACTCAAACTCCAACATGAATGTGGTGGCCAGATGAGTCGCATTGGTGATGTTGGCAATCCTTGGTTGGACGCCGGTATTGTGCCATTCTCCACTCTGGTCGACCCAAAAACCAAAAAAGTTAGTTACACCACGGACAAAAAATACTGGCAGGACTGGTTCCCGGCCGACTTTATTACCGAGTCCTTCCCCGGTCAGTTCAAAAACTGGTTTTATTCCCTTATTGCCATGAGTACTGTCCTTGAGGACACCAACTCGTTTGAGACGGTTCTCGGTTTTGCCTCCATGCAGGGAGAAGATGGCCGGCCCATGCACAAGTCCTGGGGCAACTCTATTGAGTTCAACGAAGCCGCCGACAAGATTGGCGTTGATGTCATGCGCTGGACTTTTCTGCGCCACAATCCGGAAAGAAATCTCCTTTTTGGTTATAAACTAACCGCCGACACCAAGCGTCTCTTTCACTTACTTCTCTGGAACTCTTATCGTTTCTTTGCCAATTACGCCGCTCTTGAAAAATGGCAGCCCACGATTGAGTTTGACCACGTGCCCTCCAAGCTGGACCTCTGGATACTAGGGCGCTTAGATCAGGTCGTTCTCGAGGTCGAAAAAGCTCTCGATCGCTTTGACTCTTTTACGGCTACGGCCAGCATCGAAGGCTTTGTTTCCGACCTCTCGACCTGGTACATTCGCCGTTCCCGCGATCGTATTGGCCCTACCGCTACCGATCTGGATGATAAGGAAACCTGCTATCGCACACTAAGAACCGTTTTTGATGTTCTCTCTCGTGTTCTCATGCCTTTTATTCCTTTTCTCTCGGACATAATTTATACTAACGTCACCGGTCTGCCATCGGTTCACCTAGCCACTTGGCCAGAGGTAAACACTCCCGAAGTTATCGATACCCAGCTTATCCAAAGTATGTCCGAGCTCAGACAGATCTGTGAAATGGGTCATGCTCAAAGAAAAGCTCTCAACAAATCAACCAAGCTACCTCTACAAGCGGCTATTATCAAAGGTTTGGGGGACGACCTAAAATCAGATCCTCAGCTGATTCAATTAATTAAAGATGAGCTTAATGTCATCGAGCTTAGATTTGAGTCCTTTCTCACCGCCGCAGAAAAGAAACTAGGAGCTTCTGTCGAGCTGGATACCACCGAGTCCGAGGAACTTACTCAAAAAGGTCGGGCTAGAGAGATCATGCGTGCCCTTCAGGAGGCTAGAAAACTGGCCGGCTGTCGGATGGATGAGGTGGTCTCGGCCGTTTTGCCGGACTGGCCACTTCAGTACCAAAATGAAATCCAACAAAATACTCTCATCCGTGCCTTGGAAAAAGGTCCGGCAATAAGAATCATTAGAGACATCTAATGCGTCAAGGCAAAGGTCTTCTTATTAGTGCTCTGCTTTTGACACAAGTTCTTGGTCTGACGACCATCTGGAGTACTTTTCCGGAGCTATTTTTTACTCAGCTTTCCTTTGTTCTGGTCGGTACCATCATTATTCTACTTCTGTCCAAAGTCGATCTAACCCTATTTTTTAGTCTATCCACCGTTTTTTATGTCGTCAGTCTCCTCTTACTGGCGGTCACTCTCATGGTGGGGAAGAACATCCGTGGTTCTGTTCGCTGGATCGATCTCGGTTTTTTTAGTTTGCAGACCTCAGAAATTGTTAAGCCTCTTCTGGCAATTTTTTACTCCTCCTATCTGGCCAAATTTCAGAATTTAAGCTGGAAAGGGCTGTTCCGTTTTCTTTTTCTAGCCATGTTGCCGGTAGTCTTAATCGCTTTTCAGCCAGACCTGGGCTCTGCCCTCACCTTGTTTTTTTTGCCGATGGCTCTCTTGGTTTTTTCCGGCCAGATCAAAAAGATCCTTCTTGTCGGCATGGTCTCCTTACTAATATTTATTCCTTTAGAATCCAAGCTTTTGAAGCCTTACCAGCGTCAGCGGATAGAAACCTTTATCAATCCGTACCAGGATCCTCAAGGCTCGGGCTACAACGTTATTCAGTCAACCATTGCCGTCGGCTCCGGCAAAATCTTGGGTAAAGGCGTCAAGCTCGGTACCCAGTCTCACCTTAACTTCTTGCCGGAGCGTCACACCGACTTTATCTTCGCTTCTTATGTCGAGGAGTTCGGTCTGCTTGGTGCCCTGGTCTTGTTTGCCGCCTACTCAGTCATCTTTAATTACTCCCTCATCAACCTTCGCCGTTTCAAAGAGCGGCGCCTGACGCTTCTGTCGTTGTCTACCTTTCTCATTTTTTTCTTTCAATTTGTGGTCAATATTGGTATGAATCTCGGTATCATGCCGGTTACTGGTATCACCCTACCTCTTTTTTCCTATGGTGGAAGCTCTCTACTTAGTTTTGCCATCCTAATCGGCCTCCAGCTCCGCCAGCTTGATTTAATAGCTCCTTTTGAGATATAATTGCGCCCATGACAGACAAAGTTCCCTACGCCGTGATTCAGCTTGGTGCCAAACAGTATCTTCTTAAAGAAGGCGACCAAATTGTGGCTGAAAAAATAGATCTTAAAGACGGTGAGGTTTTGACCGTCAAAGAGGTGCTTCTCGGCTACGATGGTCAAAAAACCACTTTTGGTCAGCCTTTTCTCAAAAATGCCTCTGTTGACCTAGTTATGGACGGTACCAAAAAAGGTGAGAAAATTCTAGTGGCCAAGTTTAAAGCCAAGTCCCGCTATCGCAAAGTCATGGGCCATCGCCAGCTAGGTAGCCACTTCACTGTCAAGGCTATCAATATCTAAAATACCATGCGCTTTTTACTTTTCGTTGGTGCCAGCAATACTCTGGCTGAGTTCGAGATCGAGACTCAGATCAAGTCCGCCAAACTCCTCCAGCCCAATGTCTATCTGATAGAAGCGCCCACAGCTCTGTCTGCTCAGACCACTGTTTCCAAACTAGGCTGTAGTATCAAACTAGCCAAAGAGCTTGTCGGCGTCGCCCCTAGTTCCGCTTCAGTGGCTGACCTAGTCACATTCAAAAACTTTTCAGTTACTTGTCTCGACAATTTTCAAACCTCAGCTAGTCTCAATCAAGAAATCAAAAATCTTCTTCAAAAAGGGCGCTTTATCCTGCCCAAAGAGCAGTTTGGTCTATCTCCCATACTCATAAAAAAGCACCGTATCGACGAATTTTTTGTCGATCAACAGCGCGAAGAAGTCTGGCAGACCCTCTGGGTCCATGACTACCAGCACTGGATCAAAAAAGATCGACACTTACCGTTTGCCAATGCCAAAGCCGGTATCTTGCCACCCAAAATTGCTCGTAGTATGGTTAACCTCTTACCTTTTGAGCCTGCTGGTAAGCTCCTGGTAGACCCTTTCTGTGGTTCGGGTCGCCTGCTGGTGGAGGCATCCGAGCTCGGCTACCGAGTTGGCGGCTCAGATATTCTGGCCGAACAAGTTCGTGAAACCAAAGCCAATCTAGACTTTCTGGAGATCGAGGCCAAGCTAGAGGTTCTGGATGCCACCCACTTATCCGACCTTTTTCATGAGGTAGATGCGATCGTCACCGAACCTTTTTTGGGCAAGCCCAACCTCCGACCTGATCAAATTAGATATCTGATTCCCGGCCTGCAAAAGTTATATCTGGGTTGCTTAAAAGACTGGCTAAAGGTTCTGAAACCCGGTGGCTACGTGGTGATGGTCTTTCCTAGCTTCGATACCGGTAAACATCTCTATAAGACAAGCACCGTGATTGACGGGAAGCTAGAACTAAGTTACAATTTGCTCAAACGTGGAATTATGTACTCGCGACCCAATGCCGAAGTTCGCCGTGAGATCGTCATCCTACAGAAAAAGTAACCAAATAACCAATAACCAATAACTAAGAACCAATATGGCCCACGTCAAATCAGGAGGAGCAACCAGACAACACTCACAACGCGCCGGTAAAAGGCTTGGTGTCAAGCTTTATGGCGGTCAAACCGTCAAAATCGGCCAAATCATTGCCAGACAAAGAGGCGCTCAGTATCACGCCGGTCTCAACACCGATCTTGGTCGAGACTTTACTCTCTTCTCTCTCGTCGAAGGAGTGGTCCAGTTCCGCAAGCTCCAAGGCGTCCATTACGTCGACGTAGTTGCCAAATAAATGGACGACCAAGCCATTTCCATTCTCTCCATCGACTTTTTACAACCCAATCCCTTACAGCCCAGAGGAGTTATTACCCCAGAGTCGCTAGCTGAGTTGGTCGACTCCATCAAAACTCACGGTATTATTCAGCCTTTAGTTGTCGCTCATACCCCGGCTGGCTACCAGCTAATTGCCGGTGAACGACGCTGGCGAGCTTCCAAACTAGCCGGTCTCAAAGAAGTTCCGGTCCGTATCATCGAGACCTCGCCCCAGGGCATGCTGGAAATGGCTATTGTTGAAAATGTTCAAAGAACCGATTTAAACCCCATCGACCGAGCCAACTCTTTTGAACGTCTTATCAATGAATTTAATCTAAGTAACTCAGACATTAGTTTAAGGGTGGGCAAAAGTCCGGCCTTTGTGAGTAACACTTTGCGCATGCTCGAACTCCCCGACGCCTTAAAGGATGGCCTTATTTCTGGAGTTATCTCTGAAGGTCACGCTCGGGCTCTAGCCGCCATTCCGGATACTCAGACCATGATCGAGGCATACAAGATTATTTTGCGTGAAGGAGGATCGGTCCGACGAGCCGAAGAACTTGCCAGACGGTTTAAAAAAACCATGAATCGTTCCAAGCCCAGTGACGGTTTCAATACCAAAACCATGAACGACTCAATAGACAGTATGGCCGAGGAAATTCAAGTTTCTTTGGGTGAAAACGCCAGAGTTAAGATGCGTCGCTCCAGAATGGAAACTGCTATTAATATTGTTCTCAAAGGCAATCCAGAGGAAACTGAAAAACAGATCCAGATAATTCACGACTTACTAGTTCCCTCAAGCTCGACCAGCCCAGACCAGCCGGATATAGCTCCACCCACCACTACCGAGAGCACCTACTCCAACCCCTTCGAGCCCTTCAATAACCCCTTTTCCCCCATGCCTCCGGTTTCAGACACCAGAGACTATTAAAAACCCCGCCTAATGGCGGGGATGGCAAGATACTAGGGTGAAGTGGAGAATCTGTTTGATTCCGAGTTAAGGGCGAAGCCATAGGCTATGTCCACAAGTTTTCCGGAGCAATCATAGATCTCGATATCAAATCGCCCCGGTCGTGTAATGTAAAACGTCAGCGTTTGGGCGGGAAACAACTCCTGATTTTCCAGGAGATCAATCCAGTTCCCGGTATTTTCATCTTCGATCCATAAATCGCAGATAGAAAAGGCTCGATTGTTCTTGAAATATATGTTTATTGCACTTGGGGTCGGAGTAAGCGGGGTGGACTTTTCCGGTACGCCGGCAACGTTGCCGGAAGTCGAGCCAAGCTCGCTATATACCCAGCAACGAGACCCAGAATCTTTCTCGATGTACCACCAGAGTCCCCATTCGGCAGAACTTTTTCCTATAATCTTTACAGTCTGGCCCTTGTTAAGTGCCTCTTGCGGATCCCACCAGACTAGCTCACTGGGGCCGGTGCGGCAAAACGCCGGTTCATTAGCCGTGAACATGGCTTCCTGAACCTGAGTTGGAACGGCTGTATAGGTAGCCGGCGGGGTATACGTCGGAGCGGCAGTATACGTCGGTGCAGGCGTGTACGTCGGCTGATCCGGAGGGGCGATAGGTTGATTTGGGGGAGCCACCGGTTGAGCCTGAGGCGCCACTATTACCGGAGTGTAGGTTGGTTGGGGGGTTAATGTAAAAAAGAGAAACCCGATCACGCCAAACGCGCAAAGCAACGCGATGGCTAGAATTCCCACTACAATCTTCATGCCTGTATTCATTCCCATTACTCAATCTCCTTTTAAAAGAACTTGTGCCGCCACAAAGACGGAACTGTGGGTGTAATATCTCACCTAATCCTCCACAAGTCAAATTTTGAGATATAAATAGTTAGAAGTCATTATTCGTCCCCAGCTTTTACCGGTTCCATCACCAGCCCGACCGTGTTGGCCGGCCAGTAGCGGAAAAAAACCTTACCGATAATATTTTGATAGGGGACTGGGCCCCAATCACGACTGTCGGACGAGTGATCACGATTATCACCAAAAGTCATTACTTCTCCATCTCGTACAGTATAGCTCTCTCCTTCATGTAAAAATTGTCCAGGATTGGTAGTGTACTCCATCGGCAAGTAAAATTCATCGACTTTTTTACCATCTATCAAGACAAAACCGTTTTGAACACTAACGGTCTGGCCTGGGGTAGCGATAATGCGCTTGATAAAGTCAAAGTTTTCATTGATAGGGGCTTTAAAGACGATGACATCTCCGTCTCGTGGCTGTCTCATACGGTAGGTGACCTTGTCTGTTAGAAGATATTCTTTATCCTTAAAGGTGGGAAACATCGAGCTACCCTTAACCTGGTGTGGCTGCATCAAAAAAAGGTAAACCACCACAAAAACCGAGGCGGATATTACAAAGGCCTCGATAAACTCATATATGACATGAACTAGCTTTCGGAAGAACGGCATCACTCTAGTTTATAGCGGCTGATATAATAATTCAAGCCAAAAAGGCTATTTTGGTCGCGTAGCGCAGTTGGTTAGCGCACCGCATTCACATTGCGGGGGTCACTGGTTCGAATCCAGTCGCGACCACA
>Ga0066639_10005549_pt1 | contig 10589 bp, 12 predicted proteins | sample CryGeyCG2114_010_2_FD_59504 | JGI IMG/M metagenome (GOLD analysis project Ga0066639, IMG submission 59504) | Groundwater microbial communities from aquifer - Crystal Geyser CG10_big_fil_rev_8/21/14_0.10 | ecosystem: Environmental > Aquatic > Deep subsurface > Groundwater | place: USA: Utah... | reverse complement strand
GGCCAAAAAACTATCTCCGAGGTTGTTTTAATTATGGGTTATGTTGCCCAAACCCAGGTTTTTCTCAATGCTTTCTCCAACATCAAAGATTCTCTAACCGACATGTTTGTTTCCCTTGAACATTTAGCCAAAAATAAATCCGTTTCCGTCATTAACCTCGACGATTTAATATAATAACCAAGATACAATAAACCAAGTATTCCAAATATATCTTTGTTTGGTTACTGTTTATTTCTTGTAATTTTTATTATTGGTTATTTAATTAAAAATGCCCGAACTCCCCGAAGTTGAAGTTGTTCGCCTTTATCTCCAAAAACATCTTCTTAACAAAACTATCTCAAAACTTGAAATCCTCACTCCAAAATCTTTTATTGGTAATCCCAAGCTTGTCGAAGGACAAAAAATTGTCAAATTATCGCGAGTCGGCAAACAACTTTCTCTTCATCTCTCCAACAAACTTATCTTACTAGTTCATTTAAAAATGACCGGCCAACTCATTTTAGTTCCCTTCTTGCCTGCCCCGCAACGGCTGGGGTCAAAGGGGGTGGCCAAAGGCCAGGGGATTTTAATGGGTCACCCAACAAAAAATGCCCTCGACAATCTTCCCCACAAATCCACCCGTCTCATCTTCTACTTTTCGCCTGCCCCGCAACGGCTGGGGTCAAGGGGGGTGTCCAAAGGACGGAGGGTTTTATATTTCAACGACCAACGCAAATTCGGCTGGATAAAACTCTTTTCTCCAAATGATCTTGCCAAGTTTCAATCCTCTCTAGGTCTTGATGTTTTCGACCCTGCTTTTACTCCCAAATACTTATTTTCCCAGCTTCAACGCTCCCAAAGAGCTGTCAAGCTTGTTTTATTAGACCAACATTTTTTCGCAGGCATCGGCAATATTTACGCCAACGACGCACTTTTTTTATCCAAAATCCACCCCGCCACCCCTGCTTCTGCTTTAACCAAAAAACAGTCCCAACTTCTCCATCGCCATCTTGTTTCTATCATGAAAAAATCTGTCTCGGCCGGCGGCTCCACCACCAAAGATCAAAAATATCTCCGCCCCGACGGCACAATTGGTCAAAACCAGTTCAATTTTCTGGTTTATCAAAAAAAGGGGCAGCCCTGTTCTGTCTGTCAGACCCCCATTCAATTTATTAAAATAGGTGGTCGGGGCACTTTTTTCTGCCCTCACTGCCAAGTAATTCCGTAGTTTTAACGAAGGATTACAAGTAAATCTGTAATAAACAACCAAAATCGACGTATTACTTAATAGCAGTTAAAATTTTACTATTTATAACAAAATGAACAAATATACTTTTCTTTTCATCGTTACTTTTCTCTTATTATCCGCCACCCCTTCTTTGGCTGTTTCTGGCACCAGTATCAATCAACGGGATCGCGATCAAGTTCAATCACAAACCAATCAAGATTTGAGCAATTCACCCCAAGACATTACTCCTTCTCAGATCCGCACTCGACAGCAAACCGAAAATCAAGGCGATGAAACTCAAATTCAAGTTCGTCAAGAGGTTCAAAGTCGACTTACCCAAGTCAAACAAAATCTGGTTAATCGCGTTTATGGCAACATCCAAAAACAATTGGCCAAACGCTATCAAGTTTTAATGGCTAGCGAAGCTAAAATTCAGGCCCGTATCCAAAATTTAGTTTCCGAAGGTAAAAACCTTACTCCTGCTTCCGACAAATTAGCCGAATCCGAAGCTTTTAAATTACAGTACCAAGCTGCTCTCGGTGAACTTGCCAATCAGGTCAATGCTATTCACCAATCAACTGAACCCTTTAATCAGGTTCCCGCCCTCAGACAGACTTCTCAAAAAATTGGCAATATTCTCAAACAAATTCGCCAAGTCCAGGTCGAGGCCATCAGACTCATAATTAATCTCAACGACTAATCATATTTGTTGTAGAATTAATTATGAAAAATATCCTGCCGGCATTAGCCATTCTCTTTCTTTTTACTTTTACCTTTTCTGGTTGCGATTTATTACAAAATCCCGCCTCCAAAGACGCTTCGACTCAAGTGCCGGTTGTTCAAGAGGAAATTTCACCTTCTCCTGTTTCTAATCCAGAGCAAGAATCAGTCAATTCGACAAAAACCGACGAAGAACTACTTGAACTTTTGGAAAATATGGACGATCCTTCTTTTGGCGACGACCTAGATAGTCTTGAGTCCGGTCTCAGATAAGCCACAAGCCTATTTCAAGTTCAAACATTTTGAGTATTATCCAAAACAATATTAATCCGGTCAAAATCAGCCCTAAATTTAAAAACAGTCTTTGTTTTTTATCCTTTCTGTAATTATTACCTATTTTTCCCCAAATCAAAGTCAACAAACCCCAGCTAACCAATATTCCCAAAAACATCAAAACCGGCACGTCATCCCAAAACATTTCTTTTCCTACAATTCCAAACTCTAAATATTCTTTTTTGACCCTAATACTCGCCAAATAAGTTTCAATTACTCCCCAAATAACTATTGCTGCCAATATAACCGTCCACGCTACTTTTCGGCTCCACCTAATCCCCAAAAACCACCATTTTGGCTTCATCTTTATCTCACCTTTTTTAATTTTTCCCAAAATTTTATCTTTCATTTTCTTTCTCCATTAATTTTTTAAGTTTCTTTTTTGCTCTATTTAATTTTACTCCCACATTTCCGATGCTTATCCGCAAAATATCTCCGATTTCCTCATAACCTTTTTCTTCAAAATAAAACCATCTTACCAGGTTTTTTTCTTCCAGATTTAATTTTCCCAAAGCTTTCCCTAATTTTTCTTTTTCCTCAATTTTAATTATTTCATCCTCAATCAATAATTCATCACCGATTTCCTGCCATTCTTCTTCCAACAACTTTTTTTCTTTAATTTTATTTTTTCTAAAATAATCGATTACCAAATTATGAGCAATCCTATAAATCCAACTGCTAAATTTTTTATCTTTTTCAAAGCCGGGTAGATTTTGGTAAGCCTTGATAAATGTTTCTGCCACCAAATCTTCCGTATCTTCCGTTTTTTTGTTCAACAAAAATGCCACATATCTCACCAGCTTCTCCTCATATCTCTCCATCAGCTCGCTAAACCGTTCCTTCTCTCCCAAAATTACTAATGATACAATCTCTTCATCAGTCACACTCTTATTTTACTATGATTAAAACAATCGTTTTTGATGTTGGCAATGTTGTTTGGGCTTATCAGCCTCTTCAAGAAAAATTATTTACTGCCTGGGCCAAGCTTACAAACACAGATTACGCCACTTTCTACCAGAAATATCTCAATATTTATGAACTTCTCGAAACCAACGACCTCACTCTTGCCGACTATTTTAATTCTCAGGGCTTGGACCCCAAACCTTTTTTAGACATTCTTAATTCCCTTTATTCCCAAAATAATTTCGAAAAATATCTTCTTAAAGACACCCTGTCTCTAATTTCAGACCTAAAAAAAATGGGTTACCAAATTGGCTACCTTTCCAACGCCGAAAATTATCATTACCCTCTAATTCATCAGCGGCTTGATCATTACTTTGACTTTGGTATCACCTCCTGGCAGGTCAAAATCCGCAAACCCGACCCTAAAATTTTTTCCCAAATTTTTAAATATACTTCAGCCCTTCCTTTAGAAGTTGTTTTTATCGACGATATTGCTCAAAATGTCGCCTCCGCTCAAAAATATGGCTTAAAAGCCATCCACTTCCAAAATCCTCAACAATTAATATCCGATCTTTCAAAAATTCTTAATTTTTTTTCATGATAAAATTGACCAATGAATTGTAACTGTCACTGCAACGGCAAATGTAAATTACTCGGAGGCTTAGAACATAAAATCATGGATATTTTATGGGAGGCCGGTACCGAGCTCAAACCCGCCCAAGTCAAAAAACTGATAAAAGATAAATATGCCTACACCACCATCATGACTGTTCTTAAAAGAATGTCTGATAAAAAATTAGTTTCCCGGGTTCTCAGGGGCAATGCCTTTTACTACAAAGCTCTTCAAAATAAATCTGATTTTGCCGCTGATTGTCTAGATGATCTTTTTCTCCGACTTGCACAGTCTTATGGTCAGGATTACACTCTTCGTTCCTTCAAAAAAGTCTTTTCCAAGCTTGGTCACCAATTTTAAGCCTGCTTCTTGACAATAATTACTTACCGACTACACTTGTAGTATGTCATCTTTAAAGACATGTCACTATTCCGTCTCCGGTACTCATTGTCGTTCCTGCGAAATTCTCATTGAAAATGAAATAAAAAAATTACCTCAAGTCAAATCTGTTTCCGCCTCTTCAAAAAATGGTCACGTATCCATATCTTACCGTCAAAAACCACCATCTCTTCAAAAACTAAACCAAATTTTTGCCTCTTCCGGTTATGCCTTTTCCACCCAAAGCTCAAAAAGTTCCCCAAAATCATCCAATCCGCTAAAGACTTTTGCTCTTATTGCTATTTTAATTTCAATTTTTATCTTTCTTAATTATTCCGGTTTTACCTCACTCGTTTCTGTCAATCAGCAATCTCTCCTTCCTTCCTTCTTCTTTTTCGGAATTTTGGCTGGTTTTTCCACTTGTGCTGCTTTAGTTGGGGGATTGTTATTGTCTGTTTCCAAGGTATGGACTCAAGATTCCACTGCTTTTTCCTCAAAGATTAGACCTTTTTTATATTTTAATCTTTCCCGTTTATTATCTTTCACTTTTTTTGGTTACTTACTCGGTCTTTTGGGTCAATTTTTTAACCTCTCACTTTCCGGAGGTGCCATTCTCTCAATTTTAGTCTCCCTTCTTTTAATTGGACTTTCTCTTCAAATGCTAGGGATAAAATCCTTTGCTAATTTTCAATTTACTCTTCCTAAAAATTTAACTGGAAAAATAGTCAATCAAAATTCTTTCTCCAAAAAACATCTTCCTTTCGCCACTGGTTTTCTTTCCTTTTTTCTTCCCTGTGGCTTTACTCTCACCGCCCAATCTCTCGCCCTCGCTTCCGGTGTTCCGCTTCGTGGTGCTTTAATTCTCTTCTTTTTTGCTCTCGGCACCGCTCTGCCCCTGCTAATAATTTCTTTCACCTCCGCCAAATTTGCCAACTCCAAACATTCTTCTCTGTTTTCTACCGTTGCTGGCTCACTAGTCCTTATTTTCTCGCTTTTTACTATCAATTCTCAGCTTTTAGTTTTAAATCTTCCCAGCTTATCGTTTAATCAAATTAAATTATCTTCAGCCAAATCTGACGACTCTCTTCCGCCCTTAGTCAACGGCAAACAAGTTGTCAAAATGCTAGCCACCAGTTCTGGTTATTCACCTTCAGTTATCAAAGTTAAACAAGGTGTTCCGGTGGTCTGGGAAATTGACGGCACCCGTGCCTCCGGCTGTACCAACGCCATTATTTCTCGTCAACTTTTTCCCGATACCATCACTCTTTCTCCTTATGACACCACCGTTTTCGAATTTACTCCTCAAAAAAAGGGGACTTACCGCTTTTCCTGTTGGATGGGCATGGTTAATGGCACCATCGAAGTTATTTAAAATTAAAAATAGCTTTCTTCTTATCATCTCAAAGTTCATATTTTAGTCTGCCTCTCTTTCCATAATTCACGCTTTCAGCCATATCTTTTTCTACCATATATTTGTTCACTAATTCTCCTTTCTCGCAACCCTCTGCCTTTTCCTCTATGTAATCTTTCGACTCTTTCCCGTTTTTAAACATGTAATTAGCCCCTTCAAACCTTGGTTTAGGGGATTCACACTCAATCCATACCCACGCCAAAATTCTGCCATACTTATCATTTTGATACCTATCATATTCCAACCACACTCTCTTTCCCCAAACCAGCTTTTCAAGCTCATCCTTGGCTTCTAAATAACCCTCTTTACCCCTGTCTGGCGCATTAATCCCCAGCATTCTCACTTTCTGTCCCTCTTTCAAATAAAAAGTGTCTCCGTCTTCTACTACTTCTACTATCCCTGACTTGGGAAAAATTACTTCCGCTTCATAATAATTCTTTATTTTTTCAATATTCCCGCTTCCATACAAACTGGCAAAGATAATCCCTGGTATTAATACCGCTGGGATTCCCTTCTTTGCCAGCTCCTTAAAACTTAACTTTTTTGCCACAACTTATCTTAGCATTTTGTGACCTACATCACTTTATCGATCAGTTGCTTCACTTGCTCAAAAGGCAACGCTCCGGGAATGAATTCTCTTTGGCCGTTTTTGCCAATAATCACTCCTCCTGGTGTTCCCTGAATTCCGGCCGCTGATCCGCCGTTCATGTCGGCAGTTACTTTATCAACATATTTACCCGAATCTAAACAAGCTTCAAATTTATTTTTATCAACACCAACGCTTGTCGCTAGGTCTCCCAATTCACTTAATTCCAAAGCCGGCATTTTTTCAAACATCAAATCCGACATTTTCCAAAAAGCCTCTCCTCCCCCCAATTCACCCACACACTCGGCCGCTTCAGCCGTTTTTTGGGCTTTTGGATGGAAAGGTAGGGGATAGTGTCTTAGTACCCAAGCCACCTTATCTCCATATTCCTCCATTACTTGCAACATGGTTGGATGAAAACTTTTACAAAAAGAGCATTCATAATCCGAATATTCCACAATTGTTACTTCCGCATTTTTACTCCCTCGCACATATTCTGCCGCACTTACCTCCGGTATCAGCGATAAATCTTCAGTCGGTGCCGGTTGCTCGGCCACTACTTCTTCCGAAAGTACCTTGTTATCAGTTTTTCTCACGCTTTCAAACAATATGCCTGCTCCAAAAAACAGTATCATCATTACTAACAAACCCACCCCCATCACTGTCGGTGTAATTTTTAAGTTTATCTCTTGGTTTTTATTTTCCATCTATTATCAAAAATTAAATTAATATACTACTACTGTAGTTATATTAGTTTAACATGAGTTCTCCAAATTATTTTCATTTTATTACCAACTACTCCCTCCGCCGCCCCCAAATCCGCCACCCGAAAACCCGCCTCCACCAAAACCCGATCCTCCGCTCCAGCTACTTCTCCCGCTTACCGAATAATTTCCTCCGCCACTTGGATTACTCCCAATTGCATTCACTGCTCCGGCCCTAAACAAATCCAAGTCTCTCCCCAACACCATTCCAGTTCCCAAATACTCCGGGCTACCCACCCCCAATCCTTCCATTTCTTTAGCTAGTTTTTTCACCACTCCCAAAGTAATTGCCAATGGCAACACTTCACTCAAAAACAATTTCTTTTCGGCAATTTCTTCTCTCCATTTCCCTTTTTCAATAAACCACCTCAAAGACACCGCTTGCCGGTAATAATTATAGCCTTTGGCTGTTTTTGCCACCATTTTTGATGCCAAAATAACACTTGGTGCCAATAACACCATCCAAACAAAAATTGGTCCAGGATTATAAGTGGTCACGAGAAACCAAGCATTTAATCCCATCACCGCAAAATTTATTCCCGCCAACACTCCCCACCACTTTCCTTTCGTCTTACTCGGTTTTTCCGAAAAACATTTTTCGGAAACTAATGATTCTTCCACTTTTTCAATTAATTTAGGCAAATGCACATAAAATTTATCTTTAAGCTCCGAAATCTTCTTTTCCCCAACCACCCCAAATTTTTTTATCTCTCCCCTCCTTGTCAAGGGAGGGGTAGGGGGTGGGTTTAGTTTTACTTCACTCACATTCCCAAAAATACTCTCCAATAAAAATCTTTGATACTCCTTTAGTTCACCTTTGCTTGCCCCGCTACGGCTGGGGCCCGTCCCTACCATTTTATAATCTACCTTTCCAAAAATTCCCTTCTTTTCAATCTTTTCTATCTTCAAAAACCCTCTCCTCGCCAAATCCACAATTTCCGCCACCACATCATTTAAATCCACTTTTTCATCAATAATCATCCCCACTTGTACCGGGCTCAATCCTTCAATTTTTTGATAAACCGTCGACAGGGGATTTCTCTCAAACAATTTAGTACTTCGCTCTTCTGCTCCTTCCTCAATGTAAAAAACATTATCGTTTATATACCGTCTGTCTCTTCCTTTTTTCCACCAAAAATATCCCATCACTAAAAGGGGAATAATTGCTACCACATATCCCCAATTATCTCTTATCAATCTAAATATTTTTTCGGCTTTCGTTGGCCCTCTTAATAAATTATTTTTTGAAATTTGAGCCACAATTGTCAATTCTTTCCCCATTCCCAACTCTTGATTACTTTCAAATACTGCCTTGTTTTCCGAAAATTCACTCACACAATTTTTTACCTGACTACCAGAATTTCCTGCAAAACATTCCGTCTTTTCAATTTTTCCAAAATCCGACACAATTTCTGCCTTAGTTTCCAGTATTGCTGTATCCCATTGCCCTCCGTTCACATTCCAATAAATTTCCGGCCCCTCTCCGTAATCCATCACCACCCCTTCTACTCGGTATCTAATCACATATGTTTGTTTTCCGGTTAAATATACATTTTCTCTTCCAATTTTTATTTCAATAACCTGATTGTTTTTGCTTTTTGTAAAATTCCATTTGTTTCCCTGTTCATCCGTCACTGAAATTATTGTCAGTCGACTATTTATTGTTTTTCCCCTGGCGCTGTATTGCCACGGTATTGCCCGAATAATTCCTCTTTTGCTTGTCAAAAAATCAGCCACAATTTTTTCTTCCACCAGCAAATTACTGTTTTCTTCCAAAACAATCTTGCTCTCAAAACTGTCAATTACATATCCCGGGTTTGCCCAAACTGTTCCTCTAAAACTCAAAAATATCCATCCAAAAATTATGGTTACTAAAAACTTCTTCATATTCTATCTTATCACCGTTTTTTCCCTAAATCATTGCCGCTTCTGCCAGTTTATCCAGGTTTCTGATATATACCAATTTTCCCTTATTTACCAACACTTTGTTTTTTTCCATTTTCAAAATTTGCAAAGTTACTGTCTCTCGTGTCAGTCCGGTCATACTAGCTATCATTCGGTGAGGAGTCGCAAATTTAATTACTATATCCTTACCTTTCTTTTCTCCGTATTTAACAACCAAGTTATAAATCACTCTGGCAACCTTCATGTAGGCATTTCCCGAAATTAAATATTCAATATTGGTAATCAATTCCATAAATTCACCCATCAATTCTTTATTTATTTGATCCGACAATTCTGCATCTTTTTTAATAAAGTTCAAAGCCTCTTCCCTGTTAGCTACCCACATTTCCACTGGGGTTACTGCTTCAAAAAAGAAGTGATTCGAAAATTTATTTATTGCCTGAATTAGCGATAAATAAAACACCGGTTTAAATAATTGTATAGTGACTTCCTGACCGTCTTTAGTAACACTATAAACTCTTACATATCCCGATTTTATATAACAAATATCTCTCAGCTCATCTCCCGGCCTAAATAAAAGCTCTCTTTTATTGTATTTTTTAAGCCTGGTTTTTTCAAAGTAGGCCTCCAATTTTTTTCTATTTGTTTTGTCCATAGTTTTCCAAATAATGTATGTCGAAAAATTATAACCTAGCTTACAAATCTGTTCTGTAATTGAACTTACTAATTAACTATATACTACCATTATAGTATTATTTTAAACTTTTTCAAGTGCCTCCTGCCACTGCTCAATTATTCCAAAGCCTTTTTCCCAAAATTCTCTTTTATCCACTTCAAAGCCTTCTAACTTTAATAGTTTAATTGGAGCCTCACTCCCTCCCGCCTCCAAAATTCGGTTTACTTTTTTAGTTACTTCATCTCCTTTTTCCTTATATTCGGCATATATCGACAAGGCCAACAACTCGCCAAAATTATAGGCATAACAATAAAATGGACTATTCACTATGTGTGAAATATAACTCCATTCATATCCAAAAACCCTGTCTACTTCCACTGATTTTCCAAATTGATGTTTTAAATTTTCTAGCCACAATTTAGCAAGTTCTTTTTCGTTTGAACCTTTAGATATCATTTCATGCGCCTCAATTTCAAACAAGACAAAATAATTTTGTCTCAGTATTGTCGCGTACGAATCCGCCATTTTATTCCACAACATCGATTTTCTCTTTTCTTTGTCTTTTTCCCTGCTCAGCATTTTTTCAAACAAAATCGTTTCTCCCAAGGTCGATGCCGTTTCCGCCAGAGGTAAATTGGCGCTTTGAGTACTTGGATAATGTTTATTTGCCAAAATTGAATGAATCCCATGTCCCAACTCATGAGCCAGTGTATACACATCTCTCAGGCTTCCGGTGTGATTTAGCAAAACATATGGGCTAACTTTTGGCGACACCGTCGCACAAAAAGCTCCGTTTGTTTTGTTTACTCTTGGCCACACTTCCACATGATTATCACTCAGTATTTTTTCTGCCGCTTCCCGCCATTTTTTATCAAATTCAGAAAATGCCCCTAGTACTATTTTGACCGCTTCTTCATATTTAAAATCTCTCTCTTTTGTTTTATCAACCCTGGGAGCATACAAATCAAATCTTCTCAGTTTTTTCATTTTCAGTTGTTTTGCCTTGTATTCAAAAAATCTCTGAAACACCCCTCTTTTTTCTTTTACTGCCAACAGTAAATTTTCAATTACCTCATCACTTATTTGATTTCCA
>Ga0066639_10005546_pt1 | contig 10590 bp, 8 predicted proteins | sample CryGeyCG2114_010_2_FD_59504 | JGI IMG/M metagenome (GOLD analysis project Ga0066639, IMG submission 59504) | Groundwater microbial communities from aquifer - Crystal Geyser CG10_big_fil_rev_8/21/14_0.10 | ecosystem: Environmental > Aquatic > Deep subsurface > Groundwater | place: USA: Utah... | reverse complement strand
TTTCGAAAAGAGTTGATACTGCCAATAAATCAAACTCTACGTTATTTGTATCACTTCATTACAACTCTTCTCCAAATAAAAAAGCACATGGGATTGAGATTTTTTTCTGCCCAACAAAAAACGGTAAGCAAAGGGCTAGCTCATCAAAAAAATTAGCTTCAAAGATTCTAGATAATGTAATAACAAGAACAAAAGCTAGATCGAGAGGAGTCAAGCAAGCAAGTTTTTATGTTATTAGAGAGACCAAGATGCCAGCTGTTCTTTTAGAAGGTGGTTTTATTTCAAATGACCAAGAAAGAAGCAAACTCAAAAACAGACAATACTTAGAAAAGATTGCGAAAGGAGTAGCAGACGGCGTTGACAGGTATTTTAAATCAATATGATTTAGAATCAATCGTCCCCGGCGCGATTCGAACGCACGACCTATTGCTTAGGAGGCAATCGCTCTATCCAACTGAGCTACGGGGACAGATAAGCTGATATTTTAGCTTATTTATCAAAAGATCGACAAGTTATAATTGCGGATTTATTTATCTTTTAATACTTTGTAAAAAAAAAGAGGTGCTATGAGTCAAGCTGATTTTGGTTTAATTGGTCTAGCAGTCATGGGACAGAACTTAGTCTTAAATATAGCAGATAATGGTTATCAAGTAGCTGTTTTTAATCGAACTGTGTCAAAGGTAGATGACTTTATTCAAGGGCCTGCAAAGGGCTTTTCTGTAACAGGGACTCATACGCTAGAAGAATTTATAAAAACTTTGAAAAGGCCCAGAAAAGTCATGCTAATGGTAAAAGCAGGCGATGCGGTTGATCAGTTTATAGAAAAAATTGTGCCTTTGTTAGAGGAAGGGGATATCATTATTGACGGAGGTAATAGCAAATTTACGGACACTCAAAGAAGATATGAGACCTTAAAAGAAAAGAAAATTTTATTTATCGGCACTGGAATTTCCGGTGGTGAAGAAGGGGCTAGGCATGGCCCATCCATTATGCCAGGCGGTCACCCTGATGCATGGCCTCATGTAAAAGAGATTTTTCAAAAGATTGCAGCTAAATCAGAAGATGGTGAACCATGTTGCGACTGGGTGGGAGAAGGTGGAGCTGGTCATTATGTGAAGATGGTCCATAATGGAATCGAATATGGAGATATGCAGCTGATTTCAGAGGCTTATGATCTTTTAAGACATGGGGCTAATCTTGAGCTAGATATGTTATCTCATGTCTTTGACAAGTACAATAAAGGTGCTCTAGATAGTTATTTGATTGAGATAACAGCCAAAATCTTATCGACAAAAGACAGTAGTGGAAAATTCATGATAGATCAAATTTTAGATGTTGCTGGACAAAAGGGGACAGGAAAATGGACTGCAATCAGTGCCTTAGATAAAGACATGCCGCTTACTTTAATTGCAGAAGCTGTTTATGCAAGGAACTTATCATCATTTAAAGAAGAGCGCCAGATTGCCAATAAGGTCTATAATAAGAAAACTAAAAAAATTGAAGATGATTCATTTATTGATCACCTAGAGAATGCTTTATATGCGTCTAAAATAATGAGCTACGCGCAAGGTTTTATGCTGATGAGAAAAGCATCAGAGGAATTTAGCTGGAAGCTTAATTTTGGCTCGATTGCATTGATGTGGAGAGGTGGATGCATTATCCGTTCTAAATTTCTTGCGGATATTAAAAAAGCTTATGATAAAAATAAGGATTTAAAAAATCTTCTTCTAGATGATTTTTTTAAAGAGGCTATTATAAAGGCAGAGTCAGGGCTTAGGAAAGTTGTATCAGAGGCTGTGCTTGTAGGAATTGGAGTTCCATGTTTAAGTGCGGCGCTTTCTTTTTTTGATGGCTATACGAGAGCTAACTTACCAGCTAATATGATTCAAGCTCAAAGGGACTTTTTTGGAGCCCACACTTATGAAAGAGTGGATCAGAAAAGAGGTGAATATTTTCATTTTGACTGGATGGGAGACAAGAAAGAACATAGCTCAAAAACTTACAACGTATAGCTTTAGTCAGCTTTTAGCACTTCCATAAAAGCGCTTTGAGGAATATTGACTTTTCCAATTTCTTTCATTTTCTTCTTTCCCTTTTTTTGCTTCTCCCAAAGCTTGCGTTTTCTTGAAATATCACCACCGTAACATTTTGCAGTGACATTTTTAGAAATAGCTCCAATGGTTTCTCTAGCAATAATCTTGCCACCAATAGCTGCTTGAATTGGTACTTTAAAAAGCTGTGGCGGGATAACCTCTTTTAATTTCTTGCAAACAGCTCTTCCTTTACTTTCTGCTTTTGTCTTATGTACTAATAAAGAAAAAGCATCGACAGGTTCTTCATTTACTCTTATCTCTAGTTTAATGATCTCGCTGAGTTCGTAGGTATCAAATTCATAGTCAAATGAACCAAACCCTTTTGTGATCGATTTTAGTTTGTCGTTGAAATCAGTGATAATTTCATTTAACGGAAAGCGGTAGGTTAAAAGCAAGTGGTTGCTGCCCATTGTCTCAGTATTGACAAGCTCACCTCTTTTTTCCATAGCAAGGTTCATGATAGGACCTAAATAATCAGCTGGGCTCATTACTCTACAAAGAACCCAAGGCTCTTCTACATAATCAATTTTTGCAGTATCTGGATAAAGCGCCGGGTTGTCAATTTCAACCGAATTACCACTTGTTAATGTGAATTTATAAATGACAGAAGGCGAGGTTGTAATTATATCTAAGTTAAATTCTCTTTGAAGCCTTTCGAAGACTATTTCTAGGTGTAAAAGTCCTAAAAAACCACATCTAAACCCAAAACCTAGAGCAAGTGATGATTCTTGCTCAACTTTTAATGCCGAGTCATTTAACTGCAACTTGACTAAAGCTTCTCTTAAATCTTCAAAATCAGATGTATCAATTGGATATATTCCGGCATAAACAACCGGTGATATCAATTTGAATCCCGCTAAAGGAACAGTAGCCGGCTTTTTAGAAAGAGTAATAGTGTCACCAACTTTGATATCAGACGTGCTTTTAATTCCAGCTATTATAAAACCTACTTCTCCAGGTTTTAAAGAGTCCACCTCTTTTTCATTAGGGGAAAAAATACCAACTTTTTCAATTTGGTAATTTTTATTAGTAGCCATTGTTTTTATCGATATCCCTTTTTCAAGCTCTCCACTAATTACTCTGATATAAACTATGACGCCTCTGTATGAATCATATTGAGAGTCAAAAATAAGCGCTTTTAATTCATCCGAAGCTGATTTTGAAGGGGAGGGGACTTGTTTTATAAGCATTTCTAGAACATCTTTTACACCTATGCCTGTCTTTGCTGAAATTTCTAAGGCATTATCAGCTGGAAGACCAATAACATCTTCAATTTGTTTTCTGACTAAATCAGGATTAGATGCAGGTAGGTCGACTTTGTTCAATACAGGGATAATTTCAAGGTCTCTTTCCAGTGCCAGATGGACGTTTGCTAAAGTTTGAGCTTGTACTCCTTGTGTGGCATCAACAACAAGTAAGGCTCCTTCACAAGCTGCAAGAGATCTAGATACTTCATAAGAAAAATCAACGTGACCTGGTGTGTCGATAAGATTGATTTGATAAGTATTGCCGTCTTCAGATGAATAATACATCGTGACAGGCCTTGCTTTTATTGTAATACCTCTCTCTCTTTCAAGTTCCATCGTATCTAAATACTGCTGTTTCATTTCTCTTGAGGAAACAGTATGCGTTAGCTCCAAAAACCTATCTGCGAGAGTCGATTTACCATGGTCAATATGAGCTATGATAGAGAAGTTTCTTATTAAATCAATATTGTATTTGTTCATTTGGCTTAGAATTTTAGTCCTATGAAAAGAGTTTACTTTTTTTCCTATGATCTTTGCAAGAGTTGCAGTTTCAGCAAAGAAAAATCATATCTAAATTGAGATCTGAAATTGTTTGAAATAAAAAAGCCCACAGTATTTAAAACACTGTGGGCTTGTATAAATAATAGGATTATTTATTAAGAAGCTGGAGTTGCTTCTTTTTTTGCTGCAGCTGTTTTTTTCTTAGCTGTAGCAGCTACCTTTTTAGTTGCAGCTTTGCTGGCAACTTCTGGAGCTTTAACTTCAGCTTCATCTTCAGACTCAGCTTCTTTCGCAGCTTGAGCTTCCAAGAATCGCTTGTTAAGAGCGTTAACAGCAATAATCCAAGCAGCTATGATAGCGAAAAGGATTATACCAACATATGGAATAATAGCTGATACTGATCCAAGCGTTGCAATCAACACCATTTGAAGTAAAGATCCGCCAGACTTACCAAGTCTTGCTCCTACAACATCAATTGCAGCTTTACCTTTCACTTTTGATTCTTGATCTAGTGGAATGTATGCCATTTCTTTAGTTGGGTCAAACAATGAGTACTTAGAAGATTTACTCATAATATTTTGAATCATACCAATTACAACAGCTAACATAAGCGGTGAAGTTCCAAGTGATGCAATTAATCCAGTTAAGCTGCCTTTAAAAAGAACAACTGAGAAGAAAATAGCACCGGTTGCTAGAAGAGTAATTGGAGTGATAAGAGCTGCTGTTCTCCATCCAAATTTTCTAACAACGTTACCGCCAACAAATAACATCATGAAAGATGTTACAATACCTGTCATGAATGAGAATTTACCCATGAATGTGCTATAATCGTTTGGATTAGGATAAGCAAGTTTTAGTTGAGACTTCCAAGTAACTTCAACAATATTAATGCTGATTCCATAAGCTATAACTAAAATAGCCAAACATCCGATGTATTTTGATTTAAGCAGGTATGAAAAACTTTCTTTCATTGACATCTTAGGCTTAGATTTCTTCTGCTTGACTTCAGCTGGATTGTAGAATCTTTTGTCGTTTAGAACATTTCTATTCATCCAGTAATAAATTCCCATTACAAGAACTCCAGCAACTACTACTAAAGTCATTAAAGAGTTTAGAGTGGTTCCCCAAGCGTCAGCGCCAGCAGGAAGTGTTTTTCTGATGTCAGAAAAATGTACAATCAATGATCCAGATACTGGAAGTGCGATGTTAGCTCCAAGTCCTAGTACTGCATAGAATCTTTTAGCTTCGTTTACTTTCATAATATCATTTGCAAATCCCCAGAAAACTAGAGATAAAGCAACGCTGCCCCAAAGCTCAGCCATTATATAAAATAATGAGTATGACCAGTTTCTGATCAACGCTACAAATCCTTTTAAACCTGCAGGTAAAATCCCTTGTAGGGTATCAGCAAAAGCATGTGGGTGTAAAGACTCCCTCATCGGGTAAATTAGAAAAGCAAATAGTGCAAAAAAGACCAAAAATGGTGTTATAGTTGCATAGAATAGCTTTTCTTTTGATAACCTATTACTCAACTTTGAGTATATAAGCATAAATAAGACAGCAAAAGGAAGTACTCCCCATAACTTTAAAAATACGATAGCTTCAGCTCCAGATCCAGGTGCTGTCACTAATAAGCTATCCTTGGTATCTCTTAAAATCGTATAATTGAATGAAATTAAGAAAAACATGAAAAACATAGGTAGCAATTTCTTTAGCTCAAAATTATGAACTGGCCAAAGAAGTGACCTCCATTTCCCAAATTCTTTTTGTGTTGTTTGTGACATTTGTTTGTCCTCTATAGTTCAGTTAACTAGTTTGAAATTAAGGGTAAATTTTTACTTTTTTTTAATATTAAATCAAGATTAAAAACTTATAAAAAAGTAAAGGATGTAAAATTAAATTTTTTTCTTATAAACACCCCTCTTTAATAAAAGTTTAAAGAGGGGTTAAATAATTAAGAGTTTGCTAGTTGAGATTCTTGGCTTAGGTGTGAATTTAATGAATTAACGCACTCGACGTAAGCATTCCAAAGTTCTGGATCAATACGATTTTGGCGAATTGCATTAATTAAATCTCTTTTAGCAGATGCTAAAGATTTTTTTGGGCTTAAAATATTAATTATCTCGTTGTCTCCAGCAAGTTTAGCAATATTTAACATTCTCTCAAGTTGATTTCTTGAAAAAATTAATTGATCTCTTCTTTTTCGAGATCCTCTTGCTGCTCTTTTTTTAGGTGTTACAATGGAAGGATTTCCATTAATTATGTGTTTTTCTATGTATTCCATCAACTCTTCTGGATTTCTTTTCTTCATTTTACGGAAAGTAAAATGGTGCATATATCCACCTGTGGACACAGGAAGGTACTTGCAAAGCTCGTTTTCTTTTTTTCCACCAACTATCTTTATTGCCTTGTTAATTAAATTTTCTAATTCTTCTTTTGTTGAACTCATTTTTATTTATCCTAGTTTTTTTTATTGGGTATTTCTTAATGCCTTATTTGCTCAGTAAAATGCAATTTAATTGTTTCAAGTATAACAAAAACATAATAACTTTTTTTGCTATCGAAAATAAGGCTCTTTCAATTAATTTGCTGATTGTATAAATCAACTGTTTTTTATGCAAGGAAGTTACTAAGATATTTTTATTTTAGAGAAGCTAATAAAGTAAAACTATAGAAGTGGAAAAAGTTTTGAATGTAATGATAGTTTAGTTTAGCATGACTTGTTTCTTAGGTTATATATTATATGAAAGCAGTTTTTTATCTTTTTGTATTTTTTTCTTTACTCTTTACTTTTTCATGCTCTCAGAGTCATACAATAAACGCACAGAAATGGATGCAACAAAATAATAAAGTAAAAGTTTTATCGACAACTGAGATGATTAATGACCTAGTATCGGCTGTTGGAGGGGAGCATGTAGACTGCCTTACATTGATATTTGGGGGACTAGATCCCCATAGTTATGAGCTCGTAAAAGGTGATGATGAAAAATTTAATAGAGCAGATATTGTTTTCTCTAATGGCCTTGGTTTAGAGCATGGTGCTTGTCTTGTAAACACTATCCAAAATCACCAAAATTCAGTAGCTCTCGGTAACGAGATAAAAAAAATATTTCCAGATAAGATTTTGACTACAGATGGGGCTATTGATCCCCACATTTGGATGGATGTTTCACTTTGGTCGAATATTATTGATCCTATAGCTATGAGCTTATCAAAATTTGATCCAGATCATAAAGAGTACTATTTAAAAAATGCTAAAAATTTAAAAGACAAAATGAAAGTAGCTCATGCTGAAATATTTAATTTAATGCAATCGATACCTAGCGACAAAAGGTATTTAGTCACATCTCATGATGCATTTTATTACTTTGCAAGAGCATATCTTGCAGATAGCTGTGATGAGGCGAATTGGGAGGATAGATTTTGCGCTCCAGAAGGTTTAGCTCCTGATAATCAAATGAGTTCCTTGAATATAATAAATATTATTGATCATTTGAAAAAATATAATATTAAAGTGCTTTTCCCTGAGTCTAATGTTTCTAGAGATTCAATTAGAAAAATTATTTTTGCAGGTAAAAAAAAGGCACTTGATCTCAAAATATCTGAAGACCCCCTATATGGAGATGCTATGGAAGTTATTGAAACTATTTCAGGGGAAAATTACATTAAGATGATGAAACATAATGCGGAAGTAATATGCAGACATATAAAAGAAAATTAGAAACCATTTTAAAAGCTGATCAACTTTGCGTGCATTATGATAAGCACCCAGTACTTTGGAATGTTTCATTGGAGATTCCCAAAAATCAAATGGTTGCAATAATTGGCCCTAACGGAGCTGGAAAAAGCACATTTGTGAAAGCAGTTTTAAATCTCGTGGAGCCTTTTTCTGGGAGCGTAAATTTTCTTGAAGAGGGATGTAGCATAGCCTACGTACCTCAAAAAGAAAGTATAGATTGGACCTTCCCAATCTCTGCATTTGAAGTTGTGTTAATGGGCAGGTATGGAAAACTGGGATACTTTAAAAAGCCTAAAGAAAAAGACAAGTTAGATGCTATCAAGATGTTAGATGTTGTTGGAATGAAAACTCTTAAAGATAAACAAATTAATCAATTGTCAGGTGGACAAAAACAGCGGTTGTTTATAGCTAGAGCCTTGATGCAAGACCCTGATATTCTCTTTTTAGATGAACCTTTTACTGGCATTGATATGGCAACCGAAAAGTTGATTATCGATGTTCTTAAAAAATTGAAAGATGAGAATAAAACAATTTTCATCGTGCATCACGATCTAAGAACATTAAGACACTATTTTGATTGGGTGATTTTGTTGAACACCTATCTTGTTGATAGTGGTCCAATTGATATGGTTTTGACAAAAGAAAATATAGAAAAGACTTTTGGTAATACTCTTTCGTTATTTGAAGAGGCTAACATTTTATCAACAACACATACAAAAGGCTTATAAAAAAAGATGAGTTTATTGGAATTTTTCCTAGATCCTGTTTTGAGAGCTCCAACGTGGGGATGTATGCTAATGGCTATCTCTACATCATTAATGGGAGTGATCTCATTTTTAAAAAAAAGGTCTTTGGTCGGAGAGACGATATCTCATTCAACATATCCTGGGGTGGTTTTAGGAATTATATTTTTTGCTACGTTTTTTCCCCGTTTTGAGAGCATGTCAATTGTTTTTGTTCTAGTATTCGCTTTTTTATCATCGGTGCTTTCTATGAAGATTCTTAATTATATAGAAACTCGATTTCATGTGAAAAGTGATGCAGGTTTGTGTTTCATATTAGCATCTTTTTTTGGTTTTGGACTTTTGCTTGCATCTCATGCACAGTTTGCATTTACTAATCACTACAAAAAAATACAGATGTATTTATATGGGCAGACGGCGACTATGCATGATGTCCATATCTTAATTTATGGCTTATTAACCTCTTTGATTGTTCTTCTCATATATATCTTTTATAGGCCTTTGCAACTTGTTCTATTTGATGAGGGGCATGCAAAATCACTGAATATAAATGTAAGCAAAATTAATAAATTATTTAACTATTTATTAGTTCTTTCTTTGGTAGTTGGGATTAGATCGGTTGGGATTGTTCTAGCATCTGGTATGCTTATAGCTCCAGTAATTGCTGCAAGACAGTATACAGATAGGTTATCATTATTATTTGTTCTATCAGCTATTTTCAGTGCTATAAGTGCATTTTTAGGTAATTATTTATCTGTTGTAATGTCTATTGACTCAAATAGGACTTTACCAAGCGGTCCGCTGATAGTATTGGTTTCCGCGTCGATTGCTTTCTTATCGCTCTTGTTTGCTCCAAAGAATGGGTTGATTTTCCGTTTGGCTAGAATATCAGAGTTTAAAAGAAGGTGTTTACAAGAAAATATCTTAAAATATATTTGGAAAACAAATGGCAGAGAAGTAGGTCATAGCTCAATTAAGGATTTTTTTCATCTTAATTCAGTATCTCTAAAGTATACGCTTTTACAAATGAAGCGAAAAAAACACATTTATAATTCGAATGGATCATATCGATTAACAAAAAGAGGGGAGCAAATTGCTTCGAATATAGTAAGGCTGCATAGACTTTGGGAATTATATTTGGCAAGTCATTTAGGGATGAGTATCGAGAGAGTTCATCCAAATGCAGAAGAGATGGAACATATATTGACTCCCGAGATAGAGCAAAAGTTAGTTAGTATTTTGAATAATCCTAAAAAAGATCCACACAAACAGCCAATACCATAAAGGAGACTATGAATCCGTACTGGGGAAATAATTTTTTTGAATTTTTATGGAACTTTATTACTAGGTTACCCAAGGTTTTAACTGGTCTTGAAGACTTAGCTCAAGATGAGATGCAAATATTTGTTTTATTTGCGATGTCAATTTCTTGTGCCATGTTAGGTGTGATTTTAGTTTTAAGAAAAATTACAATGTTAGCTAATTCTATTTCTCATACGTCTCTTTTGGGGATAGTAATTGCTTTTTTGTTATTTTCTAAAGACTCAGCAGACACTCAGATGAGCGTTAGTGGATATTTGTTGGCATCATTTATTTGCGCGATGATAACGACTTTTATAAGCGAGTTTTTAACAAAGGTTTTAAAAGTTCAAGAAGATGCTAGCATAGCACTTGTTTTTACCTTTCTATTTGCACTTGGAATTGTATTACTTACTTTTTACAGTCGTAATGCCCACATTGGAGCTGAGGTAATTATGGGTAACGTAGATGTTTTGATGCTAAATGATTTAAAATGGTTAGCTATAATTGCTCTCATTAACATTTTTTTAATTGCGTTTTGTTATAAAGAATATTTAATAACATCATTTGATTTTCAGTTTGCTAAACTTATTGGAATATCAGCTGCTTTTTTCAATTATTTGTTAATGCTGCAGCTTTCAGCTACTGTAATTGGTTCATTCAGGGTAGTAGGTGTGATTTTGGCGCTTTCATACATTGTAGGTCCATATTTAATTACATCTTTGTTTATAAATGATTATAAAAAATTACTTATTTTTAGCCCAATTACAGGTTGTTTGTTATCATTGATTGGCGTGGCTTTATCAAGACATATTTTATCAACATATAGAATAGCGCTTTCAACTGGGGGTATTTGCGTTTCTTTAATAGCTCTAATTTATTTCACTTGTTTATTATGTGTGAACACAAAGAAAAAGATCTCATATGAAAATTAAAGAAGTCACAATTTTAGGGTCTACCGGATCAAT
>Ga0066639_10005545_pt1 | contig 10590 bp, 8 predicted proteins | sample CryGeyCG2114_010_2_FD_59504 | JGI IMG/M metagenome (GOLD analysis project Ga0066639, IMG submission 59504) | Groundwater microbial communities from aquifer - Crystal Geyser CG10_big_fil_rev_8/21/14_0.10 | ecosystem: Environmental > Aquatic > Deep subsurface > Groundwater | place: USA: Utah... | reverse complement strand
CGTCATTCATAACAACTGTGTATTCGGCATTCTCCTGATCGACAACATGGCGATTAGTCGCGATAAGCCCATCCGCGGTGATGACAAAACCAGTTCCGCCGCCCACCTCCTGTTTTCCGCTCTGCGGTTGTGGCGTCTGGTTGGGCATTCCAAAGAAAAAGAAATTATCAAAGGGTGAAAATGGATTTGATTGATTATATATGGTTGAAAGATCCTGCGTCACAACTATGCTGACAACAGCAGGCGTCGCATTCTCGACGACATCTGTCGCCGCAGAATCCTCAACAACTAATTGCTTTGTTTTCTGTTCGGCAGAACCATTGTTTGAAGAGGTAATGCCTTTGATGCCAAGCGACTGGTTCAGCCACGGCCAAACATTGCTTGTCGACCAGCCTGATGCCGCAAAACCGACAACGCCGCCGACAATTCCTCCGAGGAGCGTACTGACTATAATCGTTGCGATTAATGTGTTTCGCAATGATGGTGGCAGTGTATTGAAAATCATATGCTATAATCCTGAATTAAATAAACTATTGATAAAGCCACTCCCCTCAAAAAGTGTTTTGCCGGTACCTCCGCCAAGAACATTCTGATAAGTACCCAACGCCTCGCGCAGGAGGGGAGGAAGATATATGATTGCGATCACGATCGGTCCGACGATCAGAATAACCTTCACAATAGTGAAGATCTGGGCGAACAGAATATACCTATTCGTCTTTTTGGTGATGTTATAGATCTCACGCGTCAATTCTGCGTTCTCGCGCATAAGCGCGAGCATTTCTTGTTCCGGCGATCGGCGGGGTTCGGTAAGCGGCTCCGTCGCCTGCTCTTTATCAGGCATACCTATTTTTTCTTTTTCTTTTTTATCGCTCTTTTTCGTTTTGAAGTCAAGTTCTTTATTTCCTCGTGAAAGCTTTCTACATCTTCAAAAGCGCGATATACGGACGCAAACCGTATATATGCTATCTTATCAAGCCGCCTCAGGTGGCGCATCACAATCTCTCCGATCTGGGATGATTTTATCTCCTGTCCTTTTCGAACATGAATATCCCGCTCAATGGCGGCGATCAAAGATCTAAACTCTTGGCGGCTCACCGGACGCTTCTGCAGAGAACGAATAAGTCCTGCTTCTATTTTCTCGCGCGTGTACGCCTCATGCCGACCATCCCGCTTCACCACCGACAGATCAAGTATCTCCGTTTCTTCTCGCGTCGAGAACCGAAATTGGCATTTTTCACACTCGCGGCGACGTCGAACCGAATTCTCCTGCTCCGACACTCGGGAGTCAAGCACTTTGGTATCATGATGGCTGCATGCAGGACATCGCATGTTATTAATTCATCTTCTTTCGGATGAAAGCCGGAATCTCTAGCTCTTCCTCTTCGTCTTCGCTCGAAAGCTCATTTTGGAACTCTTCTACAGTTCTCGTTTTGTCAGGCTTTTTGACAAACTCGTTATCTTGCTCAAGAAAGATAGAACGCCGCTTCTCTGCTTCCTCCCGACCACTCACTTCCTCACGCGACGCAAGCGGCTCGCTCCGAAGCCGTCCTTTGCCTTCAAATCCGGTCGCAACCACGGTAACTTTTACCTCGTCTTTCATGGCATCGTCAATGACCGCTCCAAATATAACTTTCGCATCGTCGTCGGCAGCGCCGGTTATGATCTTCGCGGCCTCATTGATCTCATACATTCCCAAATCACTCGATCCCACGACCGTGAACAGGATACCCCGAGCACCATCAATGGACATTTCAAGCAACGGGCTGTCAATGGCGGCCTTTGCCGCATCTGTCGCCCTGCTCTCTCCGCTGCCACGACCGATCCCCATTAAGGCAGATCCAGCGCCGCTCATGATCGCTTTGACATCCGCAAAGTCAACATTGATCAATCCCGGTATGGTAATGATCTCTGAAATACCTTGTACTCCCTGTCTCAAAACGTCATCTACCACTTTGAATGCGTCCATCAACGACGTCTTCTTGTCAATGACCTGAAGCAATCGATCATTCGGAATAGTGATGATCGTATCAACCTTCTCAACAAATTCCTCAAGACCAGCCTCCGCGATTGCGCGTCTCTGCTGACCTTCAAAGGTAAACGGCTTGGTCACAATGCCTACTGTCAAAATACCAAGATCTCGCGCAATATCAGCGACAACCGGCGCGGCCCCGGTTCCGGTTCCACCACCAAGTCCACAAGTTATAAAGACCATGTCGGTGTCCTTTAGCACATCCTTGATCTCATCCTGACTCTCTTCAGCTGACTTACGGCCGAGATCAGGATTCATTCCTGCTCCCAAGCCCCGCGTTACCGTCTGCCCAATGTTAATTTTGAATGCTGCTTTGTTATGGTGCAATGCTTGCGCGTCAGTATTGACGGCAACAAAATCAACACCGCGTATCTGCTCCATAATCATCCGATTGATTGCAGAACTGCCACCTCCACCAACGCCAATAACTTTTATTTTTGCAAATGTTTCTATCTCAGGCTTTATCTCCATACAATTCTCTTAGCTGACTTAACTTTGTTTTCTTTAGACCGCGATGACTATGCACGTACACGCGCACACTCATCGCAGCCCTCACTACGGTCTGAATATTTTTATGATGGATCTGAATTGCTCAGAAACAATGCCTATCCCTTTACTGCCCCAATCTCCGATGCTTCGCTGAGAAGTATACTGGTTCGCCTGTGCCCACATCACCAGCCCCACTGCCGTGGTCGCGGAAGGATCATTCAGCCGATCTATGGCCGAATCAACACCGGTCGGCACGCCGATCCCCGCAGGAAGCCTGAACACTTTTTTTGCTACATCAACCATTCCCGGCAATTTACTTCCGCCGCCCGTCAAAATGATTCCGGCGGGAAGCTTGCCCGAACGGCCAACTGATTTCAGCTCTTTGTCGACAAGATTGAATATCTCTTCCACTCTCGCTTCAATAATCTCGGAGACATGGCGCCGTGAGAAACTCCCTTCTTCCTGCTCATCAATACTCCTGAAATCTACATCGTCTTTTTTATGAGACTGTTCTACAAGTGCGGTTCCGTACTGCAGTTTTATCTCTTCCGCAATATCAACGTTCGTTCGAAGCCCAATAGCAATGTCGTTTGTGACATGACCCGCCCCGACGGGGAGCACCGCGACTTTAAGAATATCTCCCTCCTCGAAAACAAGGACGCTTGTCGTGGCTGAACCGATGTTCACCAGCGCCACGCCGAGATCCTTCTGGCGTTCAGTGAGCGAACTTTCACCCGATGCCAGCGACGCAAGCACCAGATCGTCAATGCCCAAGCCAGCCAAGGTAACCGCCTTTGTCACGTTTTTAATGTGCGCCGATTGCCCCTCTATTATCTGAGCTTCTACTTCAAGGCGAACGCCATTCATACCGATCGGATCCTTTATGCCTGTCTGGTTGTCTATGGCAAAATTTCTTGGGATGACATGGAGGATCTCATAGTTCGGCGGAACAGATACTGCCTGAGCTGCCTCAAGCACTCGCTCAACATCGTCTTCCTGAACCTCTCCGTCAGCTCGAGCCACGGCAATAACTCCTTTACTGTCCTGAGCAGTAACATGGCTACCGGAAATTGCCACAGTCGCATGACCAAGAGGAACACCGGTCATCTTTTCGGCGCGAGCAATAACTTTGCTCACCGCTTCAACAACCTCCTCAATGCTCCGAACAGTTCCTTTTGAGACGCCCGCTGAAGGGCCCTCTGCAAGACCAATAATATTAACGCGCTCCTGTTCGGGACCGAGTTCTCCTACCGCTATGCGGATGTTTGCTGAGCCTATATCAAGGCCAATAAGTATGTCTGATTGTGGTGCCATAGATTAAAAATCTGTCTTGAGTATACAAAAAACTGCGCCATGAGGCAATGAACGGCGCTGTGTACATCCTGAACACATTTTATGTTCAGAAACAAACCCAGTGAACCTATTTTTTGTTCACTGAAAGGATCTAAGTGCGAGCAGATATGGCAACAGGATAAGCACGCCGACTATCGTGGCACCGAGCGAAGCCAAAAGAACAAGCCCGGCCATCGCATCCTTGATATCGCGAACCACGTCATGATACCGCGGCTCAGCAAGATCGATGACTCGTTCAAGCACCGTATTAACCCCCTCGACCATGACGACGGAAAAGCAGAGAATAAGCAGAACAATGAATTCGATACGGCCTACACCGAGGTACCACGCAAGGGCGATAGCTCCCACGCCAATGACGCTCTGGATCTGTATACTGGACTCTCTGCTGAACACTATCAAAAAACCGCGCAACGCTCTCCCTATTTTTTTTGTAATATGCATGCTACTTCTTTAGAATAGTTTGCTCAAGCCTGCTCATACGACGCTCGTCTAAGGCGCGCACATGGTCATATCCGAATAAATGTAAAGCGCCATGCACGAACAGGTGGACAAGCCAATCAGTTAGCAATATCTCCTGCTCTTCTGCCTCCCGGCGCGCTACTGCGGGACAGATGAGTATGTCCCCAAACGTAGTGGCACAATCATCGGTTTCAAACGAAAGCACATTAGTTGGTTTCTTTTTTCCGCGGTAGCGGGTATTCAGTTCTCGAGAACGTTTCGATGTCACAAAGATAACAGAAAGCTCTGCATTGCGAGCACGCCGGCCCAGGAAACGCTCGATCCTCTGTGCGTAGTGACAAATAACCGTGCGTGGGATACGCGCGGTCGTAGGATCTTGATTTAAAAAAATGATACGCATACTCGACACTAGCTATTACCAAGACCTTGGTCGGTCGTCGTTGTGGTATCTCCCGAATTGTCGCCTGCCGGCGAGGTATCAACAGGCGAATCATTAATGGTATTGCCGAAAGTAAAGCTCTTATAGAACAATTCGTATATTGTAGGCCAACTAATATCATCGCGTGTTCCCTTGTTGTATGTGATGATATAAACCAATCCATCTTTTCCGGTATACAACGTAAGATGGTCAAGACTCCATACAGCCGGACGGCCACTGACTATGGTCACATCAAGATCCGATCCCGCAAGTGCGGATGATAGTTGTCCGCGATACCAGTCTACTATTGGCGTGTTCAATGGATTTTCGTCTACCAGTACCTCGAAGAATTCCTCTGTGTCAGAAATGAATAATACTTGCTTGTTTGTTTGATCCAATGAATCAGCAAGCCAAGTGCCTGGGTATTGAATCGAATAGCCATAGGTCGGATTGGTATAGGCGCTGAACAAGCCGGAATCAACAAGCGACACACCAACTGCTACCGGACTATATCCGTTCATCAGTTCCGAACGATCGTCATATGTGTCGCCGTCTGAATCAGCTGCATTGCTGCTTGTACCAAGCAAAGTCTCCTCGGCATCAGTAAGTCCGTCAGCGTCCGTATCCTTTGTAGAGATAATCTGATCTATCACGACAGGCGCGTTTTCTTCAATAGGGACGTCTAGCGCACGAATAAGGCTAATAGGTCCGGTTGGAAACTTTGAGAGATCAAATGACCAACCTGCTTGTGTGAGTGAATATCCTTCTATTTCCCGCCATTGCGTTCCCGCTAAAAATGCAGGATAGAACGATTCCTTGCCCACTCCAACGGGAATATCCGCTGCTGAAATTTCGACAGAAAGCGTCTCATTGAAGGCAACTCCGTTCGGATAAAGCGAATAAAGACCGCCAACCCGATCAAAACCCTCCGGCAATTCGAGATCGCTCGACGACAGCACAGTCACGCCAAGGCTATTTCCAAAGAGATCAACAATGTCTGAAGGAATAGTAACGCTCAACGTGCCGGCAAGCTGATTGGTATCATCAAATGCCTGTGCGCTCACCACCTTGTCTCCTGCAACTGCCGGTTCAGGCTCATTCGGCGTATTAGGTGTCTGGTTCGCCTGATCTTGTGAATTGGCTTGTGTTTGGGTATTCTGCTGTTCCTTGTTGGCGCTATTGCCTCTAAAAAGAGTTAGATATAGCACAACCGCAAGCGCAACCAAAAGAACGATAGCCGCTCCTCCAATAATAAAAATACGGGAATTGATCTTTTTTTGTCCGCTATTTCCCGATCGCGATCGCGCGCTCCCAGCAGGCCGATATTTCTCAGGCATGGTGGTTATATTCTCGTCACTAATATCAACCTCTGGGAGTTTTTCAGGAGAACCACTTTTCTTTTCAGACTCCTCGTCTTGTGTTTTTTTGTTTTTACCTATTCCTAACATAGATCAACTAGTTCGAAACTGCATCGCCAAAATTAAGTAATTTTCCGTCACCGTTCGGGTTATACCCGTTCTGTACTTCCTCGCCGTCACTGTACCCATCACCATCTGTATCTTGCGAAAGAGGGTCTGTTCCAAATACCGATACCTCTTCCCAGTCAGACAATCCATCACTATCGCTATCAACAAGCCGGATGTTGGTTCCAAGTGAATTCTCTTCTTCGTCGGTGAGGCCGTCCTGATCCGTATCCTTTGGTGTAGCTTGCTGCCCGCCGAACGGATCAAGCACGTTATCACGAGCGCGATCATTAAAAGTATCGATCACTGATCCGCTCTGTTGTGAAGTTTGTGTGTCCGTATTTTCAGGGGTATCAGGCGTGGTATCAGTGGTTTGATCAGTAGTTGTAGTATTTGTTTCTTGACTCGATGACTGCTGTGTCTGATTGGTCTCCGGCGTGCCAAGATCAGGTGGGGTAACAACTGATGCTCCCCTCCCCTGCAGCCACAAGGCGCCGCCAATGACGCCACCAATAACAACAATGCTCACGCCGCCGATAGCAAACACGCGCCCTACCGGAAAACGTGAAGAAACTGCCTGAGGAACCTGTGCTGCCGGCTGAGCGCCGGCGGGCTGCAGCTTCCCCTGTGACAAAGCACTCGGCGGACCGGGCTGCGGCGATGCCGGAGCCACCCCGCCAGGTATTGAACTTCCTTCTGGAGCCTGCTCTGTCTCAGAAAAAATGTCCTCCACTGGGCTGCTGACTGACTGAGCACTGGCGGCGTTCATACCTTGTTCTTGCTGATGCTGATCATCAAACATAGTTATACTAGTATACCATAAAAGTATTGTTCTCTCCAACAACAAAAACAGTGCGGACGCACCGCCTTTGTGCTAATCACCGATTCGCTCCGTAGGTGACATTATAGCAGACGCCATTTCCATTGAATTGCCAGCCCCAAGAAGAGTCTGTCGGATGTCTCCAGAGATTAGGCTTGAATTCAAACATGGATCTAAGCAAAAAGGAGGATGCGTCAGTGGTACGGCTATACTGATACACATATGTTCCTGGAAGGCAGGTAAATGATTTAGTGGTTGAACTCCAGCATGTTTCAGCATCAGCTCCAGCTGACACGCACTGGTCGGAAGGAATAGTGTTGAGCGGATCAACGGGCAAGCTCATGCCCAAATCAGCGGCAAGGCTGCCATTCCATGACGGCCATACGCTCGTCGAACGGCCTTCTTCAAACGTCCCTGAATACAGCGGCGGCGCACCGCCGGCCGAACCGGCATACTGCTCGATTGCATCCGAGATATACCGCATATCATTGAGACGGGTTAGATCCCTTCGAACCTTGTCTCGGTCAGAAACATTCTCAATACTTATGCCAAAACGCCAGTTGCTTAAAAGCTGATTGAATATATCGATCGTATCAGAATGAGCAGATTCGTTATAAGACAAAAGATAGATGTTCGAAAACAACGTATTAGTTGAAGCAGGCATATAAAGATTCGGGGCTCCAATATAGACACTTCGGCCGTCACGCAAACCACCATACCCGTCTACAGCAATATGTTGCGGCGCTCCCTTGGGGAATGATTGTTTTTGATACCACGCGTCAGTCGTATAATGCTGAGGATTTGCAAGTGCGCGAATACCAATAGCATCTGATGAGCCGACGCATTGGCCGCCAGTTCCGCAATCGCTGTTTACCGTGCACGAGCTGCCTTCACTATCGCCGCCGGAACACTTTCTGCTGCCAAAAGGCTGAATGAAGAACAGTTCGCGCACCACGTCGAGCGAGCTATTGGTCGAGGTGCGGTTTGTGCTGATAATCGGATCATTCAAGGCAGGAAGGTCATCGCCTGTACCTGGCCCGCCCCTATCGCGGCAATAGAATGTTGAAAAGTTGGTCTCCGATTCAATGAATGGAGCGCCAAAATATGCCGGACTCGGCCCTGACCATGGATTTTCACATAAGAATACTCGTGCCTCCGTCGCTCCTTGTATCGCCGTATTCTCAATGGATGCAGTTATGCGCGTTGAACCGTTTTTAGGTAAAATAGTGAATTGCTGTTTATTGCTCTCTGCGCTTCCCTCTGCCGACAAAATGGACGAGACCGAACTTTCCCACAGATATTGCGCGTCGGCCGGTGGAGTTACTGGCTGAGAACGAGCGGTCATATTGCGGGCTTCATACAAGCGCTGATGTCCTGACTCTCCGCTATAATCGCCGTCACAGTTGTCTTTTCCTGCACAAAAATAAACCTGATCGGCCGGCTCAACACTGAGATGGTCAACCTGGCACTGGGCCTCCTGTTCTGCGGCGTTGACGGTTGTGACATTAAAAACACACTGATCATTGGCAAGAGTGTCGCACACGCCGCCAGCCACAAGCTCGCCCTGCGAAGCACTGCGTATGCCATCAAGCCCGGAGCTGACGGTCACCGTGTAAACGGTTGATGGGCTCAGCGTCTCAGATGGAGAGAAACTTACTCTGCTCTTCAAAGATCCAAAATGGCGCACTGACAATAATCCCGGGACAATGGCGCCATTCTGATTGGTCACAACAACAGTCGCGTCTGTCACGGTGTCATCGTCAATAATGCCATCAAACGTCATATCAACAATCGCATTCATACAGGCGAACGCGAGAGCGCCGGGAACGCGCGAGATCATAGTCAGATCCAAGGCAGTCGATGGCCTCTCTACGCTGTCTATTACACGGAAGGAGTATCGATTACTCTCATTTCCGCCTGAAATAACCTTCACATACCCCGATCCGCTCGGCGCACCACTCACGACGGTGACGCATATATCGCCGTCGACCCATCCCTCAGACGGACAACCCGAAGCTGTTGAAAGCTGATTCGTCCTGACAGAGAGATCAGGCATTGTGGTACTGCCGAACAGAACCGCCCATTCCAAAAGATTGGCGCTAACAAACGAACCAAACTTCTTCCCATAGATATGTGCTGTGGTATTTCGCCGCGCTGCGGGAGGTTGGACCCGACAAATACCCGGCAGTTCGGTTCCTCCAACTGAAAATTGACCGCTTGACTGGGCCATAACGCCATCCCTGCGCAATACCGTAATGGCCGTATTGCCCCCATATGAAGCAGGGGCAACCTGTCGGACAATCTGCTGAGGCGACCAAGTGCCTTGTGCGCGACAAAACTCATCATCAACATCAAGGGTCAATGTATCTCCGATTCGAACTTCTCCGCCGCGGCTCCCAAGATAACATCCTTCAACAGTGATCCATGTCCCAATCGGCCCAGCTGCTGGACTGAACCCGGTGACAACCGGCTGACAGGTATTATTAACACATGTCGAGGTGCAAACACCCGATGCGTTTGAGGAAATGCAATCATCATTTGTTGTACAGGAGTCTTCTGATCCGCCCGGTGGAAGCGGCGGCGTTGATCCGGTATCCTTTGGCGCTTCGCATGTACAGCTCGTTCCGCACACAAGACCTTGTTGGCAGATCGACTGATCCGGTATACAGATCGGATTTGGCATGGCGGAGCACGCCTCTCCCTCGCCGCTTGAGACATCAAACGGCAATCCATTTGAAATACCAAGCGGCGTAAGAACCGTCATTAATCCGTCGTGAGCCGCTTCAGGAATGCGCGTCTGTATTCGTGTATCCTCATTCCAATTATAGATGTTCGTTGGGTCAGTATCGAGTAAAACATTCCGCGCGCCATCGCCCGACATAAAACGCTCACCGCTCAATGTCACGAGCGTGTCCGTCGTACCGCTACTGGGGCTGATGGAAAAAAGACAAGGGCCGGCATATGCGTCTTGGTCGGTAAATACACGGAAATTAACACTATTGCTCTGCAGCTTGTTAATGCGCTCCCCGTCCTGATTGAACAAAGGCTGACTCGGCGTTGTCTTTATAAAAAAATTAAGATCAATTGAATCATTCGTGGGAATATAATCCGCATGGTTCGCGGTAAGATCCGGCACCGATGCGGTAACATGTGTATCCTTCCACTGCTCGTTCGTTGCACCGATCGAAACCCCGCCGTCAGTCATGCTTGTCCAGTGTGTGCGAACATCTCCGGACAACTCGTCAGGGTTGTTATTGGAAATTGAATCAAGATTAAGCGTAGCATATGCATCATCGTCACCACGCAATGCCCCATCACCGAAATGCTTTCCAATGATCGAAATGCACCTACCCCACTGGCCTTGGCTCGGCGAAAGACGCGTTATCACCGGCGCGTTAACGCACCTCCCCGGAGGAAGCACGTTGAATGACCAGTCGTGTCGCTCAGCCCCTCCCGCGGGATTCGCATAATCAACGCTAAGAGAATACTGAGTATCTACGGCTAGTTCATTTTGCGGAGGATTGAACGAATATTGAGTGCAGTATTCGTTCGGATTCAT
>Ga0066639_10005541_pt1 | contig 10595 bp, 9 predicted proteins | sample CryGeyCG2114_010_2_FD_59504 | JGI IMG/M metagenome (GOLD analysis project Ga0066639, IMG submission 59504) | Groundwater microbial communities from aquifer - Crystal Geyser CG10_big_fil_rev_8/21/14_0.10 | ecosystem: Environmental > Aquatic > Deep subsurface > Groundwater | place: USA: Utah... | reverse complement strand
CTGCACCTACAATATTAAGTTATAGTAAACCAAATGGAGCTAGAATTCCTGCAGGAGTTAACAAAACTTCATTAACTATTAAATTAAATGAACCTGCTGATATTTGTAAATTTTCAAAACAAAATATTGATTTTAATAGGATGAATGATGAATTAAATTGTATTAATAGTCCTGATGAAAATGGAGAATATTCCTGTTTAGGGGAATTAAGTAACTTAACTTTGGGAGATAATAGATTTTACTTTAGATGTAATGATACTTATGGAAACTTTAACACACAATCACAACCTTCTGGAGGATTTAATTTAGTAAAAACCAATCCTTTATTGATAACTTCTGCTCAACCTAATAATACTGTTCTTTATGCTGGAGAAGCAAATTTAAGAGTAACCACTAGTGGAGGAGTTAATAATGGAAATGCTCAGTGTGGTTATAGTTTGATAAGTCTTTATGATGTGAATAGAAACTTATTTACAACTACTGGAACTGCAAATCATGTTAACACTTTAGTTGTTGATCCTTTGATAAATCAATATGACTTTTATATTTTATGTAGGGATGATGCAGCTAATGAAGCTAAGACTGAATTAAACTTTAAAGTTGAAACTCCAAATATCACTATTATGGATAAAGGGCCAGTAAGCGAAGTGAATAATAATATCTTTAATTTGACAGTTGTAACTTCTGGAGGAATAGACAATGATGGAAGTGCTGTTTGTAAGATAAAGGATATTAGTAATTTCTTTACTAAAAGAGCACAAGATAATGGAAGATATTATGATCATTTTAGACAAGTAACTTTAGATGATAATCAAGCTGATTCAACATTAAATTATACCATAGAATGTTATGATGATGGAAACTTAAATAAAAAAGTTTATGATGACATAACTTTTAGATTTAATCCAGCTGAGTTTAATATACAAAGTAAGGGACCTTTAGGAAATGTGAATAAAAATCAGGTTAATCTAACAATAATGACTAGAAGTGGGGCTGGAGATATTAGTTGTTATAATGGTAATAATGAGTTTAATAAAATAAGCAATAATAGCTTCTATTATTCCTTGCCAGTGTTTGATGATCCTGGACAAATTGGAATATTACAAAATTATCCAATTAGATGTGAAGATAATTATAGGGTAAAGTATGATAGTATAAACTTTACATTACAAATTCCTAACTTAACAATGAGTTTTTCATATCCAAATGGAAGTTTAATGACAAATGCTCAACAACAGATAGAAGTAAGAACTAATAATGGGCTTAGTAATGGAAATGCTGAATGTAAACTTAATGATGTTTTAATGACAAGTTCTTCTGATGGGAAATTACATACTGCTACAATTAATTTGGGAAGAAGTGGATTAAATGGGCCTTATAGAGTTATTTGTTATGATGATTTCTTCAGAGAGAATTCTGGATATGAAGCAAAGGCTAACTTATATTATAGTTTATCTACTGATGCTATTACAATTAATGAAATTGGAAATGGAATACAGGGAAATAAATTATTAATTGATGTTGAGACTGATGGTGGGAGTAACAGGGATGGAAGTGAAGTAACTTGTCAATATAGATTGAATGGAACTAATAATTATAATAATCTTAATTTGGTATCTGGTACTGATAATGAGTTTAGAAGTAGTGAGATTACATTGCCAAGTCTAGGAAATTATGTTTATGAAATTAAATGTAGTGATAATAACATAGCTGGATTAACACAAAGTAGACTTATTGATTATGGAAGTTTTGATACGGATGCTATTAGAATAATTAGAACTAGTCCTTCAGGAAGTTTAGCTAATGAAGATGTTGATTTAGAAGTTCAGGTAAGTGGAGGATTAGGACAAGTTAGTTGTAGTTATGTAAATCCTGCAAGTGGGCAAAATACAAATATGCCTACTTATGACGATGTTAGCAAAACTTGGAGAGCTAGTTTACCTCAATTAAATATTGGTAATTATAATGTAAGTGTAACTTGTACTGATGGATTTAAACAGGCTAATACAAATATTTTGTTTAATGTTTATTATGAAAGTGATATGCCTAAAGTAGTGAGAGTATATACTAATAATAATAACTTAGTTGCTGAGATGAGTAAAGAAGTTATATGTGGATATAGTACTGCTACTAGCAACTTTGATTATGATAATGCTGTTAAGATGTCTACTAGTTATAATATAAGACAAAGTGTTTCATTAGGAGATTCAACATTGTTCTTTATCAAGTGTAGAGATAGGTATAGTAATGAGAAGAGTTTCAGAGTTTATGTTTAAAAATGAATAAGAAAGCTATTAATGATCAGATCTTTGTTTATATTTTTGCTGTTGTAATAATGGGGTTAATAATAATTTTTGGTGCAAGAGCAATTATTAAAACTAGGAATTTTAGTGAACAAGCAGAAGTTACGAAATTCTTTGATGATATACAAACAAGTGTTGATAGGGTTTATGATTATGATTTAGGAAGTAGTTTAGAATTAAAAAATATAAGGGTGCCTAGTGTTGTTAAGGAAGTTTGTTTTCAATATCATTTTGGTTATACTAATGTCTATGTAAATGAAATTCCTGGAAAAGATATTGATCCTAATAGTGTAGGATTAGACAATAAAAACGTTGAAAAATTAAGAGTTCAAGGAGAGTTTTGTAGAGAGAATATTGGTGGGAAAATAGATGTTGTTTTAGAAAAAAAAGTTGGGTATGTTGAGGCAACATGAAAAAAGCACAAGCTGAAGTTTTTAATTGGATTTTTGTAATTGTAATAGGTGCTGTTGTTTTTTTATTCTTTGTAGGGTTTGCTTATAAGTATAAAGATTTGAGTGAACAAAGAAATGATGTTAGATTATTAAGGTCTGTTGATGTGATGTTGGAAGGATTAAAAAGTGATAATTTGTATAATGAAGCAACTGGTGTTAAATTTAAATTTAATATAGAAGATGGTGATTTAGTTATTGGAGATTTCTATAGGTCATTTAATGATAAAATAATCTTTGGAAGTGAAATTGATGGGAATGAATTGAAGGCATGGATTAAAGAGTTTAAGATGCCTTATAAAATAACTAATTTTATTTTTTTGAGTGATGATAAAACAAAATATTTTTTTATAGGTAATGAAGGTGAAACTATAAAAGATTTATTGCCTAATGAAAATGGAATTGATAGATTTGATATTGAAGCTATTAGTTTTGTTAATGAGGCTATATTTGAGAATAATGAAAAAGCCAGATTTATTTTCTTTACAAATGCTAATGGTGATGAATTAAGAGAAGCTTTGAGTAAAGGGGAAGTTGTTGAAATTGTAAATAATAAAATAACTTATTTTGATCAAAATGGAGATATAATAGAAACATTTGAATCTTTTAACGATTTATTAAAAATAGGTGCTGTTTTTTCTAATTATAGAAATTTTAGATACAATTATGATGCTATTAAAAAACAAATAAAAAACATGGCTACTTTGTATAAAGAAAGAACTTTATTAATGAAATGTAATGGTGCTTTTATCTCACCCACTTACTTAGATGATTTATACTCTTTAAACTTTAATACTTTAAATGATTTAGAAAGACAAAATCAAGCTTTAAGAAATCAAAATTGTAAAACAATATATTAAGATGAAAAAAGGAAGCCTTAAAATTCAGGAAACAATAATGGTAATGTTTGTTTTTATAGTTATATTTTTCTTAGTCATGATTATTTTTTATAGGTTTACGATTAATAGCATTAAAGAGGAAGAAAGAAATTATAAGTTAGAGAGATTTAATTTGATGATAGAAATAATTCCCAATATGCCTGAGTTTAAATGTAGTGAGTTAGGAAAAGAAATAGATTGTGTAGATGTATTAAAATTATTAGGGTTTAAAAATTTAAATAATGAATATTATAATGAAATGTTTAAAGATAAAACAATTTATTTCGAAGAAATTTATCCTGAAGAAAATGGGCAAGAATGTGTGAGTAATTATTTTAATTGTGGTAAGTTTATTATCGCTGATAACGCTGAAGCTGGATTAAGAGTTAGTGGACCTGTTGTTTTGTATTATGCTAATGAAGATGAATACAAAATAGGTAAGGTAGTTATTCAAGAGGAAAAATGAAAAAAGGACAGACTGAAATTATTGGATTAGTAATAATAATGATGTTGATTGTTTTTATTGGGTTGATAGCTTTAAAGTTTATGAGTTTTGGAAATAATGATGACTTAAAAGATACTAGTTTAAGTATTAAAGCTAATAATTTAGTTAATGCTTTAACTAAGGTTGATATCGACGGTGTTAGCTTGAAGAATAATGCTGTTAAATGTTGTAATGAAGGATGTAATGTTAATTTTGAAGATGAGATTAAAAATATTATGAATAAAAGCTTGGAAGGAGACTATTCTTTGATAATTTCTGAAGAAAATGGGCAAGAATGTGCAAAAATAGGCATTTGTAATGCAGGAATAAGTTCAAGTAAGTATTTTATTAGAGATGAAGGGGATAAGTTTAGTATAAATTTGCTTTTGTGTAATTAACTTTATAGTAGTCACACTACTATTTTTTTGAATTTGACTGGAATGGGGTTATTGGCCTTATAGAGCTTATAAACACTAAAAAATAGATAATATTATCTTCTGCAGTAGAGAAATGTTTATAAATAGAAATTAGTAGCTATAACTTTAATCTATGAAGAGTTATCTCTATGAAAAAAGAGGTAGACTTTTTATGATAAAAAAATTAAAACACGGAGGTGCATTTTAAATGCAAGGACTAAAGAGATTAGTAAGAAAAATTGCTGCAGTTGGAGCAGGCGGAGTAATGCTTGGTGCAACTATAACTGGAGCAATGGCTGCAGGAACTTTAGACATGTATCCTGAACCTTTTGTTTCTGGAGGCAAGTTTATTAAGGTTGCAGCAGTTATTGGAGATGAAGGTGTTGCAGACGGAGCAGATTCTTTGGCTTTAACAAGTGTTATTGCTAAACTACAGCAAAAAGCTACTTCTGGAAGCAGCAGTGGTGGAACTGTTAGTGTATCTGGAGGAACTAGTGCAGACATTCCTTTAGGAAAACCAATCGCTTCTACAACTGGAAATGAATTTGAGACAAGTTTAGAAGATGATGACATCGATAGTTTATTTGATGGCACTATAAATTACAGAAGTTCAGACTATGATGTAAGTGAAGTATTCATGGTTAGTGCTAATGAAACAACAAGTTTAGTACCTCAGACTAGCTTGACAAGCAATGATGATGATTATAATAGTAACATCATGATTGAATCTGAAAGGGGTGCAATGAGATACTATTACTCATTTGATGAGACTATAAACATAAGTGCTGCTGATTCAACAGACTCTTTAGACATAGATTTCTTAGGTAAAAAACTTAAGATTACTAATGTAGACAGTACTGGAACAAAATTCACTGCTAATGTTGGTATTGAATACTTCATGAATGTTGGAGATGCTGTAACTGTTGAAGGCAAATCTATTACTTTAAGCAATGTAGGTAGTGGTGGAGCTATTATCGTAGATGTTGATGGTACCACTGAAACAATTTCAGCTAGCGGAACTAGAACCGTTAATGGAATTGAAATAAAGAATGACCAAACATTCTATGATGCAAATAGTGTTGATCAAAGATCTGCTACATTAGTTATGGGCTTAGAAGCAACAGACACTTACCAAGATGGAGATGCCTATGTTGGAGAAGATGATAATGATCCTGATTGGGTATGGACTATAGCTGGATTGTATACTGGTGGAACTACAAGTCTTATAAACAATGCAACTAATGGTATCACTGCAAGTGGAATGGTTCTTGGAGTAAAGAACGAATTTGTTAAGAACGATGCAAGTGATGATCCTATTGCAATGGGAGAATGTTATGACTTACCAAATAACTTCTTGAGTGTATGTTTCGATAGTTTGACTGTACCAGATAATGAATATATGAGTTTAATAATTGAATACGATGCAAGTACAGATCTATCAGAATCTAGATACCAAGGAACTGGATTAACAAGTGAACCAACAATATACATACATGTTGATCAAAGTGAAGGATTGGTATTAGATCAAGCAAATCTTCCAGTACCAAATGGAACAGCTGCTGATAGAAAGACAGATAAACTTTGGATTTATGCAAATGGAACAGCTGGAGCTGAAGAAGTACCCGTATTCTATGAAGACACCAATAGTAAAACTATCTTGGCAGGTTATTACAATGCATCAGTACCAGTAGAACTTGCACATTTGAATTACCAAGATATTACAGGAAACGACATTAGAATATTTGTCAGCGGAAATCAAACACATGGTATAAATGTTACTGTAGCACCATATGATGCAACTGACTTGAGTGATTGGACTGATAACATAACTTCTTATTGGGGAGTTACTGGTAATAAAGTTAAAGGATTAGGTGGATCATCTGATTCTGCAGAAGCAAGTGAATTGTATTGGATGAGCAGTGGTGGAAGTTTAGCAAAAACTATTGGAACTAAAGATGAAGATCATAAAACAAAATATGGTATCATCATAAAGAACCCAGATTCCAATGGTGCACAGGATGACTTAAAATTAATGATTCCTGGAGACCTAGTAAAAGCTAATGTAGTAATTAGTGGAACAAGAACAAATAGTGATTCTTCAACACCAAGCACTACAAGTGTAGCACCAACCCCTATAACAGCAAGTGAGTTAACAAACCCAACAAGTTTTAACATTATCAGTGTTGGAGGACCATGTGTTAACAGCGTAACTGCTGACTTATTGGGAGTTACATATCCAGCATGTGGCTCTGCACAATCCGCTGTACCAGAAAACAAAGCTATCATTGAAATGAAAGCAAATGGAAACAATTGGGCAATGATAGTTGCTGGATGGAATGCAATGGACACAAGAAGAGCTGGTGTAGTATTAGCTAACTACGAGAGTTTTAGCTTGACTGGAACTAGTGCAACTGTAACAGGAACTGACTTAACTGTTAGTGGAATAACTGTTGCTTAAACCTTTCTTCTTTTTTTCTTTTTTTCAGAAACATTTAAAAATCATATTTTATCAGAATATTATTATGAGGAATGTGTTTATTATCTTGATTTTAATATTAACCTTGTTTTTTGCCGTTTTGTTTATTGATGATAGTGAAGAGGAGTGTAATAATTCTTATGTAACTTTTACTTTTGATGATGGTTATGAAGATACTTATTTAGAAGCAGGGACTATTTTTAAAGAAAATAATGTTAGTGCAACGGTTTACATAATAACTGGATTAGTTGGAGGTTATTTTGAAAATTATAAATTAATGAATTGGAATCAAATTGAAGATTTAAAGAAAAATGGTTGGGAAATAGGGAGCCATACTGTAAATCATATAGATTTAACAATGATTAGTAAAGAAGAAATTGATAAAGAACTTAAAGATTCAAAAATAGATTTAAAAAAATTTGGATATGAGGTTAGAACTCTTTCCATTCCTTATGGGGCTTATAATAGTGAAATAAAGGAGATTTCTAAACATTATTATGATGCTACAAGACCTTCAGTATGGGGATCAAATTACTATAATGATATTGATCGATATAACCTAAAATCTTATTGGATTGTTAATTCTACAAATATTGATGAAATAACTTCTTTAATTGATCAAACAGAAGTAGATAATCAATGGATAATTTTTATGATACACCATGTTAGTTATGATAAAAATATAACTTATGTTATATCCCCTGAAGATATAACGTTTCTTATTGATTACATCAAAAAGAAAGATATAAATATTAAAACTATGTCTGAGGTCTTAGATTTAGGGTGTATTAACAAATGAGTAAATTTGAGAGATTAGATTACATAGATATTTTTAGAGGCATAGCATTATTGATTATGGTTTCTATTCAAATTTTTGATTATTTGTCTGTTTCTAATATTTATACTACAAAACCTTATTATGTTGAAACAATTAATTCAGTTACGTGGGTGCCACCTTCTTTGTTGTTCACCTTTGTTAGTGGTATGAGTGTTTTTTTATTGGTACAAAAATTAAGGCAGAACTCAAATTTAAATAGAAAAAAATCTTTTTTAGACATAGTCAAACGATATGGAAAATATATTTTGATTAGTTTACCTTTTACACTTATAATGTGGAATATTAGTATTTTTTTAGGATGGGAAGAAGCTATTCAAGGTATTGGACTAACTGCAATATTCTTAGCCGGTTTTCTTTTAATATTTTTTAGTAATAAGAAGAACATGTCCAAACTTAGTTATATTTTTTTAATACTTTTGATTGTAGGATTTGCTTTTTTATCCTCAAAGTTACCTTCTCTTATTGATAATTCTAGATTTTTTACAAATTTTCCTAGAACAATTGGATTAGACTATATTTCTTTGATTTCAGTTATAGGAACTATGTTTTTGAATGCGTTTTTTAGAGGATGGTTTTCTATAGTTAATTTGTTTCCTATAATGCTAGGAGGGATTTTGATGTTAGGATTGATAAGAAGGCGCGTTTCTTTTAATAAAATGATGCTTTTCAGTCTACTTTTTTTGTTTTTTTCAATTTTTCTACATTTAATAGGATACAAAATAGATTATTATGGTAGATCATTTAGTTTTACATTTTTTGCTATTGGAGAATCTGCATTGATTTGTTCTATAACTTATTTAATCTATAACAAAATAAAAAATAAGTTTTCAATAAAGATATTTGATTTCTTAAAAACGTTTGGTCTAACTGCTTTTTTTGTTTATATAGTTCATTATCTTTTGATATTAAAAGTTTTACAATTGACTGGGCTAAAGGACATTCTTAATGATTCATACTCAATATTGATTACTATACCTCTTGTTTTTTTAGTTTATGTTCTTGGTAGATACTATTTGAGGATAAGAATGAAATTGCCACGCATTTTAAGGTTATGACCTTTTATAGAAAACTTTTTATTTAAGATATAATTCTAGTTTATTAACATGAAAAAACAAAAAAGTCACACTAAATTGTTTATGGGAATTTTTATTGCTTTTTTAATGATAGCTAGTATATTAGGGATTATAGTGAGTAATCCTGCTAATAGTGAAGAAAAACCTGTATATGAATATGAAGGATATGAATTTTATAGGACTGACACAGGATGGGCTGTTAAAGATAATGAAAATTATTTGCCTGTAGATTATTTGCCTGAAGAAGTTAAAAATATAGCATATGAAGATATTAATCTTAATTCAGACAAGATTTATTTAGCTTACACTCCTGGAAATTATGACGCAAGTGAGGAATATGCAATTAGAAAGTTAGGTACATTTTTGAGTTTTGAAGGTAGAAGATTAGTTTTAGCATGTAATCAAGAGGAAGGATGTGGAGATATCCCCATAATTGATTGTAATGTTGATTATGCTTTTAGTTTTATTATTGGAGAAGATGAAAAAATATATAATAAAGATAATTGTGTCATGTTAATGTCTAATGATACTGTTGATTTTAGTAAAGAAGTAGATGTTGTTATCTACAAAACTTTAGGAGTGTTATGAAATGAAAAATAATCAAAAAAAGGCTATAAAATGGGTTATTGGGATATTGTTTTTTATATTAATGATATTTATTGGAATGTTAGTTGTTGAGAATTTAGGAAAAAACTCTAATGTTTATGTATATAATGGTCCGGGAGGGGAATATATCTTTAATATTGATGATACTGGAGGGGTTGTTAATCATGTGTTAAGGGTTTATGTTAATGATAATGAGTATTATTATGCATTTAGATATGGGCCTAGAGAATTAGAAAATGTGTCTGTAAGTGGGGATGTTAAACAAATATTGAATAGTAAAACTTTGTATATTTCTCAAGATCCAAACTTGCCTATAGAAACTAGTTCTAAATCTTCTTTAGCTGTTATGGAACTTAATAGGATTACTGGCGAATCTTATTATAGTATTTATCAAACACCTACTATAACTGCAGTTTCTAGAGCTACTAATAGAAGTACTGAACTTGAATTGCCTGAAAAAACATGTGATAATTTAGTTGATGGGGAAGGAGTTATTCTTATAGAAAGGGCAGAAAAAACTAAAGTTATTGCTGAAAGTGATAATTGTGTGATTATTCAGGGAATTAATGGGGATGAAATACTTAGAAGTGCTGATACTTTAGCATATAAATGGCTTGGGGTGCTTTGATGAGTAAATTAAATTTGGGCGCTGGGAAGGACATAAAAAAAGGATATGTAAATCTAGACATTATTAAATTAAATGGAATTGATGTTGTTCATGATATCAATAAATTTCCATATCCATTTAAAGATAATGAATTTGATGAAGTTTATACAAGTCATGTTTTAGAACATGTTGATGATTTATTAAAAGTTATGAAAGAGATTAATCGAATAGTTAAAAATAAAGGTGTAATAAAAATAAGGGTGCCTCATTTTAGCTGTGGAGTTAGTCATAGGGATCCAACCCATAAGAGATTATTTAGTTTTTTTACTTTTGATTATTTTACTGAAGAATGTTTTTATAATTTAGGCAATTTTAAAATTAAAAAAAGAAAATTAAACTTTACAAGATTGAGTTTTACTTTTTTAAACGTCATAATCAATCCATTAATTAATGTTTCTCCTTTAT
>Ga0066639_10005538_pt1 | contig 10599 bp, 10 predicted proteins | sample CryGeyCG2114_010_2_FD_59504 | JGI IMG/M metagenome (GOLD analysis project Ga0066639, IMG submission 59504) | Groundwater microbial communities from aquifer - Crystal Geyser CG10_big_fil_rev_8/21/14_0.10 | ecosystem: Environmental > Aquatic > Deep subsurface > Groundwater | place: USA: Utah... | reverse complement strand
GAATTGCGGGAGTTAGTTTCCGTGAAAGGAAAAACACAAAACCGAACGCTCCGCTCACGCGGAGCGTTTCTCTATTTGGAAGCGCTGGTATTTGGTGATAGAGTATTTCTATGAAGCAAGTTTTTTTGAGGAAGGCAAAAGGCGGTCATATTGCGGGCTGGCTGATAATTATAATTTTGGCTTTGGCCACGGCTGGTATTTTCTATTACGCTTTTAATTCCGGCTCCGGTTTGCAAAATGACGAGGAGAAAACTAATGAAGAAAGCTGGCTGACATATCGCAACGAGGATTTTGGGTTTGAGTTAAAATATCCTCCTCAATGGACAGTGGCCCAAACTTTTTCCGCTGATACGCCGGCTTTTAATGTTTATAAAAAAGATGAGACCCAAGACCCGCCATTTTATCATTCCAATTTGGTCACTCAAGTCTCTATTTTTCCGCGCGGTGTGCCGACCGAAGGAGCTTTTGGGTCATCTCTAAATAGCAATGTTGTTTTTAATACAGATGTTCTGGAAGCGCGTGATTTTATTCTTGAAGACGGCACTCGTTGGGCGACATTTGCTTCCATCAAAAATTCTCCTGCATCATGGAATGAGTCGGGATTTATTTGGAACTCAGTGGAGATAAAAAATCTTAAAATCAGCTGTTTCCGAGCCGGCGAGCCGATTGCTAAAATAGCCTGCGAGCCGTTTTTAGGCGACACCTTGATTAGAAGCGGAACAATCAACAAAGAAGACCGCAAAATTGCCGAGAAAATTCTTTCTTCTTTTACTCTGACCGGCACCGGAGACAACGCTAAAAGCGACAGTATCAAAGACCTTATCCGTCTGGATTCTCCGAAAGTCGGCGCGACGATAAAAAGCCCGCTTCAGGTGGAAGGACGGGCTCGCGGGACCTGGTATTTTGAAGCTTCTTTCCCGATTGTCCTTGTTGATTGGGACGGAAAAATCATTGCCGAGAGTCATGCCGAGGCGCAAAGTGACTGGATGACACAGGATTTCGTGCCTTTCTCCGGCGTGATTGAATTCAGCTCTCCCGTAGAAGGACAAAGCGACGCGCCTGATTTTATGAAAAGAGGAACTCTCATCTTAAAGAAAGACAACCCCTCGGGTCTTCCCGAGAATGACGCGGCTTTGGAAATCCCAGTCGTGTTTAAATAAAAAAAGCGTCCCCGTTTTTAGGGGACGCCGTCTTTCTTTTTTCAGGCGACAGGGGGATCGCCAATCTTTGCTTGCTTGTCCAGGACGACGCGATTTCCGTCTTGATGGAACATTAACGCTCTTGCGTGAGGTTCCCCGAGAACATACTGGTCCACCAGACGGTCTCCAAAAATCTTGTCAATTTCTCGGAGATCGGCATACGCTTCAACTAATTGCTCATAATTTGGATGACTCATCATTACCGCAATCGTGTAGCGCTTGCCGGTGTGGCCCAAGACAATTTTCAGCACGTTATCCCTCTCGTTGCCCCAGCGCCGCAAGCGGGTGGAAACCGTAGCCAGGGATAGTCCGTCGGCCTTCATTTTTTCGTTGACATCAGTCACCGGCGCGGTGAAAGATGAAAATGGCGGCTGGACCATGTCGGCGACTCGGTCATACAAATCATCCGTGATGCATTCCTTTCTTAGAAACTGAGAATAATTTCAAACACGCTGAATCTTAGGTATTTATAATCCCGTTTGTCTTTATTGTCAAAAGTTATACTTGACAGGCATGGTATAATAGAGAGATGAAACACGAACACGGAAGTGGCCAGAGCGAGCACCAGGACAATCACCACGGCCATATGATTGCCGACTTTAGGAAACGTTTTTGGGTCTCGCTTGCGCTCTCCATTCCCGTTCTGATTTTCTCTCCTGTTATAGCGGGGTTTTTTCACCTTGAATCTCTTTCATTTGCCGGCGACCAATATGTCATCTTTCTTTTTGCTACTCTGATTTATTTCTACGGCGGTTGGCCGTTTTTGTCCGGACTCTACTCTGAGCTAAAAAAGAAACAACCCGGAATGATGACGCTTGTTGCGGTGGCTATTAGCGTGGCATTTTTCTACAGCGCCGCGGTCTTGTTCGGTCTCTCCGGCAAGGGACTGCTCTGGGAGCTTGTGACGCTTGTTGACATAATGCTTCTTGGCCACTGGATAGAAATGAAAAGCGTTGCCGGTGCCTCGCGAGCTCTTGAGGAGCTTGCCAAACTGATACCCGAAAATGCCCGCCGGCTCTTGCCGGGCGGAGGCTTTGAAGATGTTTCGGTCGCTCTAATCCGCGTCAATGACAATATTATAATTCGCCCCGGGGAAAGAGTGCCGACTGACGCGGTAATCATTGAAGGAGAAACATCCATCAATCAGTCAATGATTACCGGCGAATCAAAACTCGTTTTGAAAAAGATTGGCGATGAAGTTATCGGCGGCTCTATAAACAGCGATGGTTCGGTTACCGCCAAAATTACGAAAATCGGAGGAGACACTTATCTCTCGCAAATTATTGAGTTGGTCCGCCGAGCTCAAGCCAGCAAGTCGCGCACCCAGAATCTCGCTAATCGGGCGGCAATGTGGCTGACTCTAATTGCCATCGGCGGCGGTCTGGTAACTTTGTTTTCCTGGCTGGCCTTTAGTTCGGAGGGTTTCGGTTTTGCTCTGGAGCGGACTATTGCCGTAATTGTTATTGCTTGCCCTCACGCTCTCGGTCTGGCTATTCCTTTGGTTGTCGCTTTTTCCACTTCGCTTTCGGCTCGGAATGGACTTTTAATCAGAAACAGAGACGCTTTTGAAAATGCTCGTAAAATTGATGCCGTTATCTTTGATAAGACGGGAACCCTGACCCGAGGAGAGTTTAGCATTTCAAACACCCTCTCTTTTGACTCCAAGTCGAGCGAACAAGACGTCTTGTCCATTGCGGCGGCGGTTGAGTCTCGTTCGGAACATTCAATTGCCAAAGCAATTACTAAAAATTTCAGCCACTCTGACGAAGTAAGAAACTTCAAGATTATTGCCGGCAAAGGAGCAGAGGCGACCGTCTCCGGCCGGATAATTCAGGTTTTAAGCCAAGAGGCCGTTTTGGAGAAAGGTTTGGAGATTTCGGCCCAAGCTAAAGATTTGATTGAGCAAGGCAGGACCGCCGCCTTTGTTTTAAGCGGGGGCGCTCTTATTGGAGTGATTCTCCTTGATGATATGCTGCGGGCCGAATCGCCGGAGGCGATTCGGCAGCTAAAGGAACAAGGAATGCGGACAATAATGCTAACCGGCGACAATGAAGAGGTTGCTTCTCGTGTTGCTCAAGAGGTTGGGGTTGATGAATATTTCTCAGAGATTTTACCGGATAAAAAAGCCGAAGTGGTAAAAAATATAATGGAGCGAGGACTGGTTGTCGCAATGGTCGGCGATGGCGTCAATGACGCGCCGGCGCTCGCCCAAGCCGATGTTGGTATTGCCATTGGAGCGGGGACTGACGTTGCCATTGAAACGGCCGATATAATTCTTGCCAGGAGCAATCCGCTTGATGTGGTGCGAGTAATTTTATTGGCCCGCCGGACATACCGCAAAATGGTGCAGAACCTTTGGTGGGCCAGCGGCTATAATATCGTGGCCTTGCCGCTTGCCGCCGGGGTCTTGGCCGGCTTTGGTATCCTTTTAAGTCCCGCTCTGGGGGCGGTCTTTATGTCACTCTCTACCGTCATTGTCGCCGCCAACGCTTCACTTCTCAAGGCGGGAACTATATAATTAGTATTATTAACTAATCTAATATTATGAACATAATTAAAAAAGTTATTTTCTCCGGCGCGCTATCGGCCGCTCCAATGTTGGTTTTTGCCGACGCTTATTCCGGTACCGACCTTGATGCAATGCATCAGTATGGAATGATGAGTTTTATGGGGGGCTCGGGCGGAGTTTGGGGGCTTTTAGCCACGGCTTTTTTCCTGGTCTGGCTGGCTGTCGGAGTGCTTCTCGTCGTCTGGCTTTGGGGAAAAGTCAATAAAAAATAATTGCCGGTTTTACTGCCTTATCTTTAATGAGAAAAGCGGGTCGTCTTTATAGCGGCGCGCAATTTTATCACATCGCGCTCGTCAGCGATTACATACATTAGCTCGTAGCGTTTTAGAAGTCCGCGCCAGGCTGAAAAACTTTCTCCTTTTTCTTTCCGAATTTCAATTGAAATAGCGAGGAAGTCGCCGCTCTTAAATCCGAAACTGACGAAAGTATGAGCGGCGCCCAATCATTCAAAGGGTTCCACGATATAATAAACCGATTCCAGTTTATTGAGGTCAAAAGTCTTGTCGTAATAGCGCGGAGTGTAGTCGGTGGTGGAAGTATATTCAAAGTTTCTGATATTGTGAACGACTACTCTATTGTATTGTCATCTTTAAACTCGGCAAATGCTAAAACGGCCTGGTCGGCTGACCAGTCTCGGCCGTTTGAAGGGCGGATTGAAATATAGTAGACAGCAAAAACCGCCAATCCGAAAAGTATTGCATAAAAAATCTTTTTCTTTTTCATAATTCAACTATCAATAATTATACCCGATCGCCGGTCTTTAATAGAGACAATTTTATGCTATACTGGGACGTCGCTATTTCCTTTATGTATTCAATTGAAGTAAAAAATCTAACAAAAAAATTCAGGGACTTATCGGCCGTTGATGACATTTCTTTCTCTGTTCAAAAAGGCGAGTTTTTTGCTTTTCTCGGTCCAAATGGCGCCGGCAAAACAACGACAATAAAAATGCTGACGACAATTCTTGAGCCGACGGCCGGAGAGCTTTTTCTCGAAGGTGTCAGTGTCAGAGAAAAGCCGGCGCAAGTCCGGCATCTCTTCGGAATTGTCTTTCAAGACCCGAGTTTGGACAATGAGCTGACCGCTTATGAAAATATGAAGTATCATGCGATTCTTTACGGCCTGTCAAAAGAGCTTTATACCAAAAGAATTAAAGAATTATTGGACCTTGTCCAGCTTTGGGAAAGAAAAGACACTTATGTCAAAAACTTTTCCGGCGGAATGAAGCGGCGGCTGGAGATTGCTCGCGGATTGCTTCATCACCCGAAAGTTTTATTTTTGGATGAGCCGACAATCGGACTTGACCCGCAAACTAGGAATCTTATCTGGAACTATATTAAAGATTTGAACAAAAAAGAGGGTATAACGGTTTTCTTCACGACTCATCATATGGAAGAGGTTGACCGAATGAGCGAGCGGCTGGCCATAATTGACCAAGGGAAAATTATTGCTCAAGGCTCTCCGGAAGACTTGCGGCGAAAGACAGGGGCGGCCACTCTTGAGGAAGCATTTATATCTTTGACCGGCAGCGAGATTCGGGAAGAGGTCGCTGATGTCGGCAAGAATCAGATGAGAATCGGTAATAAAATGATGAGGTAATATATTTATATGAGAGCAGTATACATACTTTGGATTAGACAATTAAAACGCTATGTCCGGAAAAAGTCTCGAATTGTCGGGGCGCTCGGCCAGCCGATTTTGTTTTTGATTGCCCTCGGTTTTGGCTTTGGGCCGATTTACGCTCGGGCCGGCGGTGGAGACTACATCCAGTTTTTGGCTCCGGGAATCATCGGTATGACGGTTTTATTCACCGCGATTTTTACAGCTACGGAAATTATTTGGGACAAGCAGTTTGGTTTTCTTAAAGAAACTCTGGTCGCGCCGGTTTCGCGCTTTGAAGTGATGCTCGGGCGGACTCTTGGCGGCGCAACCGTTGCCACCGTGCAGGGTCTGATTGTTCTGACCATTACTTTTATTGCCGGCTTTCGCCCTTACAACATCTGGTTGATTCCAGTCGCAATATTCTTCATCGCTCTCATCTCGCTTCTCTTCTCGGCCTTTGGTTCGGTTATTGCCGCTCGGCTTGACGATATGCAGGCCTTTCCTCTGATTATCAACTTCATTGTTCAGCCGCTCTTTTTCCTATCCGGCGCTCTCTTTCCAATTGACCAGCTCCCTGACGCTCTTAAGTTTGTAACTACCATAAACCCGCTTTCATTCGGGATTGAAGGAATTCGCCGGGCTTTAACCGGCGCGTCTTTCTTCAGCTACTCAACTGACATTATTGTTCTAAGCGCCCTTTCACTAATTCTTCTTACCATTGGCGCCTATCAGTTTAATAAGATTGAGGTTTAATTTGAAATACTAAACTCTTTCTCGCCCCCGCCACACATTTTATAGTGGTTAGGGGTAGGGGCTGGCCTATCAAATGTTTAGCGGTGGCGAGTCTTACAACATTAGTTAAGCCAGTTTTTTGCTAAAAGTTATTTTTGTGCTATAATTACCAATATCTTTAATAAAATTATCATTCCCCAAAAAGATACTAATCTCCTAATGTAACATTTTCTCGGCCAATTTTGTTAGAAAAAGAGAAGGTCGAGATTATCAGTATGCTGTGGTGGGGAAGAAGAGCGTGTTGGGTGCTCTTCTTCCCTAAACCATAGAAAAAATATATGAACTCGGCCGAAGTCAAAGAAAAACTCAATAAATTGAAAGACGAAGAGGTCCTGACTATTTCGGTTTCTAATCCAGACGCTTTTGAAATTATAGTCGAGCGTTATCAGGAAGCTTTTCTTCGCAAGGCCAGAAGCATTATCGGCCGGCGACGGGAAGTGGAAGACGCCGTCCAAGACGCCTTTGTCAAAATCTATATCAATTCCGGCCGCTTCAAGGTCCAAGAAGGAGCAACTTTTAATTCTTGGGCATATAAGATACTCATTAACACTTGCTTGACTTATTTGCAGAAACTCAAGCGTGACGGTAGCCGCAGAGTAGAAATTGACGATGAAGTGTTCGCTCAAGTTATTCCGGATTTTCGAGAAGCCGACAGAATAGAGTATGCAATGGACAAAGACGAATTTCTTTCAATCGTTTCGCGCATTCCCAACACGCTTGCCCGAGTTTTGAAAAAAGTTTTTCTGGAAGGGAAAACGCCCCAGGATATCGCGGCGGAAGACGATGTTTCGCCTTCGGCTATTCGGACCAGGATTCATCGGGCTAAAAAGGAATTCAAAAAGGTCGCCTTAAAATCTTTTTAATAAATATGAACAATACTCTAAACTTAAAACAGAATATTATGCGCCGGGTCCGTTTTGTCTATTGGACCAAGAGGATTTTACGGCCGATTTACCTTAAAGCCGGAGTTCTCTCGATTTGTCTTGCGGCAGTCGCCTCTTCTGTCTCGGTGGTAAGCATTGCCCGTAACTTTTCTCATGTTAATGTCGGCGTTGCCCTGCAGTTTATGGTTTCGGCTTTTGTTAATACCGATTTTTTGGTTAAAATTCTTGTAATCGGTATCTTCGTGATGGCCTTATTGCTCATTCGAGATATTTATAGCTCTCTTTGGGCTTTTCGCAGTCTAAAAACCTACAGAGTTAGAGCTTGAATATAGCTTGTATTCGTCAGACAAAAAACTCCGCTTCGGCGCGGGTTTTTTTGTATTGTCGGCCTGTGGAAATGTCACCAATTTTAACAGCCATCTTTGCCCGCTCTTTGCTATAATATAAGTTATGTTTCGCTTTTTTGAGAAAAATAAAAAGCGGCGCTCTTTGAGTGCTTCTTACGGCCGGCCGGATTCAAAAAAAATCCATGATGTTTTCTTTGCTCCGGAAAGACAGACTGTTTCGTTGCGCCGCCGCGAAGCAAAAATTGAAATTGACCTCTGGAAAATCAGGCAATTTATTTTATTCCACCGATACGCCTTTCTTTCTCTGGGTTCATTCCTAGTTCTTACCACGGCTTTAGCCTTTTCTTTCATCAGCCACGCTGATACGGCTCTCTTTTACCCGGATTCTTGTCTTGGTGGCTGGCAGAATCCGGAGCAGGCTGCCGGGAAGCCGGACCTCAATTCTTCTTCGGCAATTTCCGATTTTAATACTAAAAATTCGGCATTCCTTCTGAATAAAATTTCTCAAATCTTTTGCGGAGAGTTTCAAGGTGATATCCCGGAAAAATCCCAGTTAAAAAAAGCGACCCTCCATATCCTCTTGGCGATTGCTCCTAAAGAGACTTTTTCACTCGAGAATTCTGAAGAAGAATTGCCAGTCGGGCAAGCTACAACAAGCGATTCTCTGGACAATAAAGAGCTGGAAATTATTTTCGAGGACAAAGTTTTGGAAGTCCAGAAAGCCAGTTCAACTCCGGCTGGTAGTTTTGACCTGGGGACTGAGACGACGACTACCAGCGAAGATGCCGACGTTTCCGTCGAAGAACAAGGTAATTTGGAAAATGAGGCCGGTCAGGCGCTAGAAGAAAATGCCACTAGCACTGAAGATTTCCCGGGTGAACAGGGTGGCATCGGAGAAGAAGAGTCCGAACCGGCGGCTCCGGAAGAAGTTCAAGAACAACCCGCTGACAGTAACGAAGCTTCAGAAGAAACAACCCCGCCTTCCGGCGAGGAAAACCCAGAGTCCCCGGAAGTTTCTCTGATGCGTTTTTTCGGTGTTAACTACGTTTTTGCTTCCGATGATGTCTCTGGTGACACATCTAACTTTGGCCTGTCTTCCACGACCAAGGATACTGCCGCATCAAGCTCCCCAGTATCAGCGCTTGCTTCTTCAACCCCGGACCGGGAAATTGCTCCAAGTCAAAATGATGAAGACTCTTTGGAGGTTCCGAGTTCTGAGTCTTTACCGCTCGGCCAAGCTGAAGTCAAGGTACTATTTTCGTTTGACGGCGAAAATTGGCAGCCTATCGGAGTTATCAGCACTGGAGATGTCGGCCCGGAGTTCTCATTTTCTGTCCCAATCAACCGTTGGGAAGACATTGCTAAAATGCAGATCCGTCTGGAAACTCCTTCTGTCGCTCCGGCTGAAGTGATTTATTATTTTGACGGTTTGCGTTTGGAGGCAAGTTACGAGCGAGAGACTAGCAGCGAAGAGACTATCGCCGAGGAGATAACCAAAGAAGAAAAAAAGAAAACTGAGAATTATAAACCAACTCTTCGGATTTTTGACTCAAGCGCCCGGCAGTCGTGTTTGATTGAACCATTCTCACAGAGTCTAGAGAGGGGAGAGACTGTTAACTATCAAGTTAACCTTGTGCCCGGAGCGGTTGACGCTTCTTATGAACTTGTTTTAGGCGATACTCCAGAAGGTGTCAGCGCCAGTTTTGACCCTTATCCGGTAGCGACCGCCGCTAGCGTTCCACTTTCCGTTACGGCTTCTTCCTCGGCTCAAACCGGTTCATTTAATATTGTTTTGGTTTATCGCGAGAAACGAATTTCCCAAGAGTCTATTCCTAATTTCTGCAAGTTTAATTTGATTATAAAGTAGAGGTCTGGAAACAATCGTACTCCGAAAATGAAGAAAAAAATATTGCTGACTTTCATACTTTATATATTACTTGCGCCTTTTATAGTCTTTGCGACCGATGTTACTGTTGACAATAATCTAACGGCAGTGCCGTCTGACCATCATTGGGCGCAACTTCTGGTGAGTACTGACCCAACGACTCTTTATGCTTTTTACATTAGCGCCTCAACAAATGACTTCTATTACAAAAAAAGCACTGACAGCGGAGCAACCTGGGGTACGGCTCAAACAGTAAGTTCCGGCGCGGTGATTGCCATATCAGTTTGGTACGACAAATGGACTGACGATGTGGGAGACAATATTCATATAGTTTATTTGGAAGGCCTTGTTGATGACCTTTTGTATCGGACTCTGGATACCACTGACGACACCCTTGGAACCGAACAGACAGTTCTTCTTGGCAACACTGCGACTTTTGGGACATGGAGTACTCACGATTTGGCCATTACAAAAGCCCGCGGCGGCAATCTTTATGTCCAAGGATGGATTGATTCGGATGAGCATGGTTTTGCTCGCTCAACCGATGGCGGAGCAACTTGGGGAGCTCGAACTGACGGCGCTGACGGCGATGCAGTTGACATGATAGTGCTTACTCCTGGGAATGAAACGGATAGTCAAGATGTTTGGATGATTTATGGGGATGTCAGCGCCAATGAAGTCAGTTTGAAAATTCATGATGACTCCGGAAATTCTTGGAGCGAGACATCCATTGATGCCAGCGCGGCAAAACTTGCTTCTTTTAATAAAAAGATAGATGCGGTCCATCGTATTTCTGATAATCACACTATAGTTGCCTTTTGGAATGATTTTAATGTCTCAACGGCTGACCTAAAAGTCTATGACATTGGCGGTTCTGCCTCTATTACAGCCAAAACAGATGTTGAAACTAATCTAGCCGAAGCTACCGGCATTGCTCTCCAGATTGACAACCAAACTGACACTATTCGGGCTTGGTATCTTTTTGGTTCGGCATTTTTTGCTACGGTAGATGTTGACTATAAGATTTCCACAGACGGTGGCGCTACCTGGGGAACCCGTACTCAATTCTCGGATGACACTGCCGCCGACCTTAGATTTATTATGGCTCCTTCTGGTGTTGGCAATTATGGAGGGTTATGGATTTCCGCTTGGGGCAATGATGACCTTGTTGACCTTTTAACAAATAGCACCAACTCTGTCGCTATAGTCGCCACTTCAAGTTATGCCCAGTCTGCTTATAGAATGTTCAATAACGCTAATGATACCGATGTTGGCTCTGCTCTTGCCAATCAGGATACAGGAGCAACGCTTGCCGCAACCG
>Ga0066639_10005536_pt1 | contig 10601 bp, 9 predicted proteins | sample CryGeyCG2114_010_2_FD_59504 | JGI IMG/M metagenome (GOLD analysis project Ga0066639, IMG submission 59504) | Groundwater microbial communities from aquifer - Crystal Geyser CG10_big_fil_rev_8/21/14_0.10 | ecosystem: Environmental > Aquatic > Deep subsurface > Groundwater | place: USA: Utah... | reverse complement strand
AATATGGATAACCGGATGATTAGTTTTAGGATCAATTTCTTCACTGTTAGCCCCTTTAAGCCCCACGACATTACGGGCGAATTCAATGGTCGCTAGCTGCATACCATAGCAAAGCCCTAAGAATGGAATATTATTTTCTCGGGCATATTTAATCGCTAAAATTTTACCTTCGACTCCCCTTTGACCAAACCCACCAGGGACGATAATACCATCATATCCTTTTAATTCCTTGAGTAATTTTTTATCTTTCTCGTAAGCATCGGAGTTAATCCAATCAATCTCAGCCCGAACTCCGTTGGCCGTAGCGGCGTGTTTAACCGCTTCAATGACGGAAATATATGCATCAGGCAAAATAAAATCGCCGGTGGCAAAATATTTCCCAACCATACCAATTTTAATTTTTTTCTTGGCGCTATTGAATCTATTAGCCATTTTTCGCCAATTATCCAAATTACCCTTAGTTGATTTTAAGCCGAGCTTACCAAGAATCCGGTCGCTCATCCTCTCTTTTTCCAGAATCAAAGGGATATTATAGATTGAATCATTGTCGGGATTTGATATAACATCTTCTTTGTCGACATTACAAAAAATTGAGATTTTTTCCTTTCTTGGACCGTCAACCGGCCGTTGCGACCGACAAATTATAAAGTCTGGCTGGATACCGGCGGCGTTAACTTGAGAAACGGCGTGTTGAGTCGGCTTAGTCTTCATTTCGCCTAATTTATTCGGGATAGGTAAATAGCTAACTAAAATAAACAACACGTCCTGAGGAGCCTTATTATGCATCAATCTAGCTGCTTCTAAAAATAAAATGTTTTGATACTCGCCAACCGTACCACCGATTTCAATTATCGTAAAATCTGCTTTAGCCTTATCGGCCGCCTTCTTTATCCGACTAATCACTTCATAAGGAATATGAGGTACAACCTCAACACATTTTCCTTTATACTCCAAGTTTCTTTCCCGTTGAATTACTGATTGATACACCCGGCCGGTGGTCATATAATTGTCTCGCAGAATATTGACGTTTAAAAATCGTTCATAATTACCAATATCTTGGTCGGTCTCGTCACCGTCTTCAGTAACAAAAACCTCGCCGTGCTCGGTTGGATTCATAGTGCCGGCATCAACATTAATATAGGGATCAACTTTTATCGCCGTGACAGTATAACCACGAGATTGTAAAATTTTACCGACTGAGGAAGATGTCACCCCTTTGCCGACTCCGGACATCACCCCGCCTATGACAAAAATGAATTTTTGCATAATATTAAACACGAATTACAAATAAATACGAATATTCAAATAGTTTTTATTTAAAATTTGAATATTCGTAAAAATTCGTAATTCGCAGCCTTTAAAATAAGCGATTATTCCGAATTAACCACAAGAGTAATCCTGGCATCAAGCCCGTGACTCAATTCAATCAAAATCTCGTGCTCACCTAATTCTTTAATATGATCAATCTTTATCTTATCTTTATCAACCTCAAAACCCTTAGATTTTAAAACTTTAGCAATTTTTGCCGGAGAAACCGCCGCATATAACGTCCCTTCTTCAGATGCCTTAGCCGAAATTTCGATAACCTGACCCTCTAATTCGGCTGATAATTTTTCAACTTTTTCCAAATCTGACTGAGCTTGCTTGACTTGCTTTTCTTTTTTAGCTTCCACTTCGGCAATTGCTTGATTGGTTGCTTCTTTAGCTAAATTTTGAGGAATTAAAAAATTTCTGGCATAGCCCTGAGCTACATCTTTTATATCGCCTTCATTACCTAGGCCAGGAATCTTTTTTAATAATATAATTTTCATAACCTTAAAATTTTATCATAAAATCAAAAAATTCGCCAGTCGCAGGAGACCATACTTGTTCAACTCTTTGAACCTGGGCCATTTCAACTCCATTATAACACCAACTGATAAAATCTTTCAAATCAGGCTCATTACTCTCAACAACTAACTCGACCACTCCATCGGACAAATTAGCGACGTAGCCGAAAAAATTTCTTCTTTTAGCTTCAGCTTGAGCCGAATAACGATAGCCGACACCTTGGACTAAACCACTAATTTTTAAAGTTAATCGCTTATTCATATTTTTTTGATCAACCCCCGAGTCGCGTCCACTTCGACTAAGTCACCGTCTTTTAAGACTTGGGTAGCAATTTTTACACCAACTATACATGGTTTTTTCAATTCACGAGCAACAATTGCCGCATGGCACGTTAAACCACCGTCGTCAGTAATAATTGCTGAAGCTTTTTTCATTGCCGGCACCAACGAAGGAAAAGTTGTATGGCTAACCATAATGTCACCTTTATTCATTTTATACATTTCCTCAGGCACATCAATTAATCTAACCACGCCCTTGGCTTTCCCAATACACGCACAGGTGCCTAATAATTCTTGAACATCAACAATTTTAATTTTCTCAAATCTTTGTTTAGTCAAAAATGCTTTAGCCTTTTTACCAACCAATAAATTAATTTTACTATTATTTAAATAGAAAATAAAAAATTTTAAACGTTGGTTAATTTGATCAATTGAAATATTCTTGCCAGCCAATAAAGCATGGGTTTCTTCCTTGGTTAAATAACGAGCCTGATTAAAAGACAAATCAAACCTTTTAGCAATTTCTTTTTGAATTTTTTCAAGGATACAACAGGAATAAAACATTGCATCCTTACGATAAGCTTTAAGCCAGACGATTTGCTGGGCCACTTTAAAAATCGCTTTATGCTGAGAATCAAAATTAAATTTCTTAAAAAATTTATTTTGCAATATTTTATTTTCTTGATGAATTTTACTTAACTGATTTAGCTCACGATTAATATTGACCTTCTGCCGTAAAAGACTAGACCAAATCTCTAAATAATAATCTAGATCATATTCTGGTCCTAAATAGCCATAAGGCATCCAACGCCATTTTTTATAATGATTTATAATTTTATTTCGTAATTTAGAATCAAGTTTATCTAAGCCCTCTTCGATTATAGAAATATTTTTTGATAAAAATAATTTTTTTGCTATTAAATTTTTATTGATTGACTGTAAAATCTTTAATGATTCTTTAGTTTCGATCTGAGCTAAAGTATCTTTGGTTGGTGTTGTCAATAAAGGAAAAATTTCTGCAAAATTATCTTTAAATTTATATTTTTCAATTTGATTTTTAACATAGTTGATCAAATAATTAGTTAAATCTTCGCCATCAGAATCAACAAACCAAGTGGTCCAAACTGATAAACCATGACAACAAGGTTGGTATTTAAATATTTCGTCATAATAGCCCTTAAGTTCTTTAGCTGTCGATTTGGCAAAATCTATTTGATTAAACCTTCTTAAAATACCAAAATATACTCTTACTTTTTCAATGGTGTACCGATGTAATTTATCAATTTTATTAGTTTGGTTAATAATTCTATCTAAGGCAATGTCAATAAAATTACTTGTTTCATATTTATCAAAATAAGCTCCGAGACAGTTGAAACCTTCATTCACCCAAAGCATATTATTCATTAATTTTTTTCCAAAAGTTTTGTCTTGGTAATCATAAAAAGCCGGGACACCAGTTAGAGGTAAAAGTAAACCCATTCTCTTACCTTCAAAATTTTTACGCCAAATAATTTTTTTCATAAAGTAGTTATTGGTCTTGATTGGGTAATATAAAATTTCCCCTTGGCAAAAGCCCATTCAATATCCTGCGGAGACTTATAATGTTTTTCAATTTTAGAACAAATCTTTGCCAGTTCAATAATTTGCTTACCGGTTAATTTCTGGCTATCTTGCTTAGCTCGAGCGACTGACTTCCAGGTATTACCACCAGCTACACCGCTTCTAACCATCATCTTTTTTTGTTCAGAAATATTAAGATCAGATATACTTAAATCTTTTTTATCAACCACATAACTATCCGGCGTAATTTGACCGGAAACCACCGCTTCCCCCAACCCGAATCCGGCCTCGATAATCAATTGATTTCTGTCTTTAGTGACCGGATGGACGGTAAAACAAATTCCGGAAATCTCGGACTCAACCATTTTTTGAATCACCACGGCAACTGAAACTTTTTGATCACTTAACTTCTGCTCATAGCGATAAAAAATCGCTCGCGGGGTGTATAAAGACGACCAACAGTGCTTTACATTTTTCAACAATGATTTTTCGACAGTATTTAAATAAGTTTCTAATTCTCCAGCCCAAGAGGCAATCGAAGAATCTTCGGCTGTTGCCGAAGACCGCACCGCGACGTATTTACTTTTAATTTTTTTAAACTCTTTTTTAATTTCTTCAATTATTTCTTTGGGGATTTTAGTATCATGCATAACGTCACGAATAACATTTGAAGCTTTATCGATAGAATTAACATCGTCAAAATTAACTTTTGATAATTGAGCTTCAATATCTAGACCTATACCGGAAGCAATAGAAGTCGGCGTTTCATTTAAAAAATAATTGAAAGCATCAGCGAGAATTACAAAACCAGATGGCACCGGAATCCCAGCCTTAGTCATTTCGCCCAAAGAAGCACCTTTACCGCCGGCAATCGCTACATTTTTTTTAGAAATTTTTGAAAATGGAAGAATAAATTTTTGCATATTATAAAATTATTTTATCAATTTTAATTAAATTTTTATTATCCAAATAATAATTCTGATAACTTGAATAGATATAATCATCTAAATTACCTGCCACATTATGTTTTAAAGGATTTTTGTGGATATAATTTAACTTTTCAACGAAATCTTTTTCATTACGGATTGCATGGTCGTCATAAAATGATTTTTGCCAAACCGGTCTAAGGCGAATACGTTTTCGGTTATTTATCCCGACCCATAAAGGGTCGGCTACGCGTTTAGATACAATACTGTCAGTTTGTATCCTTGTTGTAACACCGTTGTTTCGCGTAGCAGAACCTTTATGGGTCTACGTTGTTTTTAAATATTGATAGGCAAAATTGCCTTTTATTCTATGAACCACTTCTGAAATATTCATTCCAGTATCCGGTTCAATCAGCAAATGAACATGATCCGGCATAACAACATATCCATACGACTTAAACCCATATTTTTCCTTGCATTCTTGCAAAATTTTAACAAATAACCAACAATTTTTGTCTTGCTTAAAAATTTTTTTATTGCCAAACGTCTTAGCGGTAACAAAATAAATTCGGTTTTCCAAATAAAACCGACTCGACATAGCTTTTTGATTATTCAATCATTTACCTCGTCATTTTACCAGATTTACCCAAAAAACAAAAATAAATAAATTGAAAATTAGCTTATTTTAGCAATAATGTCCCAAATACATTTGACAGATTTTTAAATATATGCTATATTAATCTATTGAACATTAAAAACCAAATTGCCAAATTATTCTCCAAATGGGTTGTTTCTGAATAGCGGTGATGTGCCATGTGCGTATCATTGCTATTCAGAAGCAACTCTATAAAAATAAATTATTTATTAAGGAGAATGGACAAATGAACAATTTGACAGGAAAGATTAACCCAAAAACCGAGGAAGAATTCCAACCGGCAACAGTCCATGATATTGCCGCAATGATCAATGAAGCTAAAAAAAGCGATCAGAGTATTGCGATAGTTATGCGACATGCACCATTCAACAACGAGACAAAAGGATTAACCGATGAAGGCGTGCTCATAGCAACAAAGCTCGGGGACCTACTGGAAAACTCCGGGATAACAATAAATAAAATCTTTGTTTCTCCTGAAGTCAGGGCCAAACAAACAGCAAGTAAGATATCACCTACGGCTCCCCTGCAAGAGCTGGAAGAAATCGGCAGTGCAAAGTCCGGAAAAAATCCATACACGGATGAAGAGCTGACTGAATTAAAAAGCCAAGCGCAGACACAAAACATCACTATAGAAAAAGCGGTAATACGTTCTTCAAAATTACGAAGCAAGAATATCGAACGAGGCACAGAAACAGCTGAGGCAATTTTAAAAAACCTCGAACCCGGCAAAACGATATTGTTCGTATCACATGGCGCAAGAATTGAGCCAGCGATATGTGAACTGACTCAATCTCAACTGGATACAACATTAATCCTGCCGACATTAGGGATGGTTATATTGATAATCGACCCTAACAACAAAAAAGTTTCAGCTTGGACATATTACAACTGTAATTAATCCATTGTCCACATTCACAAGAACCGACGCAGAAAACATCATAAAGATGCTGCGTCGGTCCTTTTTTTATCTAAAAATTGTCTTATTGTTTTAGAATCTCTAACGCTTTATCTAACTGCGGATCTTTATTGCTGTCATAATCTTCTTTGGTCATTTCCACTTTGACATCCGGTTCAATCCCCTGTTCATTAATATTTTGACCCTTAGGTGTCAACCATTCGGCGATTGTCAATTTCACCGACGAACCGTCTTTAAATTCCCGCACGTCCTGAACCGAACCTTTCCCAAAAGTCGTTTCACCGACGATTGTCGCCACACCATAATCCTGCAAAGCACCAGCCACAATTTCTGAACCAGAGGCCGAGCCGCCATTAACTAGAACCACCGTCGGGATACCGGCTAATCTGGCTTGACGATTGGCTTTGTGCTCTAAGGAAATGTCGTTGCGTGACTGCTCTAAAACAACCGTATTGCCATTAACCCACTCGCCGGCGATTTCAATCGCCGTTGACAGATATCCGCCGGGATTATTGCGTAAATCTAAAATTATTCCCTTCGGGTTGGCACTAATCATTTTCTGGATAGTCTTATTCCAATCAGCTAAAGTATTTTCATTAAAATATAAAAGTTCAATGTAGGCGATATCACCGGCCATCAACTCAAACTCTTTATCGTAATCACCATTATTTTGATATTCATTATCAGCGCCTTTCTCTTTTTTTACAAATCGCACACTGTCAATTTCAATCGTATCGCGAGTTATAGAAACATCCCTTGATTCTTGATCATTATCGCTTAAAATCGTTAAAACTACCTTCGAGCCTTTTTCGCCCCGGATAATACTTACCGCGTAATCCAAAGAAATCCCTCGCGAATCATAACCGTCAATTGCTATAATTTTATCGCCGGATTTCAATCCGGCCTTTTCCGCCGGCGTATTAGGTAAAGGAGCAATAACAGTCAGTTGGTCTTTCTTTAGACCAATTTCAGCTCCAATTCCCTCAAAGTTGCCAGCCAACTCCTGCTCAAAACTTTTAGCAATTTCCGGATCTAAAAAAATTGAATAAGGATCATTCAATGAAGCAACTAATCCGCGTAACGCACCGTAGTACAATTTGGTGTCAGAAATATCTTCTTTGACATAATTATTTTTAACATAACTCCATATCTGCCAAAATTGCTCAAAATCAACATCCTTGGCCAAATATTCCGGAATATCCTCTTTATGAAGCACCTTGGCCTCAAAAGCTTTTTGCCGTGACAAATCTCTTCGGCCAATACCAAAACCAGCCAACAATACTAATGCCGATAAACAAATTACGGCGACAGCAATGATAAATATTTTTCTAAATCGTTTAACCATAAATTTTATATGAATTTTGATAAATTTATTAATCAACTTTTCTGATATCCGCGCCTATTTTACTTAATCGGTTAGCTAAATCATAGTAGCCTCTTTCAATTGAATAAATATTACGCAACATTGACTTCCCTTTGGCGGCCAGCATAGCCACTAGAATTATTGTGGATGGTCGCAAAGCTGGAGGACAAATAATTTCACCGGCTCGAAATTTTGTCGGGCCAACTATATAAACCCGATGCGGATCGGCTAAATCAATTTTGGCGCCCAATTTATTTAATTCCGTATAATAAATGGAACGCTGTTCATAGACCCAGTCAAAAATCAAACTCGTTCCCTTGGCCTGAGTGCAAATCGGAACAAAAAACGGCAAATTATCAATATTCAATCCCGGAAAAGGCCGGGCATAAATTTTTTCATCCAATGCCTTAAGCTTACTGCTGGCAGTTTTTATATCGACTAAATCGCTTTTACCATTTTTAGCCTTATATCTTTTTAAAATCTTAAAATTAAATCCCATTTTTTCTAGCTTCTCCAATTCAAGCTCCAAAAAATCAATCGGGCAGCGGCGGATTAAAATCGAAGAATTAGTAGTGGCGGCGATAGATATAAACAACATCGCCTCAATCGGATCTTCGGTTAAATGATAGCTTACATTCTTATTAATCGCCTTTTTGCCGACAATTTCCAAGGTGGTAGTACCAATACCGGTAATTTTAACGCCCAATTTTTGTAAGAAATAACATAAATCCTGAACTTGATAATTAGCCGAGGCAAACTTTATAACGGTTTTGCCGGGAATCAAGGCGGCGGCCATAATGGCGTTTTCGGTAACCGTGTCTCCCGACTCATATAATACTAAATTTTCAGCCGGAAAAAGTTTGCCGGCCGAAACTTCATAATATCGGCTAGTAGTTTTAACATTTATTCCAAAATTTTCCAACGCAAAAAGGTGGGGCTTTATTGTTCTTTTTCCTAAGCGACATCCTCCCGGCTGAGGTATTTTAAATTTATTTTTAAAATGAATTAATACGCCTAACAAAAACAAAATACTACGAGTTCTGACTGCGGACTGATAATTAATTCCCGCTAAATTAAATTTTTTAGGAGGCTTAATCTCTAAATTATCTTTGCCAAACCACTTCATGGACACACCGATACTGGTCAAAACCTCGATGATCCGATTGACTTCTTCGATTCTTGGCACCGACATCAATTTCGTGGTACCCTTATTTAACAAAGCGGCATTCAGTAAGGCCACGGCTGCATTCTTGGAAGTATTTACGGTAACCGATCCGCTAAGCTTTCGACCACCTTCAATGATAAAATTGCTCATAAAATAATTATCAAAATTATAAAATTTTTGGTAAAATCAAATTGTAATTAATATTACCAATTCTACAATTTTTCCGACTTTTTTACAAGCCTTATGAAACTAAAATATCAACGAACACTATATCTCACCTTCTTTGCTGTATTTTTTGTAGTGGCGCCAATTCTGGCACTATATACCGCCGGCTACCGCTATGATTCCAAAAAAGGCCAGCTGGAAAAAATTGGCGTTCTGTCGGTTGACTCCTTGCCAAAAGACGCCGGCGTATTCATCAACGGTAAATACCAAAGTCAAACTCCAATTGACATAATAAAGTTACTGCCCGGACGCTACAATATCGAGATAAGAAAAGACGACTACTATCCCTGGGCGAAAGAAATTGAGATAAAAAGCAATGCGGCGGCATTTTATAACGATGTAATTCTATTTAAAAAAAAATTGCCGGAACTAAAAATTGAAGGACAAATAAATATCTTTTCTGCTTCAACCGACGGAAAAAAAATTATTTATTCCATTGTTAGGGAAAATAAAGAAGAGTTAAGATTACTTAATATAAATAATAATTCTGACTTTCTGATTGAAGAATTTAATTCGACCACTTACAATAGCCTATCATTCGTCGAGTGGTCACCGACCAACACCAAGGCTTTAATCCGCCAAGCAATAGGCAATTTTAATAAGTATCTTATTGTTGATACCGAAACCTTAAAATCAAAAGAATTATTCAATATTACCAGATTAAATTTCAGCAAAATCACCTGGGACCGTCAAAATGATTTTTATCTATATGGACTACAAAAAACCATTTTATACAAAATTGATTTGATTAACAACCTTACGGAAACTGTTATCTCGGCAAACATAACTGATTTTCAAATAATCAATAGTAACATCTATTATATTACCAGATCAGCCAACGATTACTTTTTAAATCGCAAACGCCTGACAACCGAAGAGCTAAAAGACAAAAAAATAAAATTGCTGCCTTTCTCTGATTATTCGTTAAAATTTGCTGATCTAAAGATATTAGTCTTACTAGACAATAAAAATAATGACTTATTTATAGTCAACTCAAAAATATTCGACAGCGAAAGCATTGAAAATGAAATTATTTTACAAGCTAATGCTAAAAATATCTTTTGGTCAGCCGATAAAAATAACTTGATTTATTATGACAATGCTGAACTCTGGACTTATAATTTTGACAAAAATGAAAATAAACTGATAAACCGCTATGGTGAAATAATAGACAACCCCATCTGGTATCCGAAAAACAATTACATAATATACCAAATGGAAAATAAAATTAAAATCATAGAAGTCGGCGGGAAAAATTATAAAAATAATATTACCCTGGCCAAATTGGAAGAAATAAAAAATCTGGGAATAGACCAGATGGGGAAAATTTTATATTTTTCCGGAAAAATCGGCAATCAGGAAGGAATTTTCCAATTGGAATTACAGTAAGACGGCAAGATAAAAAAATATTAAAATATTATTTTAACCCACTTTAGTGGGTTTTATTTTATTTTTAACTCGAGAATTAATTCCCGAGCTAAAAGAATTATATATAATAACCCTAGAGCAAATTCTAGGACTAAGGTCATAAAAAGCCCACTAAAGTGGGCTCCTTATTTAAAATTTTGATTATTTTTGTTTGGCGACCAAATTTCCCGCTTCCAACAGACTGTCAAAAGATTCACCGCCGTCGCCCCACCAGCCTTCCAATTTTTCAAAAGTCATCGTCCCCTGTTTGACGTA
>Ga0066639_10005532_pt1 | contig 10606 bp, 11 predicted proteins | sample CryGeyCG2114_010_2_FD_59504 | JGI IMG/M metagenome (GOLD analysis project Ga0066639, IMG submission 59504) | Groundwater microbial communities from aquifer - Crystal Geyser CG10_big_fil_rev_8/21/14_0.10 | ecosystem: Environmental > Aquatic > Deep subsurface > Groundwater | place: USA: Utah... | reverse complement strand
TCTGTTTCGCGCCGCCGCGCTGCAAAGACCCCAAAAACAGGTTATGCGGGGATACGTCTCAGGTTATACACAATAGAGATGTCAAGCTTACTTGACATTATGCTGTGAACTTTTAGACTTCTCACATTACGCAGGGATAAACATTTTCTATGAATAACATTATTTGGTGGATCGTAGGTGCAATCGTATTGGTAGGTGGCGGATTTTTCCTTTTCCAAGATGCTGCAACTGATTCGGCTGAAGATGTCATGATGAAAGAAGATGCGGCAGAAGGCGAGATGATGAAAGGGGATGAGGCGATGATGGAGAAAACAGACGACACAATGATGGGGGACGAAGAGGCGATGACGGAGCACGGTTCATATGAAGCGTACGCGCCGGAGAAACTTGCGAAAGCCAGCAGCGGCAACGTCGTGCTCTATTTTCATGCGGATTGGTGCCCGATTTGTAGAGGACTCGAAGCCGACATCAATGCGAATATCTCTTCGCTCCCGTCCGACCTCACCATACTAAAGATAGATTACGATACGGCCTCTGCGCTTAAGCAGAAGTATGGCGTTACGTATCAGCACACATTCGTGCAGGTGGATGCCGAAGGGAATCAAATCGCGAAGTGGGGCGACGCGACGACGCTCGCTCACATAATTCAAAAAATCCGCTAACATGACGCTGCTCCTCATATCGTTCATTGCGGGCGTCTTGACAGTGCTCGCGCCCTGCGTCCTCCCGCTGCTCCCTGTTATCGTAGGCGGCTCGATGGAAGGGGGAAGCGCGAGCAGGAGACGAGCGTTCGTCATCGTCGCGTCCCTCGGCGTTTCGCTCATTCTTTTCACCTTGCTCCTCAAGGCGTCAACCGTGCTCATCGGCGTCCCCGAAGCCTTTTGGAAATGGGTTTCCGGTCTCATCATTATCGTGTTCGGCCTAACGCTCCTCGTTCCTTCGCTGTGGGAGCGTTTGCCTTTTGTGGGGAAGGTCAATCGAGGTTCGAATCGCTTGCTTGCAAAAGGATATCAGCGTGGCGGATTTTGGGGTGATGTGATCATGGGGGCTGCGCTCGGTCCCGTCTTTTCTGCATGCTCACCGACGTATTTCGTACTCCTTGCGAGCGTGCTGCCGGTTTCTTTCGCGCTCGGAGTAGCGTACCTTGGCGTGTTCGTTCTAGGCCTCTGCCTTTCGCTGCTTTTGATTGCGCTTCTCGGTCAGCGACTCGCGGACCGTCTCGGATGGGTCGCGGATCCCCGCGGAATATTCAAGCGCGTGCTTGGCGCGCTCTTCGTTCTCGTCGGTATTGCGGTCATCACCGGCATCGACAAGCAATTCCAAATATGGGTTCTCGACACGGGCTTTTTGGACGTCACGCGCATTGAGCAGAAGCTCCTCGAAATGCGATGAAGACCGAATATATAATCGGGGGGATACTTGTCGTTGTGCTTGGTGCAGGCGGTTTTCTTCTCCTCAATGCTTCGGGTGTACCGGAAAAAATTTCTGTGGATGCTGCTGGAGATTTTCTGGCGCCTGCGCAGAAAGAGACGCGCTACGTGAAAGCACCGGAATTAGTTGCTCCCGATGGCTACATCAACACAGGCGTCAAGCCGATAACCATAGGAGAGTTCAGGGGTAAGAAAGTCGTTTTGATAGATATGTGGACGTATAGCTGTATTAATTGCCAGCGCACATTCCCGTATCTGCGAGAGTGGTACGCAAAATATAAGGATCAAGGATTGGAGATAGTGGCAGTCCATACCCCGGAGTTCGCGTTTGAAAAAGTGCAGACGAACGTAGAGAAGGCGGCCAAAGAATTCGGTCTGAAGTACCCGATCGTTCTTGATAACGAGTATATGACGTGGAATGCATTTGGGAATCAGTATTGGCCGCGCAAGTATCTTATCGATATCGACGGTTACATTGTCTACGACCATATCGGGGAGGGTGCGTATGCAGAGACGGAAGAGGCAATTCGCCGCGCGCTCGAAGAGCGCGCGGCCCGACTCGACCTTGCTATGTCGGAAGTAACTGCCGCTGGCACTCCGGAGGGAGTGATCACGGTTGAGGGCGGGAAAGTCCATAGTCCAGAGACGTATTTCGGAGCATGGCGCAATTCGAATTTTGGTAATGGTGTCCGGAGTAAAGAAGGTACGCAAACACTCTCTATCCCCGCGAATCTAAAGCCGAACATGTTCTATCTCGGCGGGATGTGGGATTTTGAATATGAGTACGTAAAGAATGATAGTGCCGGCGCAAAGATACTTTTTGTATATGACGCAAAGGATGTGTACTTCGTGGCGTCGGCAGACACACCCGTTCAGATACAAGTAACCCGCGATGGGGGGCAGCCACTCGGAGGAGACAAGGGAGCTGATGTCAACGCAGAGGGCATCGTCACCATCCACGAAGATCGTCTATACAAAATCGTGGAAGGTGTCGAGTACGGAGCCCACACACTCGAGATCGAGATCTTGAGCCCCGGTCTCGAAGCCTATACGTTCACGTTTGGCTAGAGCATGTTTGAAAACTTTCGCTCCCAGTAAACAGTTTTCAAACACACTTCAGCGGTTATCCACACCTTTATCCACCCGATTTCTCGCTCACTTTCGCAAGATATTTTTCTTGATGATTAAAGTTCGGCTCGATAAAAAATTGTCATCCGACAAAGGGAATGTACCGATCACAGGCTTTGGATTCTTTAGGTCATCCTGAAAGCCCTTCAAGGACATCTAGGAGATCACGCGTTGTCCGATAAGAATCCTTTTTTAATCAAGGCGCGGCGGAACATGAGTTGTCCTTTATCTGTGTCCGATAAAAGCTTCTTATAAAAGACATTCTAAATGCTTGGGTAGGGAGTGAAAGGTATCGCAATCGGATGTACTTTTTGATGATCAACATTCATCCGAACAATCATCAAAATTAATGTGAAAAAAGCGTCCATTGCACACATGTCCCGAACCTTGACCGCTTGCAGAGCATGGTACCGTGATGGCTGGATTCGCTCCCTATCAATTTATCCATTACTTTAGGATTCACATAAAGAACGTATGACGTTGACATTAAAGAACGTGTCTGCTGTGGTAGCAATTATCACATTCCTGCTACTTACGGCCGGCATAGTTTTCTTGGGAAACCAGCGTCAAGTTCAGGCATTAGATCTCGATTTAAGTGGGCTTGCTCACGAAATTGTTTGTCAGGTATTTAGCGATCTTAATGAAGCGAGCGAGGGAATAGAGGTTCCATTTCCTATCTTCACGGCAGCGTGTGCGGATAGGGGAGGACTCACAGTAGTAAAAGTAGTGAATGGAGGAAGTGCTTCTGCCGTTGACTTTCAGATACACGTAAAAAGCGGCGGTAATGATATTTCAGAGAGCCCGAAACCTGGCGCGAGTGGTGGCAGAAGCTACGGTAATTTAGTCCCCGGAACCTACACAGTGAATGAGTCCGGTGGTCCTTCGGGCTACATGACATCCTTCAGCGGGGACTGTGATGCAGGCGGAGAGGTATCTGTAACGGCAGCCCAGCTTTCGACGTGCACGATAACCAACACATTCAGCGATGCAGTGGTGCCCGAGTGTTCTAACAATATAGATGATGATGGTGATAGCCTCGTTGACGAAGCGGATCCTGCGTGCCACACCGATGGCAATGCGGGGAATCCGAGCTCGTACGATCCGGATCTCGATGACGAATCCCTGTTTGTTCCTCAGTGTAGCGACGGAATTGATAATGACAATGATGGGAAAATCGACGATGAAGATCCCGGATGCTCCGATGATTCTGATAATGATGAAACGGACCCGAGTAACGGTGGTGGCGGGGGAGGTGGCGGAGGGGGCTCTGAAAATACCCTCGCACTCTGTTCAGACGCCATAGATAACGATGGTGACAGTCTCGTTGATCTCGCCGACCCGGATTGTGCAGCTTTTAAGCCAACTCTAACAATCGTAAAACATACGAGTGGTGGCGACGGCATCTTTACCTTCACAACCACAAACGCTAGCGGGACAGCAACCACGACAACGACGCTCGCAACCTCCGGCGGTTTTGCCACGTCGAGCACGATTGCTCTCGATACCGGAACATCAACCGTAACGGAAGAAAGTACTGTGGGGTGGGATTTTACGGGCACGAGCTGTATCATGAGTGGCCCGAATACGGCACTTTTAGTTGCGAGTAATACAGTTCTCGTGCATGCAGCCGCGGGCGGAGTAGTAACCTGCACCTTCAGCAATATGAAACAAACTGATGGGGGAGGTGGAGGAGGAAGTACCGGCATTTTAGTTGTCAAAAAAGTTTTCGCGAATGCCACCACAACGCCAAGTGAATTTTCTTTTAGCATTAACGGTACCGCAACCACCACGTTCGAAGCCGATGGTCAAAATGATCTCACCGTAGCTCCCGGCACCTACACCGTGCTCGAGGTAGCAACGACAAGCTGGGTCGCACAGCACGACAACTGCTCGAATGTGATTGTGGAGACAGGAACCTCAACCACGTGCACGATAACCAACACACCGGCGACCACCACGCCACCTAACGGAGGCGGCGGCGGGGGCCTTCCCGCGTGCTCGGATGGAATTGACAACGACGGCGACAATCGTATAGACAACGCCGATCCGGGCTGCCATCTTGGCGGCGACGTGACGGACGAGCGCTCATATAAGCCTGAAGACAACGACGAGCTGGACTCCGTGCCGGCACCGTCGGGCGGAGGTAGCGGCGGGGGCGGTGGAGGGGGAGGTAGCGGCGGGGGAATTACAAATCCTGTCTATGGCGTGGGCGGGGCCTTAGTGGGGACAGGTGGCGTCGGCGGGGGAGGAGGAGTCATTCCGCCCGGACAAGTCTTGGGCACCACTACACCTACTATTCCTTCTGTACCTTCTTCGTGTTCTGCGTACATAAGCGGTTTCCTGCGTATGGGCAGGGATAATGACGTAGAACAAGTGCGTCGGCTGCAGCTATTCCTCAATAGCGAGATGAATTCTGGTCTTCCGATCACTGGCTTTTTCGGTCCACTCACGGATGCGGCGGTACGTGCCTTCCAGAGAAAATACACTTCGGAAATTCTTACGCCGTGGGGTATTAGCGAGCCGACCGGCTACGTCTTTCTTACAACGAGAAAGAAGATCAACGAACTATATTGCCGTGGCGCAAGCGCGTTCCCCCTTACTCCACAGGAACAACAAGTAATAGATCTGACGAAGACAGTGTCGGCGCTTGTTGGTAGTTCGGTGGGTCAAGGGCCTCCGACACCTGGGGCACAAGCAGTTCCTGGGACTCTCGTGCCTACAACATCAGTAGCTACAACAGCGGGAACTACGACTACGGCGACCTCCACCGCTGGGGCACAATTTACGCAACTTCTCAAAGATTGGTGGTGGCTTATCCTCCTCATTCTCTTAGGAATTGGAGCGGGATGGTACTTCTGGCAGGAGAACAACACGGTAAATGTACACCAAGTAAAGCCACCCCAACCTCCTACAACAACACCGAAGCTCTAGCTTGTTTGAAAACCTCGCTTCAGGGGCGTACCTCTTCGGGGTCGCTATCTGCGCGTGCTCGCGCAGCGCTCGGTCTCGGCGCCGACGCGCCTGCGAAGCCCCCGAAGAGGCACGCCCCCTTGCTCTGGTTTAAGGGTTTTCAAACATGCTCTAGGGGTGGAGTTGACCCCGTAGTAGATTTTGGCGACAGGCTTTAAACGCGCCTCCGGCGCATCGCCAAAATTCACTACGGGGTTGACCTTTAGCATCTCTGTCTTCCGGTGTGGGATAATGAGTTGACAGGGGGTAGGACAAGTATATCTTGTGTGTCGGCTCCGTTCTCTCATATTTATTCTAAAAATTCCCCAAAGCCTATGACGTCTGATTTACGAAGGGCGTCGGCGTGGATCGCGTTTTTCTTTGCGCTCCTTGCAGCCGGCACGCTTCTTGTGGGAAACCAGCGTCTAGCATATGCAGATGTACCTCCCAATCTGGGGAGTCAGATCGTTTGTGACGTACAAACCGATTTAAATGCACTCGGATCTCCCATACCCCGCTTCCCGCGCAACTGCCCAGGCACCCCGCCTCCACCACCACAATGTTCAGATGGCATAGACAACGACGGCGATGGCCTTATAGACTTCCCGGCAGATCCTGGTTGTACGAGTGGAGATGACGACACTGAAGCACCTAACCCCTCAATACCTCCTTCGCCACCTCCTTCGCCCGCCTGTTCCAACGGCATAGACGATGACGGCGATGGTTTTATTGATGCCAATGATCCCAATTGCCACACCGATGGAAATCCCACGAATTCGAGCTCGTATGACCCCAATCGCTCTGAAGCCGGCCCTCTTCCTGCATGCACCAATGGACTCGATGATGATGGTGACGGAAAAATAGACTTTCCGGCCGATCCGGGGTGCACTTCAGCAATCGACACGAACGAAACCGATCCCACAACGGCTCCACAGTGTTCGGATGGAATTGACAACGATAGCGATGCGTTGATTGATACGGCGGACCCGGGTTGCCACACTGATTTTAACGCCAGCAATAGTTCTTCGTACGATGCAAGCCGGAATGATGAGGCGGCTTCGGCCTCTATAGGACCGGCACCTTCGGCATGTTCGGATGGACTAGACAATGACGGCGACGGTCTCATTGATATGAATGATCCCGGCTGCAATGATTCATCCGATACTGACGAGACGAATACTGCGCCCAGCAGTGGAGGTGGAGGCGGAGGTGGCGGCGGCGTAAGCAATTTGATAGTACAGGGACCAGCTGGGTTTGTCCCATCGGGAGCAGTCTTGGGCGCCTCGACGCCGCCTCCTGTTGCGGATGGAGAATCGTGCGACCAATATCTCACTGCCTTCATTAAAAGCGGAGCTAAGAACGATGAGAATCAGGTGCGTCGCTTGCAATACGTATTGCGCGATTTCGAAGGTTTTTCCAACATTCAGGTGAATGGTATATATGACGCCGCGACACTTGTCGCAGTGCATGCCTTCCAGACTAAATATGCATCCGAAATTCTCGCTCCATGGGGGATTAGTGAATCAACAGGCTTCACGTATCTCACGACACGCAAAAAGGTCAACGAGATCTACTGCCGTGATACAAAGCAATTCCCGCTCACAGCGAGTGAACAGCAGACTATAGAGCGGGTACGCACTGGACAATCAGTTCCCGTTTCAAACACAGTTCAAACACCTTCAGCTGCAAAACACACCACGACTTCTTCAGGCGGGGGAGAGGCAAGGAATTCAACATCCGAAGCCCCGAAGAATTTGTGGGATCGTGTCCTTGAGATTTTGAGATGAGGAACTCGTAAAGGTCAACATACCTAAAAGACAACCCCGCAGATAATCGCATTGACAAGGACACTGCGTTGTATAAGATTCCGCCGGAGTCTGTTTCGTAAAAAATATCTTTCAAACACAAGTGGCTTCAGAGCGGACCCGAGACCGACAGCTTTCGCTGGTTTCCCTAGGCCTTGGGTCCACTCTGGAATCCCTTGATCGTATCGTATTTTCAGGTATGTCTTCGTACGTCTGTGTATATCCACGTGCTATACACAGAGTTTTCCACAAAAAACAGACGAGATGCGGATCTTTCATTGCGAAGAAAGCTATATCTGCAGGTCTATTTTGCATAATGTGTTCATTTCTTCAACAAATCGTCACAATATTTGACGGGCATCTACGCTCTGTGTCGTACTGTCTAAAAGGGGCAAAATGTTGTTGACCTTTAGCGTGATACATACATAATATCGGCAACGTTACGCATTTGCTTGGCTTAAGCAGACCGGTGTAGCGAGGGGAACCAGCGGCATTCTTATGTCCGCTGTAGCAAAAACTTCTAAAGGACACATTCAGGAAACGCGAAACACTCGCATTGTGGGTGCTTCGCTTTTTGTTTTTCCTATCGGACGGACACCGCGATGTGAAGAGCACGGCACGATACGCTTAAGGTAAGCGCGTCGTGCCGTGAACTGCACACTCTCTATTCGCCAAGCAGGCGGATGAGGGTAACAAGGTTCACAGAAAGGTCGATACCCTGTAATCACGCATTGTACATATTTAAAGGGTACAGGTGTGGGGTTGCAGATTATCCATTAAACAACTAAATCAAAACATTATGCAAAAGAAACTTATTGCAGTAGGTACTGCGCTCGCCATGTTCGCTACAGCGACACCGGCTTTCGCAGCAGTTAATTCCTCGAGCGTTACAATTCTCGTCACGAACCGCGGTTCTATCACGAACGTGACACAGGCTGACTCTCACACGGGTCTGAACACCGCACTCGGAAGCCTCGGCGGCACTGGTGGTCTTGGCGGCGACGTCACGTCATCTGGCAGCGAGAACAACGGCGGTGCTTCGGCTGGCAACGGCGGCAACGGCGGCAACGGCGGCGCAGGAGGACTCATCACGACGGGTGATGCTTCGGCGGAGGCTGGTTCTGAAAACGGCCTCAACGGCACGGATCTGGAAGTTGCATTCGACTGTGAATGTGGCGATCTCAACAGCGTCACGATTGACGCAGAGGTCGACAACGATGACCCTTCTAACAACATCGACAACACCACACAGGCTCGTGGTCGCACGGGTGACAACACCGCGCTCGGAAGCGCAGGCGGCAACGCTGGCAACGGCGGCGAAGTGGACGGCGGTCCTGGCAGCGAGAACAACGGCGGTGCTTCGGCAGGGACTGGCGGCGCAGGCGGCTCTGGCGGCTTGGGTGGAGAGATCCACACAGGTGCTGCAAGCAGCACGTCCGGCTCGATCAACTTGCTGAACACGACATTCGTTCGCGTTCGCATGTAATCCTATAGAGTTCACGCTCTAAGGAACAGGTTGTCTTTGCTCGAAAGAGCGGGCGACTCAAGGGAGCCTACGCTCAGTGAGCTACGGCAACCTAAAAGAAGGCAGGGTGTCGACTCCCGCAAGGGCGGTCGCTCACCCTCCTTCTCACGAGATCTTCTGTGCGAGATTGAGGTTTAACCTCAATCTTAAGTCGAAGGAGGTTTCGGAGAGGGATAGTACTAATAGCTTTGAGTTGCCAGCTATCAGCTGTCAGCGAAGAAACCAAAGAAAAAAATAGTATGAATAGCAATAGCATAAATTCGACAGTGACAGGGGGAGTAGCTGCGATAGCGACTCTACTCATTTTCATCCCCGGTATTTCCGCCGCGGCGGTATCGCCAAACGCATTTCTCGGCGGAGGCAATGCACTTGCGCGAGCACTGGCGGGAGAGTCGCAGGGTCTCGTGCATGCGAGCTCCACAAGCGGTCTTCTCGCGCACCTCACCTTTGCAAGCACGCGCGGGGGCAGGCCAGAGGAAACTCCTCCAGCAGATGTAAATGAAAATTCGGACACGGGAGGCAACACATCAACCGACCAATCCGATGGGCCGGCAGGTCAAAATGGCGCTCCGGCGGAAGCGGCAGGCGGCAACCCTTCGACAGGCTCAGGGCAAGCGAATGGCGGCGCTTCTGCGGGGAATGGCGGCAATGGCGGCGACGGCGGGGGTGCCGCTCCTGGGGGATTAGTGAGAGCGGGGAGTGTGATATCGAATGCAAACGCCCTCAACATGATCAATGTCAGCATTATTAGAATTAGCACTCGATAGGTAAAATAAAACATCTCTATGAAAAGACATCTCTCTGCGAAAAGCATTATCACGGCGACAATCGTCGGCGCACTCGTTACACCGATGCTCGCGTTCGCACTCCCATGCACGCGCACGGCCTCATCTCCGTCGGCATTACATGACCTAAATGCTGCCTTTGCCCGCTTTAATCGCTAAAAGGATTACTAGCCGTACGCCATTAAAGAAAACTAGTCTTATGACAAAAATAATTTCGAGGATGATAGGAGGGGTATCAATAGTTGCTATTCTGTGGTTTTTGGCGTTTTTCTTTGCCGTGAGTGCGCACGCGGATGTTCGAGACTCCTCTAATCGCGATCGCGCAGGCGGGCACATTAGCGAGCCTGCACCGCTTCCCCCGAGTATTATTCCAGGATCTCCTGAGCCCTCCGCTCCACCTTCCGGTGGCATCACGAGCGAGACCCTCGGTGAGGTGGATACCGGTAGCAATACCGGGGGACAGGTCACGACAGGCGATGAGCACGTCGATGTGCACGAGGTCAATGTTGGCCCGACCAACTCCAACACGACCGTCAGCAGCGAAACCGAAGAGGAAGAGCCGACGCAGCCGGAAGTGCCGGCGCCTTCGTGCGATGACCGATCGCGAACTGATTGCGCGACACAGACGCGCGCTCGTTAATAATTAATAGATTTGCATAAAAAGCGTATGACGAGAACACTAAAACTATCTATAGCAGCGACGACGCTCATCGTCGTCACTGGACTTGGCTTGTTCGCCTTCTCCGTGTTCGCGGATGCCGCAGCCCTCGACTTCGAGAGCTACACCCTCGGAAATATTCACGGGCAGGACGGATGGTCAAAGACGGGCGGCTACGATGTAGAAGTTACAAGCTCCTTCGGTGTTCTAGGATTCGGCACGCAGTCTTTGCGTTTCTCGAACGCTGTAACAAGCGGTTCGTTTGGTGACCAGACATTCTCGAAATCACTTGTTGATGAGGCGGGCGAGACTACTGCACCGAACGG
>Ga0066639_10005531_pt1 | contig 10606 bp, 10 predicted proteins | sample CryGeyCG2114_010_2_FD_59504 | JGI IMG/M metagenome (GOLD analysis project Ga0066639, IMG submission 59504) | Groundwater microbial communities from aquifer - Crystal Geyser CG10_big_fil_rev_8/21/14_0.10 | ecosystem: Environmental > Aquatic > Deep subsurface > Groundwater | place: USA: Utah... | reverse complement strand
AACTCGTCGGCCCGAGCTTCATCCTGGCGCAACTCGGCTGATGACCCTAAAAGACCAGAGCGTCTAGCCTGGTCGATATGGGCCTGCTCAACCTTTCCGGCAACTTCATTAAGACTCCAGCGCAACCAGAAAATGCCGATAATGCCCAAAACAAAAGCAGCAACAACTACGGTTAAACTAACTATTAATTCTCGTCTTAACATATAAAAATAAGCGCTGAAACTAGTTTGTTATTGCAACTTATACTTTTTATTGTACTACATTCAGCGTTACTATAAATATTAAATCCGTATACTTAAAAGATGTTTAAATATACAGAACAGATAGCCTATCATGCGCTAGCGCTTGGAACGCAATCTTCGTATTCACAGTTAAAAAAACTATGGAACCAATTTGATAGCTGGCAAAAAGCCTGGGAACTAACATCACATAGATATAAAATTGATCCGCAAAAAGAATTTAAAAAGTTAGAACAACAAGGAGTCAGATTGACTCTACGTAATGATTCAGATTTTCCGAAATTGTTACGTGAAATCCCATTGGCGCCATTTGGGCTATATGTAAAAGGAAAAATTTCCGATCTGCCGCAAGTGGCAATTATTGGAACGCGCAGGGCAACCATGCTTGGCAAAAAAGTGGCGAGGGATTTCTCGAAAAAATTGGCCCAAAGCGGAGTGGGCATAGTAAGTGGCTTGGCGTTAGGCGTTGATGCTGAAGCGCATAGAGGAGCGCTTGAATCAGGCGGCGCAACAATAGCTGTTCTAGCACGAGGACTAGGCTATATTTATCCAAGTATTCATAATAATTTAGCAGAAGAAATTATTACTTCCGGTGGGGCGCTAATTTCAGAATATCCACCTGGAACAAGCGCTCTCCCTTATCGATTTTTAGAACGCAACCGAATTGTGAGTGGGCTATCTCGTGGCGTACTAGTAGTAGAGTGTCCCGAAAGGTCTGGTGTTGTAGCCACCACCAGATTTGCAGTAGAGCAAAACCGAGAAGTATGGGTCATCCCAGGATCAATCAGGGATAAGAATTACACTGGCTCACACAAGCTAATCAAGGAGGGTGCGGCCCTGGTCACAGAACCCCTAGAGATACTTGATATGCTAGGGATTAAGCCCCTAGAAACAAAAATCGAACTCAAGGCTCTTGCGCCTAATGAGGAGCGACTACTCAACATCTTACGAGAAGCTGGCCGACCCCTCTCAGTTGACAAAATATCTATAGAAGCTAACCTCGACACTCGTACCGTCAGTCGCACAATTACCTACCTTATTATGAAGGAAATAATTACTGAGACGCCACGGGGATTTATCACACACTAATCATGAAGCTTGTTATCGTTGAAAGCCCAACCAAAGCCAAGACCATCTCCAAATTTTTAGGAAAGGAGTATGAGGTCGAATCTTCCTACGGCCACGTGCGCGATCTGCCACGAGGCGCTTTAGGGGTTGATGTTGAAGATACCTTTGATCCAAAATACGTCATTCCTCGCAAGCAGCAGAAGATGGTGACCGCTCTTAAAAAGAAGGCCGCCAAGGCTGACGAGGTTATCTTAGCTACTGACGAGGATCGCGAAGGAGAAGCGATCGCCTGGCACTTAAGCCAGGCTCTTAAGCTTGACCCGAAGGCGCCAGTTAAGAGGATTGTTTTTCACGAGATTACAAAGCCAGCAATTCAGGCGGCCATAGAGAATCCTCGAGCTCTTGATAACAACATGGTTGATGCGCAGCAGGCCCGGCGCGTTTTAGACAGACTGGTTGGTTACAAGCTCTCCCCTTTCCTATGGAAGAAGGTGGTGCGAGGACTTTCGGCCGGACGAGTGCAGTCAGTCGCGGTGCGCTTGATTGTGGAGCGTGAAGAAGAGATTAAAGCCTTCAAGCCAGAGGCCTACTACAAAATCAAGATTATTTTAGATTCGCCCAAGCACCCAGAGGTAGATCCATTTGAAGCTAATATCAATAAAATTAACGGCGAATCACTTCCGACTCCAGGAATTCCTAAAAAAGAAGAAGCTGAAAGCGCCGTAAAGCAGTTACAGAACTCTGAGTTTTCAATAACTGACCTGTCATCGAGAGAATCACGACGTAATCCTCTGCCACCATTTATTACTAGCACCTTGCAACAGACCTCTTCACAGAGGCTACACTTCTCGGCTAAGAAGACGATGTTTTTAGCACAAAACCTATATGAAAAAGGATTGATTACTTATATGCGAACCGACTCGGTTAATTTGTCGAACGAAGCCTTGAGTGCTGCTAAAGAATGGATTGAGAAGGAGTATGGCCAGGAGTATGGAACCAGCGCTCCACGAAAATTTGCCTCGAAGTCTCGCTTGGCACAGGAAGCACACGAAGCAATTCGTCCAACCAATATTGCTGCTACACCAGAATCACTTAAGCTCGATAAGGATGTGTTTAGAGTGTATGATCTTATCTGGCGACGCTTTGTGGCTTCACAGTTGCCGCCAGCAGTTTTTGAATCAAGCACCTACACCATTGAAGCCAAAGGAAAGAAGCCTGAAGAAAAAATTGAGTTATCTGTCAGTGGAAGCGTTATGAAGTTCCCAGGATTTCTGAAGGTGTGGCCGACAACTTTTGAAGATACTTTCCTGCCAAAGCTGGAAGTTAAGGAGGAGCTTAATTTAAAAGAAGCTTCATCTGAGGAGCATTTTACTGAACCACCGCCACGCTACACTGAAGCATCCCTGATTAAGGTTTTAGAAAAAAATGGCATTGGACGACCTTCAACCTATGCGCCAACAATCTCAGTTATTCAGGAGCGCAACTATGTTACTAAGGAACAGAATAAATTTACCCCAACCGATATTGGAACTCTGGTTAATAAAGTTTTAACTGAACATTTCCCCCAAATTGTTGATATGGACTTCACTGCAAATATGGAAGATAGCCTGGATGAAGTAGCCGAGGGCAAGCGCGAGTGGCGCGGCATTGTTAAAGATTTTTACGTGCCATTCGAGAAGCTTTTAGAAACTAAACAGGAAGAGGTTAAGAAACAACTTCCAGAAGAAATGCTGGACGAAAAATGTGATAAGTGTGGCAAGCAGATGATGGTGAAGTATGGCCGCTTTGGAAAGTTTAAGAGTTGCTCTGGTTTCCCAGATTGCAAAAATGCAAAACCATTACCAAAAGATCCACCAAAATCAACTGGACTAAAATGTTCGGAGTGTGGCGAAGGTGAGATTGTAGAGCGTCGCGTCTCAAGAGGACGGGCTCGGGGAAAACTTTTCTGGGGATGTAATCGCTATCCAAAATGTAAGCATGCCATGTGGGAGAATCCTCTAGAACCAAAGAAGGAGGACAGCGAGGAAGAAGATAAACCAAAAAAGAAAACGACCAAAAAGAAGGTGGCTGAAAATAAGGAAAATAACAACGACGAGTAGTGCTCGTCGTTGTTATTTGATAATCTAAATATAGAAACTTGAGGGAGGGAACATGACTAAGGTCCTGGCGAACATCGCTCTGCAACTCATCTTCAGGAGGAGAAAATGCTGACCATCAAGCAAATCATAAAGGTGGCGCGCCTTAATGCGGCTTGCGGTATTGACCCCTGGGGTGGCGGATCTTGCTTCGGAGTCAGTGATCCAGGTCGACTACGACCAACCAACGAACTCACTCGTAAGCCGAAAGGAGATGAGAAGACGGTTACCGTCGACCTGGGCGCAATTCGAAAGGAACGCGACAGGAGAGGTCGCTGACCGAATCTTGGCAGCTCTACAGCCTGCTTGGTACTATTTCTCCAGGCATAGCGCTCATGATTGAATACATCATCCCCGCAGTAATACTCGGGACGCTCGTGATCCAAATGATAGTCATCCCTATTTTATGTATTACCGGCGTCATACCGTCGATCGAAGAGATTATTGACCGCCTAAAGCTTGATTAATTCAAGCGGGCGGTTTTTTGTTTTTGACAATTATTTACTTTATTCGTATAATTATTTTCACTCTATGACATCCTTAGAAAAGCTCATCAAGAAAGAACCAAAAGGGCTCGTTGCACGAGCAGCTAAGTTTTCGGAAAAGGCTCACCGCGGGCAAAAACGTAAAAGCGGTGAGCCTTATTTTTGTCACCCTAAAGCAGTGGCTGAGATTTTAACCAAGTGGAATTTAGATGAGGCAACAATTGCCGCTGGATTTTTGCACGACATCGTAGAAGACACACCAGCCACCCACGACGAGGTGGAAAAAGAGTTCGGGAAGGAGGTAACCTTTATTGTTGATGGCGTTACTAAGCTGGGACAGATTAAATATCGCGGAGAAGCCAGTAAAATTTCAGCTCGCACCAAAGCAGAAAATCTAAGAAAATTGTTCCTGGCTTTAAGCGAGGATCTGCGAGTGGTGTTCGTAAAGTTGGCCGACAGATTACACAATATGCGCACACTTGATGCGCTTCCTCACAACAAGCAACGCCGCATTGCGCTTGAAACCGATGAGATCTATGCGCCACTTGCCTACAGATTAGGAATGCACAATATCAGTGGTGAGTTGAGAGATTTGGCATTCCCCTATCTTCATCCGGTTGAAAATGAGTGGTTAGAGAAAAATGTTCCTGAGGCTTACGAGGAGCGTCGCAGGTACTTAGAAAAGTTAAAGCCGGAGGTTGAGAAAATTTTGAAGGAAAATAAAATCAAGCCACTGTCGGTTGATTTTCGCGCTAAGCGCTTCAGCAGCTTGTATTCAAAACTACTACGTTACGACATGGATCTAACTCGTATTTATGACTTGGTGGCGCTACGCATCATCGTAAAGTCTATTAGTGAGTGTTACGCCACGATGGGAATCATTCACTCCCTGTGGCCACCATTACCAGGACGCATTAAAGACTACATTGCTATGCCAAAACCAAACGGCTACCGCAGCATACACACAACTATTATTGCACCAGAAAATAAATTCGTGGAAATCCAGATTCGCACCGAACAGATGCATGACGAAAACGAAAATGGTATTGCAGCTCACTGGCTCTATAAAGTTCACGGCGACCCTAAAAATGGAAAAATGCCGCTACCAACCTCGCGCCTAGCACAGGAGGTGCAGTGGGTACAACAACTACGCAATTGGCAAGAAAAATCCGAATCAATCAATACCGACCCCGATGCCTACATCAATGCGATGAAGATAGATATTTTCAAGGATCGCATTTTTGCCGTTACGCCAAAGGGAGAAGTATTGGATCTTCCGGTCGGTGCAACACCAATTGATTTTGCTTATCAAATTCATACCGATGTCGGCAACTCCTGCGTAGGCGCCAAAATCAATGATAAATTTGTATCTCTTGATCATGAGTTGCGTTCGGGTGATGTGGTTCAGATCATTACCCAGGCCAAGAAGAAACCTTCGGCAAGCTGGCTAAAGATAGTCAAAACGACAGGTGCGCGCGACAAAATTAGAGCCGCCCTCAATCAGGATCGCAAATCAATTGGCGGCAACAGAGCTCCCACAAGAGCCGATATTAAAATTACAGCCGAAGATCGCCTCGGTCTTTTAAAAGAATTAACAGCCATCATTACGCGATCCCATATTTACATAAACGACCTGAAGACAGTCACCCATCCAGGAAATAACTTTCCCAATGTGAAAGTTCAGTGCGAAACCGCTGACCGCAAGAAATTAGACAAACTACTCCTGAAACTCAAGAAGGTGAGAGGCGTTCGAGAGGTGGGTTATACGCTGTCCTGAACTCCCCTGCTTTCATCGTCATTAGCAAGGTGTTCAAGGTGCGAAAGAATTCCTCTTAGCTCCTCTGGTGAGTAGAAGTTGATGGTAATTTTTCCTGATTGTCCTATCTGATTGATTCGAACTGGCGCACCAAGAGTGGAACTTAATTTTTCCTCTAACATCATAAGCTCTGGCTTCATGGCGTTATTGCGCACTGATTCTTTAGGTTTTATTTCTTTTTTTACTCTTTGATGAAGCTCGCGGGTGGTAATATTGTTTTCTAGTAAATCATTAAAAAGCCTGTCTTGAAGAGCTGGGTCCTTAATAGTTAGAAGCAATCGCCCATGGCTTTCGGTAATGTTTCCCTGAATAATGGCTTCCTGCATGCTGTGAGGAAGATCTAGGAGTCGCAAGGTATTGGCAACGGTTTCTCGGCTCTTGCCAAGGCGGGTAGCGATTTCGCGCTGGGTCATGCGAAATTCGTCCTGCAGACGAGCAAAGGCTCGACCCATCTCGATAGCGTTTAGATCTTCACGCTGCAGGTTTTCAATAATAGCTACTTCAAGAGATTCATTTGGCTTATCAGCAGAGAGGGTGCGAATGATAACCGGTACACGCTCTAGACCAATCATCTTTGAGGCGATCAGACGACGCTCACCAGCAATTAAAGTATATTCAACATCGGTTCCGTTTGGAGTTTCGATGTCTTTTTTGGTGACCATCAATGGCTGCAGAATTCCATGCTCGCGAATTGATTGGCCTAAATCTTTAAGCGCATTTTCGTCAAAGGTGCGGCGAGGCTGATGTGGGTTTGGTTTTATTTTTTCTACCTCAACCAAAAAGACTGCTTCTCCCATGCTGGCTTTTTTAGGGGGCGTGGCATAACTTTGCGGTGGCTCTGGTGCTGGACTAGGTGGTGCCACCGGAGAAGGCGCAGGGGTGGGTTCGGTTGGAATTTCTCTTGGAGGCTCTGGTGGTGGCGATGATTGGAGAGGAGGAGGTGGCGCAATAGGAGCTTGTGGAGTTGGAGTAGTCGGCGTTAAGTCGGCTGGATTCACGGGGCCGTGAACATCAGCTGGAGGAAGTAGAGGCTCCCCTTGCGCTGGATCACCATCCTGACTAGAGGAAGATGGAATGAGCGCGTCTAAACCTTTTCCAAGCATGCGTTAATTATACAATGTTAAAGTTTCCGAAGTTGTGACTTTTATAATCTTGAGTTCCTCCATAGAATTCTTTTTCTTGATCGATGACCTCACGCGCAAAATCTCGATAAGCAAAAGCGCCTAAACTCTCTGGTCTATAAAGAGAAATTGGCTTTGAAAAACTGGGTGCTTCAGCCAAAGGAACACTTCTTGGGATTTGAGTTTGATAGACGTGATGCGGGAAGTGTTCGCGAACTTCTTTAGCAACGTCGTGGCTAAGAGTATCGTTCTCATCAAACATAGTAATTAGAGCGCCACTAACCTTTACGGGATGTTTAAGGTTTTCCTGGACTAGCTTAATCATGTCTAGCAACTGCCCAAGACCCTCCAAGCTGTAATATTGCGCCTGAACCGGAATCAGCACCTCATTACTAGCAACAAGCCCATTGATTGTTAGGAGACTTAGACTTGGAGGAAGATCAATTAGCACATAGTCATAAGTGTGCCGTACGCGGTTCAAGAAGTGACGCAGCTTTCTTTCTCTGTCCTGGGTGTTAACCAGCTCCACCATTGCGCCAGCCAAATGCTGACCGGATGGAATGAGGTGAAGGTTGTAAATTTCTGACGGACGCAAGATGGTGGCGGGGTGAGCTTCACCGGTGAGTCCGTGATAGATATTTTCAATGTTTGATTTTTGAGGATGACCAAGAGCTGAGCTGGCGTTAGCCTGAGGATCAAAATCGATGAGCAAAACTCGTTTTCCGGCGTGAGCCAAATAGGCGCCAAGATTGACGGCGGTAGTAGTCTTCCCTACTCCACCCTTGGCATTACAGATCGCAATTACTCTAGCCATAATAATAAGTTATTTTAATCCTGAGCGAGTCGAAGGATAACACGTGCCATATGCAGATAATTATAAAATGAAATTCTTGATTTTAATAGCGAAATTGGGTTTAATTTCAGCACCGTCTTTTTGACGCCTCTTGCCCGGGTGGCGGAACCCGCCATGGACGGGTAAACTGGCAGACCTGCCTGCCGGCAGGCAGGCGCGCAAAGACTCAAAATCGTGTTTTACGTCTATGCAATAACAAGTATCAATAGGAAATATATCTATGTTGGGTTAACAAACAATCCAAAAAGAAGAATTACTCAACACCAATCTAAAAAAGAAAAAACAACCGCTCCCTATTCTCCATTCAAGATGGTTTTGATAGAAACTTTTAATACTAGACAGGAGGCCAGAAATAGAGAAAAATACCTTAAGTCTGGAACTGGAAAAGAGTGGTTGAAAAATAGACCATAAATTAAGCCCGGGTGGCGGAACTGGCAGACGCGCACGACTCAAAATCGTGTTCCGAAAGGAGTGTGGGTTCAATTCCCACCCCGGGCACCAGAACAAAAAAACTAATTGACAGCTTCACCTCAGTTTGATACTTATCTCCTTAGTACTCAAAAAAAGGAGCGCATATGAATGGAGTGACTAAACCCGTCGAAGAAGCAATCTGGATACCCGATGTTCCGGAGGATCGAATTCGGGAGCTGGCAAAAAGAATCAAGCCAGTGGTGAGGTTTTCTATTTCGCTACCGGGTGGATTCCTATTCTACCCAGATGGAATCCCTTTTTACATCAGAAAGGTGGATCTTTTCGATATTGCCTACACCTGGTCTCCGAAGCCAAGGTGGCCAGCCACAAGGCTAACTCCCCTGCAGGACATCACAACCTATCACTCATGGGGACACTACAGCCTCTTCAAGCCGTCAATCGCAGAAGTGCTTGCTCAGATTCCAGCGAATCTCCTGGATCGGGTCGTGGCATTCGAGATTATTAAACAACCAGAAACGGCTGACGATTTAAACCAAAACATAGAGGCCATGCATGCGGGTTTCCATGTTGCCACAACGCGCCTTTACGCTAGAACGTAAGTTTGTGCCTAATTAATAGTTGGGCACTTTTTGTTTTTATAACTAACTTGAAAAAAATAATAGAAAGTTTTAATTTAAAAACAGCAACAAAAATCTTCTCAGAAGGAGGGGCTGGATCCTGAAGGGCAATGATGTGCATGCTGGCAAGAGCAGGAAGTCTCTTTCTCAGACCAATGGAGGAGGAAGCACAGCTATGAAAACGCTGTTGAAGAAGTTGGACTGGCTCCGCAGGCGGAGCATGAGAAGAATCACGGATTCTGGGCGCTGAAAGGGGGTGATCCCTAATCTCTCGAGGGGTTAACACCATTACCCCTTTAGGAGGCTAACCCCCTCCTGGACGTCTATGCGTCGATACATAGCTGCTTTGTGTGTGAGTTAGTGAAGAATATAACTCGCACAGAGCTTTCTGCCCCGAGTGGACGCGCATGCGCCACTCGGGGTTTTTCTATTTTTCTTCTTCTGGTGGTGTCGGAGAAATCGGTGCGAATTTTTGAAAAGCTGTCCGATATGGCTCCATAATCCATCCCCCTTCTAAAAGAAAAGCTAAGAAGGCAGTCACTAAAACTGAAAACAATATCACCATATAAGTCACGGATTGAATAAGCTCTCCCCCAGGAATGCCCTGAGCTAACGGCAAGCTAGCCAAAGCGGCGGCGGCTAGCCCCTTGGGAATCATAACGGCTGCCAGCGAGGCCTCAATGGCAGTAATGTTTTCACCAGACCAGGAAACAAAAACAGCACCAATCCTTAATATCAACATCAGGAGCACAACAACAATTGAAGCAATAATCACAAATTCGTTTCCAATGGTGATGGACAGTCCAATATAGGTGAAGAAAAATGTTTTCAGTAAAAATACCACTTCTTCCAGAAAATTCTTTTCGGTGCGGTTAAGACTGAGTGGTCTTGATTTACGCAGAAGATGAAAAGTTTCGGTTAGATGAAAGCCATGTATGTTCCCAAGGGCTACACCAAAAGCGAGAGCAGCCAAGGCTCCGCTAAGATCAACAAACTCAACTAGCCCGAAAACAATAAAAACAAAAGCGGGCGTAGCAAAAATATTGTTTTCAATATGACGCACTCCCTTCAAGATAAAAGACCAAAATATTCCTGCGATTACACCTAGGATAATAGGGAAAAGAAAAGTAATGACCAACTCAAATCCTAGCAGTGTCCAACTAAAGTTTTGTGACAAAAAGTAATTTACCAACCCAAGTGTAGCTATGATACAGAGAGTGTCGCTCAGAGTTGACTCAACTATTAACCTGGTTTGAGTTTCTTGACCAAAATTAAGTCTTTCCACGATAGGGGCCACCACAACAGATGATGTCCCACCAAGAATAGCGGCCAGAATAAATCCCTCAATAAGACTAAGCGAAGAAAAGAGGCTGGCCATAATACCAACAACTGCAAACACCGAAATAAAACTAATAATAGTTAGCCTCAAAGAGCTAGCCATAGTAGTTTTCAAAGTTTTCAGATTGAGCGTGATACCGCTTTCAAAAAGAACAATGATTAGAACAATGATGGTAAACACCTCCCCTACCTGCCCCAGGTCCTGAGGAGTGATCCAGCCCAAAACTGGTCCAACTAAAACTCCCAGGAGCATGAGCGGGAGCACATCGGGGATCTTCCAACGCTTAAATATTTCGGCGAAAAAATGGGCGAGAAATATCAGGGCTCCAATAAAGGCGATGACAATTTCCATTAATCATTATTCTACTCTATTTTGGCTATCTCTGCCCCTGGTTCTCATTGCCTTTTTCCGGCTTTTCAGTAGTATAAGGAGACTCCGCCAGGGCCCATAGCTCATCTGGTAGAGCGCCTCATTTGCAATGAGGAGGTGACCGGTTCGAGT
>Ga0066639_10005530_pt1 | contig 10606 bp, 7 predicted proteins | sample CryGeyCG2114_010_2_FD_59504 | JGI IMG/M metagenome (GOLD analysis project Ga0066639, IMG submission 59504) | Groundwater microbial communities from aquifer - Crystal Geyser CG10_big_fil_rev_8/21/14_0.10 | ecosystem: Environmental > Aquatic > Deep subsurface > Groundwater | place: USA: Utah... | reverse complement strand
ATTCGGCTCTTCTTTGCATTTGCCAGAGCCGCTCGCCCAGAGCCGGGCTTTGCATTGAGCCGGATTTGTCACTGATTAAATAGAGGTCAAAGCCGCCGATGATTTTTTCTTGCTGCTCCTCCTGACTTAATTTTTCCCGCGACAAAGGATCGGTATCGCCGGCCAGCATGCCGATTTTATGCCGAACGATATCCTCAATGCGCTCTCCGCCTTCGCGGCGACGCACCGGCCCGTCATAAGCCGGCGCTATGGTCTTGCGCGATTCCACAATGGCGTTGAAAAGCTTGGCCAGCGCGTCAACTACTAACTCGCCGTTAGGCAGACGCGTTTGCTCGGCTTCATTAATCTCTTTAACGATTTGCCGCGCCTCTTTCAGCTCCACGCCAGCCGCTTGGGCCAATTGCCACTCTTCTTTAGTGTAGCTTAACTTTTCTTTATGCTCAGCTAATTTTTTTCGCAGTTCTTCTAATTGTTCATCAGATGGACGAACCGCTTCTTGCTCGCCGTAATCGCCCGGAGACCAATCGTTTTCTGATTTTTCATCTTGCTCTTCCAAATTCTGATCACCGGCCGGCGTCGCATCCATTCTCATCCATTCTTTTTTTATCTCATTAAAAACTTCGCTCCAGCCGTGGCCGGTGCCGGAATTTATGCTGGCGGCGTTTTCCTTATCCTTGCCTTTAACGCTGTGCCCGACGCAATGCCTTACCGGAATCTTCAGCTTAGCGCATAAAGCGGCAAAATAAGTATTGGCCACGTCGCAATCGGCTTGCTTAATTTCATCCACTGCTCCGGCGAACCCATTGGGATGAGTATTATAAGCGGCGTTATAGCGTTCGCTCTCGGCGCGGTCTTTGGGCGCCAGATACTTAACGCGGCTTCTAACGTACGAAGCCAGCGCCTGCGCCCTCGCGATATTGCCTCGTTTTTCATTTTTTATCTCTTCTATTTTATTATTAGTTTCTTCTGAAAATTCCGCTGGCATATCCGGCACTCGCGCTTTTGCCGATTCTGATTTTAATTTTTTCTCCGGATGGGGCGCTAGAATGGCCTTTATTTCAACCTCGCCCGAGCCTTCCAGAAAAATAATCAGGTCGCCGTTTTGATCTTGCTGCGCTTGGTAATTCCGACCACTGGCTTCAATTTTATGAAAGCCGTGCGTATAGGGAACGGGTAAAGTCACCCATTGGCCAGCCAGCGCTTTAGCGCTCATGGTTATGTCAATTGGCCCCTTTTTAGGGTCTTGATTGCCGGAAAGCGCAACGGTTGCCGTATCGCTATATTCATAGTTGTCTTCACGCCAGACATTTCTAACGCTATCCCATTGGTTAAACGACTGCTCTTTGTAATATCCGCCCCAAGCCGGATAAATTGACCAAATAGCCGGCGCACGCTCGCCTTCTTTAAGCCGCTCCATCGGATCTACGCCCGGCTTGCTTTCATTTTGCCTTGCAGGCGGCCTAGCCGTGGCCTTTTTTAATTCCTCTTCCCGCCACTTTAGAATATCTTCATCCATTTCCTTTCCTTCGCGCTTGTCCAAAGCTCTTATGCCTGATAAATAATCAACCAGACGGGTCTCTATGCGGTTAAGCTTTAATTCCCAGGAAGTGTCCCCGGAAATCAAGACGCGCAGATCGCCGCTTTGTTTTAAATCATTCATTTTCTCGCTGGTTAAATCAAACTTTGCTTCATACGGCTCGCCTTTTATTTCAGCCAGTATTGCTAAATACAAATCCGCCACCCGGGGAGAAAATTGAACGGCCCTTTGCTCCATAATCTCAACTAAAAATCCAAATTGTTTATTTTTTTCTTCAGCCGACAGCGGCCGTTTATTTAAATTCGTCGCCGCTTCCGCCACTTCATAAAAACTGCCAAACGGCACAGGCCGCAGTTTGGCGCGAAAATTCATGAGTTCCTCAACGCTTGAAAGCGCGGCCGCGGCGTCTTCATAGTTTTCAGTTTCCAGCGCCGCCGTATACAGACGTTCCGCCGAAGGAACAGTCGCGCTATGTTTAGGCACTGTCTCCTCGGCGGTTTCCGGCTGATAAATTTTTTCCAAAGGATTCTCCATAATCACGATTCATTATTTAATTTTTCCAAAATAATCCAATTATGCTCTTTAATCATTTTTTGTTTGCTATGCCGTTTCACCAATCCGCCGTAACTGGAAATATTTTTGTAGTTCAGTAAAGTCCGCGCCCTGTTCCGGATTCTTTTGTTTAGCTTCCTGCCTTTAGGGAATATCCAGACTCCCAGGAATTTCAACCCCTGCTTCGCTTTTACCATAATATCATTTTTTGAGTTAATTGCCAGCCCGAGTTTTCGCCGGATAAATTCGCTGATTTTTTCTCTTTCTTGTTTTAACTGGGTTGAAAACTTGACAAAGAAATAAAAACTAATCTAAACTGCAAATTGTAATCATGTTTATTATTCGAGCTTGCCTGCCGGCAGGCAAGCGAAGTCGAGGACTCTTATCATGATGTATTTGTTTCTCGATTCCGCTCACGATTCACTTGGAGAATAATGTCTAAAAAATTAGTCATAGTCGAATCCCCTACAAAAGCTCGCACCATCTCCCGCTTCTTGGGCAGTGATTTTGATGTGACTTCTTCTATGGGACATATTCGTGATTTACCGAAAAGCAAGCTGGGTGTGGATGAGAAAAAAAATTTTCTACCTACTTATGAGATACCAGTCAGGGCCAAAAAAACAGTCGCCGAGCTTAAAAAGAAAACTAAAAGTTCCTCCGAGGTCATCCTTGCAACGGACGAAGACCGAGAAGGCGAAGCAATCGCTTGGCATTTAATGAAAGCTCTAGATTTGAAAAGTAAAAATACCAAACGGATCGTATTTCATGAAATAACAAAATCTGCTATTCAAGAAGCGCTGAAGTCACCAAGAGAGCTAGATATGAACCTTGTTGATGCCCAGCAGGCGCGAAGAATTTTAGATCGCCTTGTCGGCTACAAACTCTCCCCTTTTCTATGGAAAAAAATTATGCGCGGTCTTTCAGCGGGAAGAGTTCAGTCGGTCACAGTCAGACTAATAGTAGAACGAGAAAAAGAAATAAATAAATTTAAACCCCAAGAATACTGGCAAATTATTGCTCGACTTAAACCAGAAAAAAACAGCGGAGTTGAATTTGAAGCAGCCCTTTCAAGTATCGACGGAAAAACTTTAAAAAAACTTGATATAAAATCGGGAGAAGAAGCAAAAAAAATCCTGACTGAATTAGACAATGCAACCTACCATGTTTCCAATGTTGAAAAACGAGAAGTAAAAAGAAATCCGGCAGCACCTTTTACCACATCTACTTTACAACAAGAATGCGCTCGACGATTTGGCTATTCTGCCAAACAAACCATGATGCTGGCTCAACAACTCTACGAAGGTTTTGAGGTTGGTGAAGACGGCCACACAGGTTTGATAACTTATATGAGGACCGACTCGGTTAACCTTGCGGAACAAGCATTGGGACAAATTAACGCCGAAGTAAAAAACCTTTATGGACAAGAGTATGCCTTGTCAGAGCCTCGACGTTATAAAACGAAATCCAAAGGAGCTCAAGAAGCTCACGAAGCAATTCGTCCAACTGACGTCTCAAGAAGGCCTGAAAACATAGAAAAATACCTCGACCCAAAGCAATACCGAGTATACGATTTAATCTGGAAACGAACTTTGGCTTCACAAATGAAAGAAGCGCTGTTTGACCAAACTACTATTTTAATATACGCTGAAACCAAATCAACACCAACCTACGTATTTAAAGCTACCGGCCGGGTGATTAAATTTGAAGGATTTATCAAAGTCTACGAAGAAGGAAAGGACGATAATGGTAAAGAAGAAGATTTGACAGGCAGACTCCCCGAACTAATAAAAGATGAAAGTTTAAAACTTTTGGAGCTCAAACCAAACCAGTCTTTTACCGAACCTCCTCCTCGCTTCAACGACGCAACTCTAATCAAGGCTTTGGAAGAACATGGAATTGGCCGTCCTTCCACTTACGCACCGATTATTACGACCATCTTGACCCGGAAATATGTGGAAAAAAAAGAAAAACGATTTTATCCTACCGAGATTGGAATTGCGGTAAATAAAATGCTTTCCGAACACTTCCCCAAAATTGTTGACATAAAATTTACCGCAAAAATGGAAGAGCTGCTCGACGGCGTTGCCGAAGGGAAAACCAAATGGCAACCGGTCATCGAAGAATTCTACACTCCTTTTAAAAAAAACTTAAAAGAAAAAACCGATAGTGTGGATCGGGTGGTGGAAAAAACTGATATTAAATGTAAAACTTGTGGTAAACCCATGGTCGTTAAATACGGCAGGTTTGGAAAATTTTTAAACTGCTCTGACTATCCAAACTGTAAAACAACCGACCAACTACCGGAAGAAAAAGTAAAGGAAGACGAGTTGAAAGAAAAAACCAAAGGCGAGTTATGTCCGATTTGCGGTAAGGAGATGAATGTTCGCCGAGGACGATTTGGATATTTCTTGGGCTGTCCTGACTATCCAGCCTGTAAAGGCATCTCAAAAATCTGGAACAAAACCGGTTTCAAGTGCCCAAACTGTCGAGCGAAGCGAGATGCCGAGCCAAGTCGAGACACCCCCCTCGGAGATATTGCCGAGAAAAAATCCCGTGGTCGCGGTAAGCCTTTTTATGCTTGTACTCGCTATCCTGAATGTGAATTTTTGATGAATACGCGTCCCCAAAATGAAAATGAATTAAATAAAGCTTACGAGACTTGGAAAAATAAACCAGAAAAAAAACAAAGAAGCGCGCAAAAAAATTTACCCCATAGTGTCCGCCGAAGACGGACTACTACCGGGGCCGGAAAATGAAGAAGAATTACAAGCGGCATTAAAACATTGGCAAGACAACCCTCCAAAGAAGAAAAAGAAAAAAAATAAACAACCAATCCTTGTTATTCCGGACTCCACGAATCCGCCGTAAGCGGAGAAGTGAGATCCGGAATCTCAAATTTAATCATAAACACATGAAATCAATAACTTTAAAATCCGGAAATGAAATCCCTTCGCTCGGGTTTGGCACGTGGAAACTAAAAGGCGATGATGCAAAAAATGCCGTGGCTTACGCTCTAAAAATTGGATACCGACATATTGATGCCGCGGAAATTTACGACAACCAAATATATATCGGCGCGGCAATATTAGAAAGCCAAATCCCTCGCGAAGATATCTTTATCACCTCCAAAGTTTTTCACGACCACCTCGAGCCCGAACAAATTGTTGAATCGTGCGTAAATACACTCAAAGACTTACAGACAAATTATTTGGATTTACTGTTATTGCACTGGCCAAACAAAGATATTGCCATAGAAGATCAGTTAGGAGCTCTTAATAGTCTTAAAGAAAAAAATCTAGTAAAATCTATTGGTGTTTCCAACTATAATATTCGTCATTTAACAGAAGCATTAGATGCTGAAATTGAATTTGATGTCAACCAAGTTGAATTTCACCCCTCTTTAAACCAAATAAAACTAAAACAATTTTGCGAAGAGAACGGGATTGTCATCACCGCTTACTCCCCTATTGCACAAGGGCAGGACCTTGTGCTACCTACAGTTTTAGAAGTCGCAAAAAAATATAAAAAAACTCCTTCCCAAACAATCCTTAACTGGATTATCAGTCAAGATATGGTAACTATTCCAAGGTCTAACAAAGAAGATCACATCAAAGACAATTTTGGCGCGCTTGGTTGGGAAATGGAAAAATCTGATATCGAAAGGCTGAACAAACTAAATACCAACAATAGACTCATCAACCGAGAATGGGGCGAATTTGATTAAAAATTTATACCTTTCTACTAGTAGAAAAAAGGTCGCCCGGTCGAAAAAAAGGTGGCCCTTTTTGAATCACAGAATCAAACGGCTCAGCTGAGCCGTTTGATTTTATGAAAAAAAATGACCGCGAAGTTATTCACCTCGAAGTCTTTGAAGCGCAGCAACTACAGTTGCTACGCTGATTACAGGCTGTCTGTAATCAGCGTTGATATGTTGAACCCACCTCGGATCGCACCTGTCCGGATACGGCACACTTAAGACAAGCAGAGGCCGCCACGAACCATCAGTGAGTTGAAGTTTCAACAGCTGTCGGGCCAGGTGCTCAATGACAGCCGCATATCTAACTCGATCCCAGATCATAGCCGCTTCAATCGCCAAAGCGCAAATGAATGGATTGTGCTGTGTCTCCCAGTCAAGATCCGCGACCGCCAAAGGCAAAAGAATGGGTGGTAACTGCTTGTGCCTTCTCCCGAAGGCCTTCAAGATCAACCCCGCGGCGGCGAACGGACTGTGATACCAGTAAGCCCGATAACCATACCTGCGAATGAAGCCCAGAATATGGTCTTCGGTGGCGCCAACAAGCTCATCAACGCCGCTACTTGAAGCACCTGCCCAGCTTCTCGCCCACATCAAAACGTTAGCCGCGACCTCAAGATGAGAATTCACCCAACCCCGAACTGACTGGCCAGGATAAACCATGGTCGCATCTCTGTGGGTATAGGTAGCAAAACCTCCGCCCCTGGTTCTCGAGCCAAGAAACCGACATCCATCTACCCCTCTCACCGGACCAACTGCTCTCAAGCCTTCAAGAGTTGAATCAAGGTCTGATGGGGTGTGTTGATTGTAGCCCCAACCAACACCATAAAACGGATGACTGTTTCTAGTCCCCCTCAAAAAGAGTCTTGCCCTAAAAAGTTCTGGGCCTAAGCATTCAGGAAGACGGTTTGCAACAAACGCTGTAGGCCACGAAGTTGCTGGGCCATGACGAAAACCAAAGTCAGCTAACCAACTCCCATCAGGTTCTTGCTGACGGATAAGCCAGCCAACCGCGCGGTAGTAAGCATCATCAACTTCTCTCTTGGAAACCATTTAGTCCCCCTTTCTAAATCAAGTAATTATATATGTAAAAAGTTCACGTGTCTATACACAAAAACCCGTCAAGAGGCGGGTTTTATAAATGGCTTGGTTTGATCCGTTTTAATTAACTAGATTTACAGGGCTCCCTTTTTTCCAAGCTTTGATGTTTGTAATTGTGGTTTCAATAATTCGACGCACTGATTCATCACTATTAAATGCATTGTGGGGTGTTACTATTACATTATCTAAACTCATTAATTTATGATCCGCTAAAACCACCGCCAAATCCTTACGCTCATGATAGCCTGAAATCATGGCTTTATCTTCTGTGATTATTCCTTCTTCCTCTAAAACATCTAGCCCGGCCCCTGCTAAAATTCTTTTTTGCAAAGCCCAAAGTAGCGCCGAGGTTTCAACTAGTCCTCCACGAGCGGTGTTTATTAATAAACTACCGGGTTTAAATTTTTTTATATTTTGCCTGTTTATCATGTGATGCGTTTCTTTTTTATACGGGGCGTGCAGTGTTACTATGTCAGAATTCTTCAATAATTTTTCCAAATTTACATACTGTAAAGGGTATTTGCTTTCTAAAGTTCTATCTTTTTTTATACTGTAAGCTAAAATTTTCATCTCAAAGCCATGTGCAATACGAATAACATGTTGGCCGATGTGCCCAGTGCCGACAACTCCAATAGTTTTTCCTTTTAAATCAAAACCGCGCAAACCATCTAAAACAAACTTTCCACGACGAGTACGATTCACAGATCGTACAATCTTTCTAGAAATAGCCAAAATCATAGCAAAGGTGTGTTCGGCCACAGTATTCTCTCCATAAAATGGGACGGTACATACTTTCACTCCGCTTTTTTTAGCTTCACCTAAATCAATATGGTCAAAACCTGTAGAATTCGTTGCCACCAACTTTAATCTTGGCAACAAGCTAAAAACTTTGGCGTCAATTTTTGACCGGATGAACACGACTGCAATTTCGACATTTTTAAATCTTTTTGCAGTCCCGGAATTTAATTTACTGTTCGTAAAAATCAGATCAAACTTTGAACTAGGGAGTTCTTTCCGAAACCCATCCTCACGCCATTTTTCATCTGTCTCAAAAAATACAATTCTTGTTTTTTTCATTTTATTATTTCTGGCAGAATACCCCTGCGGTAAGCATTAGGGTATTCTGCCCGCCCGGAGTTCCACAGGATTAAAACAGAAGAAATAACCCGATCAAACTCGTCTGCGAACACAAATACAAAAATGCGAGCAGACGCAGAGTATTCCCTTTAGGGAATACTCTGCGGGAAGCTGTAGGGATCGTTATTTTCCAAAAATTAATTTCATAACGTCTATATTTATATCTTCCAACGAACTTAAAACCAAATCAGCCTTGGACACATCCTGTTTGAATTTTGTTTTATACGGGATCGAAATGCATTTACAGCCAGCTTTTTTTGCAGCTTCCACTCCATTTGCAGAATCCTCCAACACGACACACTCCTCTGGTTTCAACCCGAGTTTTTTTGTGGCAAGTAAAAAAGGTTCCGGGTCTGGTTTTCCAGCACTCACTTCGTCTCCAGACACTATCGCGTCATAATATTTGTGAATCTTAAATTTATCCAAAACGATATCTATAAACTCTTTCGTCCCAGAAGACGCAACAATAATTTTATAATTATTGTTTTTAAAAAATTGCAGGGACTGAACCAGGCCTGGCAAGGTCTGCAATTCTTTTTTTACCAAATCTAAAAAAACCGCGTCTCTTTCCTTAAAAAAAATTTTGGGATCAACGTCCAGTTTAAAAAAATCGACCATTTCCTCAACAATATCAACAACTCGCTTGCCAAAAAATCTTGAGCGGATATCTTCTGGAATCTCCTCCAGACTATGTCCGTATTTTTGTAAAACAAATTCGCCGGCTCTTTGGTGTAAGGGAGAAGAGTCGATCATCAGATCATCCATGTCGTAAATTATCCCTTTTATCATACGCGAATTTTATTATCTTTTATATAATCAAGATGTTTAATTAAATTGACAATTGAAATTACTCCCAGAACTAAAGGGATCCATCCAAAAAAAACCGCCACCGGAATCCCCAAAACTTGAACCTGACTAAAAGGCATACGCAAATACTCCCATTCCCCACCAAACAAATTCAGAGCCTCGGTAACCCCAGAACCAATAACGACTGTTAGAAACAAGGAGCTAATATGCAAAACATTGAATCTAAAAATTTTTGAGATAATCGACTGCCCTTTTAGAAAAACCGTTATCCCATCGCTAATAAGTAGCATCCCGAGAAACGGTAGTAGCATTGCATACTCTATCAAAAGATTGGTTCTTAAAATAAATGCATAAAAAGGAATGATGATAAAAATGAAACCAACGATAAATGACCCTAGCAACAAAGCATGTTTCAATTCGCGTCCAAGACGAAAATGAGCTTGATTTTTATCTGGAATATATTTTTTCAAATATGACCTTACAACTCGAAACAACTCATACATACTCAAAATATACGCGGCGTTCATCACTAAATACATTCGAAAATATTCCGGTGTCTCGTACCCAACCCAAGTCCACATCCCAGACAATCGAACCCCGTACCCGTAGTCTATTAGTATCGCGAAGAAAGTGGCTAGTAAAAAAAATACAAAAAAAGCATCACGATGATCGTGATTGTAAAAATATCCCAGTATAGAGTTGCCGTTTCTTTTGTAGTCAACCCAGTCTAAAACCAACCAACTCCCCAATGCAAAGGCGGTATAAAAATTGGAAGAATAATAAATCAAGGCAAGCATAAGAGAATATACAAGTATGGCGAGCCCCATCCCAAAAGAAATATTATGTATTGTTTTTGATTTCATTTATTATCCAATTTCAAATTTTTCTAAACTTTATAATACGGAGCAACTATAAATCCTAGCAAAAAATAAAAAATTGGTTCTTTAATTGGAATCTTAAAAAATAGCACTCCGCTTAATTTTTCCAACTACCAACTTGCCTCAATTACTCCTGGAGAAATAAGTTCTGAAAACCAATATACGGGTAATGATAATAAAGCCATCAATAAACCTGACATGATTGACATTTTAAAAAGATCTGGACGGAGGACTAAAAAATAAATCCCGGATATAAACATTGCAACCGATAAAGAGTAAAAAGTATTTATTTCAAAATATCCATGAAGCAGTGCGATTACAACAAACATTAATCCTGGCACTAAAACCGCCTCAAGATTCCGACTACCAGAAGACTTGCTAAAATATATTTTTCCAGTTAAAAAAGAATATATCGCAGCAGCAACACCACCATTGGCAAATCCTAGTAAAAAATCCTCGATACCTACTTTGGTCCCAGTAATAGTCTGTGGGTCCCACCAGTTATCCGTCCACCAGGTATAAGAGGTTAAAACGCTTACCCCTCCAACCAAGACACTCAAAACCCACATCTCCTGGCGTAAATCTTTCCTCTTCCAGTAAATTATTACCCAAGGAATGAAAAAAAGTAGTGTCCCGAATAAATATGAATATTTCATAGATAATAACATAAGATAAGTATACCAGATATTTCTTTTTAAATAATACCTAAGCCTTTTCAAAAACAAAAATCTACCTTCGGTGGACTCCATTTTTCTATGACCTATACTGGATAATACGCGAACCCATTTTTGCACTCAGTTGGTAATTTAGAAACATAATAATCTGATTTGATTAAAACCT
>Ga0066639_10005526_pt1 | contig 10610 bp, 9 predicted proteins | sample CryGeyCG2114_010_2_FD_59504 | JGI IMG/M metagenome (GOLD analysis project Ga0066639, IMG submission 59504) | Groundwater microbial communities from aquifer - Crystal Geyser CG10_big_fil_rev_8/21/14_0.10 | ecosystem: Environmental > Aquatic > Deep subsurface > Groundwater | place: USA: Utah... | reverse complement strand
ACCAAGAGTCGCCGGATCAACGAGCTGTCCGAGCGGGTTCTTTACGCTATCAATGGAAAGGACAATGTCGTCAGTAAAGCCTCCTTCAGGTGTTGCCGATATCGTGGTCTGACTGGAAACTTCGGGCTTGTCCGCGACAAAAGTAATGTCCAAATTGTTTGACTTTTCAAGCGAGAAAGAGGTACTGATGCAATCCGAAGGACAGGAGAGACTGTCTTCGCCTATGCCCGGTTCACAAAGAGCGTTTGCGGTGCAAACCGGCTGATTGATATTGACCTCACTCCCCGCATACCCGTTAAATTTGAGCCACCCCACAACACTATCTCCCCATGCATACCCTTCAAATATTTTATTCTGGGGGTCGTCCTGATTTAGAACGATCTCGATCCCGTACGAAGGACCGTTGAGACTGATCCATCCATCCCACCCGTCAGTGCGATCGCCAGCCGTACAGTCGCCGTTTGCCGAACCCGCGCACGCCCGCGCCCAGCCGTACATGGTACCCGTTACCGAATCAATCCATGCCTTACAGGTGCCTGATGGGCATCCCGCGAGTTCACCCTCATTAAAGCTCACCCAGCCGATATTACTGTTCCACGCGTATCCCGAAAGGGTGCCGTCAGAGGCAAGATCAACACCGTAATCAACCGCCCCGCACGTACCCTCATCCTCACAACTCATACTCACCCAGCCGATATTGGCGCTCCACGCATATCCACCCATCTGGTGCGGCGCAGCCGCTCTCACCTCTCCGTTTTTCGTACCGTCAATAAATACACTGGCCGTCAATACGAACAAAAAACCCAGAACAAAAAAAGATGTTTTCTTCACCATATATGTATTCATTGTACTGGAAAAGCGCCTCTCATAAAAACAACTTTGTGGATAACTATATATCGGTAAAGAATTGTCGTACGAGCTACTTTTTTTTAAACCACCTCATTATCGTTTCCAAGTACACATATTCGCCATCAAAAGCCGCTTTCACCGAACAAAGTTCCAAATTCCTTTTTTTCATCACGTTTTTTATTTCATCGGAAAGACCGAGTTGTATTTCGCCCTCCCTTGAAATACCGAGTACCCCTATCTTCCCCGGCTTTAGATCATGATCCAAGCATTTAAAAAAAGATTCTTTTATTGACCAAAAAACGGCAACCCCAGAGGATGGAGAAAAGCCAGCCTCCCGGCAAAAATTTTTAAAAACGGGGAGTTCTTCTTTTGTTATCACCGATCCAAAAAAAAGTTTCGTGCTCAAGCGTTCCCCCAGCCACTCAATATCTATTCCTATCCTATAGGGTGCGGGGACCACGCTCACCCCGACGACAGGCCCCTTGTGCGACACTGACACATCCATTGATCGAGATACGAATGGCCTTCCGGATCTTAAGTGCGTCAATTTCTTCCCCGTAAGCTCGTACGTGAGGGAGCTCGCCGTGGCTCTTTGGTTTTTTAAAACGGCTTTATTCATTTTTATATTTTATCACTTTTAATTTATTTTCCTTGACCGCGCTTATTGTTCGAAGAGATACTCCTTTAAGCTCAAGGAGTGTTTCTCCATTTTCATTAAGAAGAACCGCTCCGCCCGTAAGTCCGTCTTTGTCGAAAGTGTCCACTGAAGGAACCGCGTAGAGATAATTTGAAACAGAAACGCCCGAAAAAAACGAGAGTTTTTTAATTTTTACCGGTATCATCTTCAGATTATTTTTCAGTCCGATGGCGCCAAGTGACTGGAATAAGGCGTCAATCCATAATATTAATTTGTCATAAGACCCAAAACCGAGGACTGAAAGAAGCTTTTTATTATCTATCCTTAAGAATGGATTGCCTTCTTTATCAACGAACGCCTTGTCCGCACAACAAAATATCGGCCCGTGTTTAAGGCTGTTTTCAGAATAATAATCCGAATAAATAGAGCTTGTAAGTATCTCATCTTTTGCTTTCATAGGGTCTCGACGCGCCGGCTGTTTGCTTTCCGTATCGACAAAACCTTCGCCGTAAAAACGAAGGGTATTTGATTTTATTGAAAAAGAACGAGTGCCGTCTTTTTCGCCGGTCTCAAGCATGCAGGAAACCGGCTCGTCTTTTTTCACAATAATCGGATTATGAACCTCAATGTTCTGCAAGGTCGGAAATTTTTTGAAATATATTTCACCGAGACATAAAAACATTGTTATGCCTACGGCTGCCGGAACATACGCTGTTCCTTTTATGGTGTGGTCTTCAAGGTAGGTGTCTTTGGATATGTCAAAAACTTTTCTGAAACGTATGTTCTGTGCGGAGACACTGAAGGGGTCAACTATTTTGCCAAGCAAAGGTTCGTATTCTTTTATGTTGTTAAGCGAAAATCCGTAAAATAAAGGATCGGACTCATCCATGTAGTACACCGACTTCTCCTTTGCCATCAGATCAAGCTCAAACAACTTGCCGGCGTCCACGGGGTCAATCAAAGAGGTTCCATATTCGTTAAGTTTTTGAAGCACCCACTTTTCGGCTGTCATGCCTACCCCTTCCCACGGCGGCCAGTGAATAACACTTGCAAACACATGCTCAAGGGACAACAGGTGCACCAATTCGTTGGCGGCAGTATAAATGCTCTGTCCGGCGCTACCATATTTTGACACTACGGACGAAAAATTCACTAGACGCGTCGCCTTGTATTTCGACAGGAGATCTAAAAGATGATACGCCGGAAGAACTTTGTTCCCAAACTCCTGTTCTATCTCCGAATCGGTCTTGTCTTTCAAAAAGCCAACGCTGACCGATCCGGCGCCGTTTATTACCATGTCGATTTTCCCGTACTTCTTCTCTATGTTTAAAAACAAACGTACCAAGGATCCTTTGTCGCGCGCGTCGAGCGATTCGTAGTATATTTTTGGGTTATTCTTCTTGAGTTCTCCCATGTTCCTCCGGACAACCTCGTGTTCTTTTGGACTTTTACCCGCGAGGAATATCACCGGATTGTATTTTTGGGAAATATTTTTAATAAGAGAAAAAGTGATTCCTTTTGCTCCGCCAATGGCCACGATTACTGATTTCCTGCCCAACACCGGTTTGTTTTTTGTTCTTGGGGCACGCTTCGGCACACTTATCAATCTTTTCCCTCCCGTATACAGTACTTCTATGTCGAAAGGATCACGCGATTCCCGCAAAACCGTTTCGCGCATATTTTCTTCAGACAACTCGTCGCTGAAGTGAACATGTTTAAAGAATACGCCAGGCAATTCTTTTTTAATTGACTTGAAAAAGGCGGCGTATCCTTCCGTACCGGCACGTAATTTGCCGGAAGACACGAGAATCAGATTAAAATCAGTTCTCCTTATGTTTTTTAAAAAATATCTCCATGATCTGAAAAAAGAAATAAATCTGTCGTAATCAAATCCGGCGTGGTTCGCACGCAGTATCACATTGGGGACGGCATTGCCAGCCTCTTCAAGAAAACGTGATACGGTATCAAAAAATCCATTTTTTTTGCTAAAAATTTCTTCGCTATCCATCACGACATGCTTTTCTTCTCTCGCAGGCGGAAAAAAACGGTCATTCAGCGGTTTTTCTTCCCATAAAAAAATATATCTCTCAAAATGAGTTCTCTTTTTCTTTTGTTTCTTCTTGGGTGACGCGGCCAGCTTTGAAAATTTTTCAAGATAATCCACCGTATCCTTGATACTTTCAAATTTTGAAGTATTAAAATCCTCGCCAGGACTTATGTTGGATTCATTGAGCACGGTCAAAAGTATATCGGCCTTTTTTATGGAGTCTATACCCAGATCTTCCTGGAATTTATCCTCGAAAGATATTTTCTCAATCTTATAACCGGTAATCTTCCCTATGGTTTTGTTGATCAATAAAAACAACTCGCCCCCTTCTCGCGCATCGGGTTTTCGTGCTATTTCTTGCTTCTCGGCCAAAAAGTTCAGGGCAAGATCAGATTTTATCTCCTTGTCTTTCAGGGTATCCTCAACAAAAACCGAAAACACCTTCCGTGGCCCCAGCTCCAAAAAATGAACGCATCCTCGTTTGTGTATTGAAATTATCTGGCTTATAAAATCCACAGGGGTGGTTATCTGGTTTGCCAGAATATACCGTATGTCCGACTCTTTAAAGTTTTTTTTGTCTATTCTTTTTTTTATCACCGAAGAGACGAGTGGGATTTCCGGTTTGTGAACAGAAAATTTTTTATTCTTTATGTATCTTTCAATGGTGTCCCTTGTGCTGTTGAGATACGGCGAATGGTACGGCTGCGGTACGGCAGACAAAACCTTATGCCTTATTTTTTTACTTTCCAGAACCAACTGTATCGCATCAACTTCAGTTACAGGAACTGAAACCACGGTCTGTTTCGGACTATTTACGTTACTTATGTGGTATTCTTTTTGCCCCAAAGCGTCTCTTGTTTCTGTCTCGTTCGCATTCACCGCAATCATAAAACCCAAAGAATTCGCCGGCGGACAAAAAAGCTCTCTGTGAAAGACGATATCAAACATGTCTTCAAAAGAAACCATGCCGGAAGCCACGATGGCGGCATATTCGCCGAAACTGTGGCCCGTAACAACCTCAGGGGCTATTCCTTGAGATTTCAAAATATCAAAAAGTGCCGACTCCGCGGTAAAGAGGGCTATATTGGCCACCATTTTAACTTTTTCTTTTTCAATTGCGTCAGGACACACAATATAATCCGATATGTTCGGAATTCCTGATCTCTTCGCGAGCAAATCCGCCAGATCAAATTTTTTCCGCATTATTTCAAATGAAAAATATTGGTCCTTAAACATGCCGGGGGAAGCCGCTCCCTGCCCGGGAAAAACAAAGCACCGTCTTGAAAAATCAGGACCGGAATACTCGGTGATCGAAATATCATATTTGCCAAAATAGTATCCTTTGTTTTTAGTCATGATAGTCTATCTTTTTGATCAGTTCATGGATCGGATAATTTTCTTTTTTCGCAAGACCGAGCGTCGACAACAAAAGACAGGATACTTTTTTTCTTTGCACGCGAATTTTTTTCTTGTCCAACACCTCCTCGCAAAAAACCAAAACCGCAACGCCCCCTTTGCTCCGGAGCTCGCGCGCGACGATATTCAGAGCCGCCGGAAAAGAGTTAAGATCCGCGTCAACATTAAAATTCTTACCTTTGAAGTCAAAGATGTTGCAAATTCTTCCGGAGATCACGTTATTCAAAATGCCGGGTCCCGTATCTTCGGTAACTTCAGGAAATCTGTTTTTGTGTTTTATCATGATATCAACAGACTTCTTATCAAGAAAATGAAGCGCCTCTTTAAATTCAAAATGCCTCACCCTTTCAGCAAAATCGATGGCGGCATCCAATCCTAAAATAGTGGCTGAGACGACAAAAACATTTTCCTTATCAAGCGATCCGATTTTGATGTTTGATCTTTCAAAAGCGTCCGCAACGGACCAGAGCGCCTGAAAATGAACTCTGTCCGCCTGAAGAATACTTCGCGGAGGAATTTTAAATTTTTCTTCCACCGATTTTGGGTCAATACCGAAAGAAGGCGCCGACCCTTGCCCAATAACGACAATTTCATCGTTGTCGGTTGACGTATTTTCTTTTTTTAGTACCGCGAAATCGCTCCTGAACTCGTCCAAAACGATATGGTAATTTATATTCCCGAATCCAAACGAAGAAACGCCGAAGCGCAGTGGACGTTGTTTACTTTTAATACTGATTGCTTTTTTATTTATGTGAACAACGGCGTCAAAAGGAACCGCGGGATTTTTAATATATTTTGAGGGAGGAATTACTTTATTGTTCATGCTCAAAAGGCATTTCAAAAGTCCGGCGGCACCCGCTGCTCCTTTTGTGTGTCCGATCAAAGATTTCACTGAACCTACCGGGATGCGAGCACCCTTAAAAAACTCGTTCAAAGACCTTAGCTCTGTCTTGTCTCCTATTTTCGTGCCGGTGCCGTGGCATTCAATGTAATCCACCTCATTCTTGTCCAAGCCGTCGTATGCTCTGCTCAAAGCCAACATTTGCCCTTCCGAAGAAGGCGAGAATAAGCTAGAACTTTTCCCGTCGCTTGATCCTCCGATGGACTTGATCACCCCATAAATCTTATTCCCGTCTTTAAGCGCGTCCTCAACTCTCTGAAGAACAAAGACGACCGCTCCCTCCCCCTGGGAAAGGCCGTCGGCGCTCTTATCAAAAGGAGAACATTTCCCCTTTGAAAGTGCGCCGACTTTACTGAACAGCACGAATGTATCCGGTCCGAGATTGCTCTCAATTCCTCCGGTAATCACCAGATCGGTTTTATGGTTTTTTAACGCGTTTACCGACGCGTCTATGGCGGCTATGGACGACGCACACGCGGGCGTCTACGAGCGCACCCTCCCCCTTCAGGCTAAATTTTCTTTTAATGAGATTGATAACGGAGCTGGTGAGCATTGAGGAGACCATCTCCTCTGTATCGGACTCGCGCCCGTTAAAATATTTTTTTATTTCTGTGAATATCTTCCCGCCGTTCTTCAGGCGGTTTTTCTCAATATACTTTTTAATGGATGTGCTGTTGTGTTTATAAAATTTTTGCAGGATGAATGCTTCATCAATTCCCATACACCCCAAGAATACAGATGTGTGTTTTTTTGTGCTGTCCGACATATCCGAATTCAGGCAATCCAAAGACTGCCTTGTTGCTTCAAGTGCCATCGCCTGCAGTCTGTTTTCTTTGTGTTTTTTAAACAATGAAGGATTCTCCACAAAGGCCGCCTGATTGGAATATGATTTGTCTTCGGCATTCTTATCACCGCTTAAGTAAAGCTCGCTTTTAAATCTCTCTTCTGACATTTTTCTTATTGAACAGCGGCCTGCCAAGAGGTTGTCCCAAAACTTCCGCGGATCATCCGCTTCAGGCAAAACACAGCCGATCCCCACAACACAAACGTCATTGTTGTAATAAAAATTTTCACTCATCGGATTTTTCTTAACAATATGACCATCTTTTTTTCTTGTAGTAGCCTAATGCTCAAAACACCCACCAACCAGCTCAATCCGAGCATAAAAATAATAAAGACAAAATAAGCCGCAGATGGTTCGTCCATCGGGAAAAACTTTTTCATCAAAAAAGAAAGCTTATAGCTCACGAACATTTGCACTATGTAGATCCATAAAATTCCCTTGCTGTAGCTATTGATGATACCGTATTTATGGAGGCGAACTTTATTAAAAAAACTATTGCCTAAAACGGCAAGAACCAAAAACAGCCCTATGGTCGCCAAAACAAAACCTATTTCAGGTTGAAAGATGCTCGGACTCCACACATAATAATGGTCAAGGTATGGTGAGATCTCGCCGCGGAAAAAAGCTACGGCAACAAGTAGCATGCCGCCGATCATGGCACTCATCCTGAATGGCGCGCTGTTTTTGTATTTTAACTGGTAGTCAGCAAACAAAAAACCGAGCGAAACCACTCCAAACCACGGGAAGAACGGCCAAAACACAAAATGATCGTCAGCGCCGGTAAAAATGCTTATCAAATAATTGTCACCGGAAACGGCCAAGTAACTTCTTAAAAACTCGGCCCCGAAGATTGTGAAAAGACCCAGCAAAAGAACTCCGTATACTGAAAAAAACCTCATCAATACCGCTATAACGACGAGCGATAACGAAACCAACTGAAGAATGTTCCACGAAAAAGTATATCCTGCCCCCCATGTGATCATATTCATAAAAAACCCGAGAAGAGAGAGGGCGGCTGCGAGCTTTATTGTTTTCCGGAGCCCGTAATCATTATTCATCCTAAAAACATACCCGGCAAGCATTGGCAATATAGTAATAAAGAGGCCAATAAACATGAACCGGGACGTTACATTGTAGAAAAATCCAGAAGTGTCGATTATCGCATAATAATCCGTAACGAGCACAATATGGGCATGGATAAAAACCATCACCGCGACAGAAATAAACTTCACAATATCCATAAAAAAATTATATCATACCGCGAGATTCGGGCATAAACAAATCAAAGCCAGAAAAACCTGATTTGGGAGTCTTTTCCGTGGGTATTGACAAACCCGCAAAAATCATTCAATATGAAACCAGGTATATCCTTGTATTTTCACGAACTTTGACAATGAAGGAGGTGGGTAATGAACATATACCGATATGGTTTTATTCTGTGTGTCGCTCTGCTTCTCTCTGCCTGCGGCGGTGGGGGTGGCGGAGGAAATGGTGCACCTGCCGGAGACGGTAAGCTCACCATTCTACCTGCATCAGATATGCCGGTGGCGGCTGTTCTCACTGGCGAAGCTTATCAAAAGGTATTTTCTTTTGATGCCCGCAATGGTACGGCAAGTGCCATACCGATTACCACTGTGGAGGTGGAAGCGACGGGCGACGCGGGGTTACTCGCGGCACTCTCGCTAAAACTCACTCACGATGGAACACCTATTGGCACGACACAACCTGTCATCGGCGGACGGATCACGTTTGTTTCACTGGCAGATACTCTACCGGCAAGCGCGACCGTGACATACGGTCTTGAAGCGGCGGTGTCCGGAAATGTCTTCTGGGCACACAACGAGCGGACAAAATCCGTTCGCTTCCGGATCACGCACGGAAATCTCGTGCCCGGAGGGACTTCAACAACCATTACTGTCGTCGGCGAAGCGGAAAGTAATTCGCTCTACCGTGAACAGGGGCGTATCGTATTTCCAAGAGGAATACGGATAGACTGGAATGGGAGGGGAGAGGTAAGTTGGTCACCTGATTCAAATATTCACATCGGTGACATGGAGACACTTGCCACTGTTACCATAACGGACAAAGTAGGGATTAAGGGGGATGGTTTTTACATTCCGTACTTTCGTCACGGAATGACACCATCGCCATCGTTTGACAGGATCGCGTTCACGGCGATTGCCCATAACTTTGAGCCCGAATATGGAATTCCTTTTTCGGTAAAAACGGATGGTAATAACTTCACGAGCCACACGCCTCAGGTGTGCCTGTCATCCGGTACTGAAACAACCCCCATATATACTCCCGACGGTGCATTTATCGTGTATTCAACCACCTGTTCCCATTATGGTCCCGGAGGAGTGGTATCGTGGAAACAAGATATCGTTGCGGTAAGAACCGACGGATCGGGGGGGTTTCGGATCACGGACGATGAACGTCAGGATTACAGTCCTGTTGTTTCAGCGGACGGAACCGCGGTATATTTCCTCTCGTGCCACCCGGCGGACAACTGTAAAGTGTATGTGGTAGGCGTCAACTTCTCGGAAGAATATTCCACGGGAACACCGCGAGTAATTGTGGGTAATGATTGGAATTGGACACTAGTTGACCATGGAGCACCGACCATTCTTCATCCAGGCAAGGGTGAGGGTAGTCGCCGGCTTTCGTTGTCGCCAAACGGTGAAAAGCTTCTCATCACCTACAAAAAAAACAATGGGCCTGACCAGATGGGTATCTACGACCTTGCAGGCAATACGATGACCGAAGTCGGGCAAGGAAGGGGTGCGTACTGGGCGCAGGACGGAAGGATCGTCTTCTTTAAACCATGGTGGTCTGAGGAAGAAGATTTTTTTACTCCGTGGAGTGAAAGTGATATGCCGGTTCCGCTCTACTTTATGGAAAGTGACGGAAGTGAAGTAAGAAAAGTACCGATGGAAGTCTGTTTCAGAATTAACTGGTATTCCTGCGCTTTCGGCCTCCCTCTCCTCCCTGCGTTGTAATATTTGTTCTTTTGTACTCTTCGGAGTCCCGATACTATCGGGACTCTTTTTATTATTTTAGCTCGTGGAATGCATATCGAAACCGTCAGGTGGCCGCCATCGCTGTCGTAGCCCATCACTATTACCCCAAAAGGCTATCCTATCTGAGTTGGATATTTCGCTTTAACATACTCCAAAACTCCCTGCTTTATATACCAAGCAAAATAGGTGCTGAAATAATACACATCATTCTTTCTTTCCATCATTGCTTCAGCTCTTTCATTATAATTTTTTAGAGCCTTATCCAGATACGTCCATCCTGCCGGCAGTAGTTCTTCGTACATTACGTTTGGTAAATTATTGTCAGACATAAACTTCTTTACCGTATCGTCAACAAACGGACCCATATATTTTATAAATTCCTCCCTGCCTTTCTCATCTTCTAAGGCATCGCGTATCATATCTAATTCTCTTTGAAATCTTTTTCCAAACATATTTTTAAGAAATTTCTTTTACAAGTATAACATAAAAAATGAACCGACATTGAAATGCCGGTTCATGTTGTCATTTGTCAGCATAATCCCCCGGATTTGGAAGATTCGCTGCCCAATCTGGCGGTTCTCTTGGTATCGGATCTTTGCCGCTTTCTGCCTTCTCGGTAGCATGATCAATCATCGCATCCCGTTCGCCAGTATTGGTTGCAGGAACACCAAATAGACTGCTGAATAAACCCATCTTACACCTCCTGTGGTAGAACAATGCTATTGAGCCAAACCCAATAGCTTCAAAATTTATACTAAGGTGCCAAAACAACCATGTCAAGCTCACCCACAAAAAAGTCCCGCAAAAGCGGGACTTTTTCAATACTGGAGAGAACTGTCCTCTGTGTTAAAACTCTTTGAATTCGGGATCAATGACGGTCACTCCCATGATGATCT
>Ga0066639_10005523_pt1 | contig 10614 bp, 6 predicted proteins | sample CryGeyCG2114_010_2_FD_59504 | JGI IMG/M metagenome (GOLD analysis project Ga0066639, IMG submission 59504) | Groundwater microbial communities from aquifer - Crystal Geyser CG10_big_fil_rev_8/21/14_0.10 | ecosystem: Environmental > Aquatic > Deep subsurface > Groundwater | place: USA: Utah... | reverse complement strand
CATCGTGGCACTTCTTCCAGAAACTCCAAGCGTATTGAAACGACAAGGGATTATAGACCGCATCAAGAATGCAATAATTGATATTGTCGATGTCTTTGAGTGGTAACGTAGAGAGAATCGACCACCAGTCACTAAGTATAATTATTCGCTCCGCCCTTCGATTCCAACTTTCTATCAGGGGAATCGGTCACCTTTGCTAAGTACTTTGTTCGCACTACGCGCTCCAAACTACTAAGCGACGCGACTCCGCCGCTCGAATCGTCGCTTCGTTCCGATATACTCGCTTTTTTCGATTCACCTCGAATGCTTCGCATTCTCCAGAATGCATAGTTAAAAACGCCCTACATGAGTAGGGCGTTTTTAACTATATGTGGAGATGGGGGGAATCGAACCCCCGTCCAGAAGAGACAATGTGAGTGAATCTACGAAGCGTAGTATTCTCTAAGATTTAAACTATGTATGTAGAGAGAATACGCAATCATACACAATCGATCTTCTTTGATTTAAAGGAGTACGCAAAGCGACATACTACTCGAGTCCGAAAAATGACGTTCCTTAGGCTCTATCGAACATCGAACCTACGAACGGCCGCTTAGACGTATTACGCGTAAGCGAAGCCGAAGTCCTTCATCTGTAAAGGTGAGAGAACTCCGCGTGCAGTTTTAGTTGCACTTATCGGTTTTGAACGTTTTGAGAGATTCGTTCAATCTCGCAACGCACACAAACATTGGAAACTCTTTGTCGAAGCCGATCATCCCCCGAGCTCCATCGTGCAAGACGATGAAGCTCGGCGGTAATCGGCTAGTTTTCAACGAACAGGGAAGTTAGTTTACCCTCGTTTCATCGCGCGTTCAACGGCAATTTTGGTTTCGCGTTCCTTTATTGCGTCGCGCTTGTCGTGTTTCTTTTTTCCGCGAGCAAGACCAAACGAGAGTTTCAACTTCTTATTTTTATTATACAACGAAATAGGCACTAGTGTCAATCCCTTTGCCACATCTGCTCCTGCTAATTCCGCCAGTTCTTTCTTGGAAAGGAGTAAACGGCGCACGCGTTCGGGTTCGTACGAATCGGGAGTGTTTTCGGGTTGATAGGGCTGAATAGAGGCGCCAACCAGGAAGGCCTCGTCGCCACGCACAAGAACACGCGCCCCAGCTAAGCTGCCACGTTTTGCTCGTATTGCCTTCACTTCGATACCGAGTAGTTCAATACCTGCTTCGAACTCTTTGAGTATTTCGAAATCAAAGCGCACCTTTTTGTTCTCAATAAGTGCCATACGCACTACTATACACGCTTGATGCAGCTCTGTAGAGGCCCGAAAAGTAGTGCATCCTTGACATACTTGTGTTACAGTGCCCGTCTATATATGGCAGCAAATAAAAAAGAGCCAAAAAAGGGAAAGGGGAAAGGGAAAGCGCCGCTTAGCGGCATGCCTCAAATCCCACAGGGCAATTTTTGGGTACAGATGGCGATTACTTTTGCTGTGTTTGTACTGCTGCTCTCCTTGTACTCTTCGTTTGTTGGATTTTTTAATGAAAAGGAAGAGATCTCACTTTCACAACTTACTGCTGATATAAACTCGGGGTTAGTATCTGATATCGATGTGAGCGGCGAAAGCCTTGAAGCTACCTATCCTGTGCCTGATGGGGAAGAAGACGAAGAAGTGATCAAAAAGTCTAAAAAGGAGGCAGAGGCTTCACTTACTGAAACTCTTACGAATTATGGTGTTAGTACCGAGGCGCTCCAGAGTGTAAACATCACCATTAGTGACCCGAGCGGTTTTCGTTTTTGGTTCATGACGTTGGCGCCATTGCTCATTCCGATCTTCATTATCTTGATAATTATTTGGTACCTTTCACGACAAGTGAAGGGTTCTGGCATGCAGGCGTTTACGTTTGGTCAGAGCAAGGCGCGCATGATTGACCCGGCAGACAACTCGCAGAAAGTTTTGTTTGGTGATGTTGCTGGTGCCAAAGAGGCAAAAGAAGAGTTGACCGAGATTGTGGATTTCCTTAAGAACCCAAAGAAATTTATCCAAATCGGTGCACGCATTCCAAAGGGGGTCATGCTTATGGGAGCGCCAGGCACAGGAAAAACACTCTTGGCGCGAGCGGTTGCCGGAGAAGCCGGGGTGCCGTTTTTCACTATCTCAGGTTCAGAGTTTGTTGAGATGTTTGTTGGTGTTGGCGCCTCACGTGTACGCGATCTCTTTAAGATGGCAAAGAAACTGGCACCAGCTATTGTCTTTATCGACGAGATTGACGCAGTCGGACGTGTGCGTGGTACCGGAGTAGGCGGCGGTAACGATGAGCGCGAACAGACGCTCAACCAAATTCTCGTCGAGATGGATGGTTTCGAGCCAAACGAGAAAGTGATTGTAATGGCGGCAACTAACCGCCCCGACGTGCTTGACCCGGCGCTATTGCGTCCAGGACGTTTCGATCGTCGCGTTACTATCGACTTACCAGACCGCGAAGGACGTGAAGGCATCCTTGCCATTCACTCTCGCAAGAAACCAATGCACTCAGACACGGATCTAAAAGTAATTGCTGAGCGCACACCCGGATTTTCTGGAGCGGACCTTGCGAACCTGATGAACGAGGCGGCCATTCTTGCAGCTCGCGAAAGTCGCCAGGAAGTTACTCAGTACGACCTTCTTCGTTCAATCGAAAAAGTAATGCTTGGTCCTGAGCGAAAGAGTCACGTGCTTAACAAGAAAGAAAAAGAAATTACTGCGTACCATGAAGCGGGGCACGCCTTGGTTGCGTCAGTTTTGCCGTATGCCGACCCGGTACACAAGATATCTATCATTAGTCGTGGTCGTGCAGCTGGCTACACGCTCAAGCTGCCATTTGAAGATCGCAAAATGCAGTCAAAGAAAGAATTCCTTGACGACATCGCGGTATCGCTAGGAGGGTTTATCGCTGAGCGTATGGTGTTTAATGATGTTACTACCGGGCCATCGAACGACCTACAGGTACTTACCAACTTGGCACGCAGCATGGTGACACGCTGGGGTATGAGCGAAAAGCTGGGCACCATCGCGCTAACCGGCGACGACGGCAAGGCACTCTTTGGCGCCGGAGTGAACGGACGAGAATACTCTGAGCGTGTGTCAGCTGAGATTGACGCAGAAGTCAAGAGCATCATTGACGGTGCGTACCAGAAGGCAGAAGAGGTACTTACAACGCATCGTAGTGTACTAAATGCAATTGCAAAGCGCCTCATTGAAAAAGAAACACTTGAGCGCGGTGAGTTTGAAGACCTGTTGCGGGAACACAACATAGTTGTGAAAAAGAAAGAAGACATCGAACATTCAGGGGTATAATTGGTGTATATGGAAGGGAATCTGGAGCACGACAAAACGAGAGCGTTGCAAGAGATAGTTCCGGAAGTAGTTAATGAAACAGACGAGCGGGTCACTGATATTTTTATTGATTCCCTAGTTTTTCATAGAAGTTCTTCAGTAGAAGCTTTACAGCTAGCGCGAAGCTGCACTCATTCATATCGACGATGCATTTATAATAGACAATACAAACTCGCTTGAGATTTCTCTCTCTACGCACTACTATTTGCAGACCCGCCCTTAGCTCAGTTGGTTAGAGCACCAAGCTTATATCTTGGCGGTCCCAGGTTCGAATCCTGGAGGGCGGACTAAGAATGTAAAACGAGTAGGCGCATATTCATGTGGCTGGAGTATTGTTAACTGCTTCTCACGGGAGGTACTACTGCGGTACTAGGAGAAGTAATGAGGTTTGCGTGCTTTCTAAACCTTCCGTCTGTTTTTTATACACACGCACGCCCGAAGGACGTATCATTTGCTTGTATGCTGTAAGTAGCAGCTTACTTCATCGTCTATTATCACATGCTAACCTCATACGTCACCATGCTTAGAAAAATCGTTGCTTCTATCGGATTTCTCACTATTATCATCGTGCTCGCATTTTCGCACACACAAAGTGCGGAAGCTCTCTCATGCATACAGCCAGATCCCGTACAAACATTTGTTGCTAATGGAGGTATCGTATTTGTCGGAGTGACCACACAAAACGCCTCATCAGGAACAACTTTTGAGTTTGATACTGCAGTCGACAGACGGCAAGTAACTTTTAATGTATCGCAAGCGTGGAGTTCAGATAACAAAATATCGTCGCCGTTTACCATCTTTGACCACGTACCACTTGTGTCAGGACTACCTCCTTATGGAGATGATCAAGATCCGTGGGGATTTCGTAAAACATTCGAAGTAGATAAACAATATATTGTCTATGCGTCGTTTGAAAACGGCGAGTGGCGTGCAAACATTGGCGGCTGCGATCGCTCCCAAGAGTCGAACCAACATGCTGTCAATAATCTCATGGCCGATCTCGGTTCAAGTTACACTCCGGCGGGATCTTCAACAGGTGGACAGGAAACCGGAGGTTCCTTCCAAGACACACTATTGCAGCAAATCCAAAACCTGCTTGCGCTTGTGGCGAGCTTGCAAGCACAGCTCGCTAACCTTGGCGGCGGTAACAACAACACAGCCGTAGTAACTGATTTTCAATCGTGTGTTGCGGTGATCGGAGTTGTGCAAGAGTCGTATCCACGCAAGTGCACCTATATTGGGCAAACATACGTGGAAGATATTTCCAACTATCAGGTTCCGCAAGCGCACTATATGACGTGTCCAACACTCACACGCGATCTCTATGTTGGACTGCGTGGTGATGATGTAGAGGAACTACAATTGTTTTTGCAAGCACAGGGAACGTATACATACCCTACAATTACTGGTTACTTCGGCTCAGCGACGCAGTCTGCCCTACAGCAGTGGCAAGCACAAAATGGCGTCGTAAGCTCGGGCTCTCCTGCAACAACCGGCTATGGCGTAGTTGGCCCTGCAACACGCGCAGCAATTCAACGCATCTGTAGAATAGAAATAAATACCGATATATTTAACGCCTCCGTCACACGTGGTTCAGCACCACTACGCGTTCAATTTACGTCGCCATATCATGCAACAAATGACTCTACTGAGCCACAGCATTACGTGGATTTTGGCGACGGAACAAGCCGAGAAAGAATTACCTGTGTTAGCTCAACGGGGAATGATTTGGGGTCATACCACTGTTCGCGATGGGGAGTAAACCATACATACACCACAAACGGCACATATACAGCGACCTTGATTCGAGAAACTGACCCATGTGGAGGGTTACGAACCTGTCTAGCAGGTGTTCAGTCTCAGATTCTCTCAAAAATACAAATTGATGTTGGATCCGACCAGCCAACCCTGTGCACGCTGCAATACGATCCTGTGTGTGGACAAAAACAAGTGCAGTGTATAACCACTCCTTGTTACCCGGTACAAACAACATATGGAAACCTCTGCCAACTACGGGCAGACAACGCAACTTATTTGTACAACGGGCAGTGTCGTGACGAAAACCCAACCACAGCGCCCGACAGTTGTCGTATCTGGAATGACGGGTGCAACACCTGTAGTCGCTCATACCCTGGTGGTCCGCTTATCTGTACGTTGCGAGCATGTTTCCAACAAGGCACACCTAAATGTGAAGCATATTTTAGCGATACCACTGGCGGCACCGCCCCGGTAATCCACTCATTTACCGGGCCAACAGTGCTCGGAAGTAACGAGACGGGAGTGTGGGAGATTAAGGCGAGTGACCCACAAAACGGAACGTTGAGTTATAAAGTAGATTGGGGAGAGACACGTTTTGGTACTTCGTTTGATACGATCGCGGCTCTTGCAAGCTCAGGCTTTGTTCAAAATACAACATTTACACACTCATACACACTTGCGGGTACGTATACTGTTACTATCACTGTTCGCGACCAACAAGGTTTGCAGACACAGACGAGCAGTACGGTACAAGTAGGTGGAACAGAGGCACAAGAAGGGTTCAGCGTAACGCCAAACTCAGGTACAGCACCGCTCAATGTAACTGCCACCATTACACTTTCACCGCGACCAAGCTTCGATTTAGTAGAAGTGTGCGGTCCAATTGAAGTAGGTACGGTTAATTGGGGAGACGGCACTTCAAGCCGCCCCACACGCTTGGGGTGTAGTTCCCAACGAATCGTTACTGTGCCACACACCTATCAGAATGCAGGGACGTACTCGATAGAGTTTAAACGGACCGATAATGCGCGGTTTGTTTCGACTGTCACGGTTCGTAGTGATGTCATTACTGCCAACTTTTCTGGCACTCCTACAACCGGAACTGCTCCACTCTCAGTGCACTTTACCGGGAGAGTTAATAGTGCAGGGTACTCAGTCGATTTTGGAGATGGATCTACTTCGGGAGACATTAATTGTAGCCATGGAGGGTGCCCAACAACGCCAACGTCGTCTACCGTAAACGTAACGCATACGTATGGGTCACCCGGCACATATACTGCAAAGCTGCGGGAGCATTACGCGTATAACAAAGGAAACTGTACGGGAGCAAATTGTAACGTCGTTGGCACCATGGCCGTTACAGTTTCCGCTGCTCCCACATATTACCAGCCCACCTGTTTAGGAGGGAGTACCTATGGTGCTGGCTTTTACGAGCAGTGTGATTCTGTGAATACATCTCTGAGCGTGTTTCAACCTTCGGGTGGCTTCTACAACATGGGTGACGACATTCAGGTACGCTGGACCAGTAATGTACAGAGTGACAGTGCCGGTATGTACCTTGTACTTGAAGACGAAGTAACAGGACAGCGATACAAATCGATGAAAGTTGACCGTGGGACGGGACAGGCAATCTTTAACACAGGAAGTTCCTGTAACGGCTTCTTCTCTGACGGTATCTATGGTGACTGTGCGAACTTACGAGGCAATATCTTTAAGGGCAATGTGCGCTACCGTATCCGCGCCGTTATCTACACACCAAAAGATGCATGCTTCGGGTTCTGCGCACCGGGAAGCACGAGCCCAACGACCATCATAGAGTCATATTCACCATCGTTTACTCTCAGTAGTTAATCCACTCGAGCACTTTGTTGTGACACGAGGGCGCGTATACTAATAAGTATATGAAGAAGCGCACTGTAATTGCGACGCTACTTGTTGCTGTGGTACTTAGTACACCGTGGTTTGCGAATGCTCAAACTGCGGACCAGCTCCGCTCTCAAATAGCAGATATACTCGCTCAAATCTATACACTCCGGGCGCAGTTACAAGGAGATAGCGTGCCGGCATCAGCTGCTCCTATTACCCCACAAGTAAATGGTATTCCTATTACGCCAACGGCTGCATCAGCAACTGGGTTTGCAACGTTTCAATACAGTCGATGTCCAAATTTACAGTACGACTTAGAGCTAGGAGATACTGACGCGAATGTTGCTGAAGAGGTAGGGATGCTTCAGCGGTTTTTGCAGCAAGATCCCCGCTTATACCCAGAAGGATTGGTTACCGGGTATTATGGTCCTGCGACAGAACGAGCCGTACAACGTTTTCAAGATAGACACGGAATAATTAGCTATGGCGATCGTGCTGCAACTGGGTATGGTCGTGTGGGTCCACGCACGCGGCACGCCATAAAAAATTCATGCGGTGCAGCTGGGACACACTCATTCGCTGTTTCTCCTGTTGCAGGGTATGCACCACTTACGGCGAGCGGGACCTTTGAATTTAAAGGTTCTTCGTGTACTTCGTATCAACTCGATTGGGGTGATGGTTCGACCCCGGTAACGCATCAAGCGCAAAGCACCACAAACTGCACAAACGATACGGTCCGGAAACAGGCTACGCATTCATACACAACGCCCGGAACATATGTGGTGACGCTTCGCGTTGGGAAGGGCTCGGTCTACACACTTCCAATAGTAGGGCGGACAAACGTTGTGGTACAGGGAATTGGAACCGCGAGTTCACACGCAACACTACGTGTTTCTACTGCAAATGGGTACGCACCACTTGAGGTTGAAGCGACGCTGCTTTCAGACACATCAGCATCGTGTACTTCCTTTGAAATAGATTGGGGTGATGGTTCTGTGCCGCTGCGACAAGAAGCGAGTAGCTTTGCATGCACGAGCTTGGCATCTTTTGCACGACAATTTTCGCACACGTACCAAAATGCTGGCATCTATACCATTCGTGCGCGTGCCGGGAGAGGCGCGGTGGCAGAGCTTTCGCTTATTGAGCAGCGCATTACAGTGAACCAAGGCGGCGGAACCACTACGAGCAGTTGTTTTATTGAACCAAATACTGGGCAGGCACCGCTTGCTTCGCGAGCGAGGATCCTTTTTGGAGGGACTCTATGCGATGGCACGCTCACCTATAATCTGGACTGGGGTGATGGCACGGTAAGTGAGACGCGTTCATGTTCTGATCAAAACTCACATTACGAGCAATTTACGCACACGTATACCACCGCTGGTACCTATACCGCACGACTCCAGCAAGCTCATCCGAATGCACGCTTTACTGAGCAATCGTGCGAAGTGGTTGTCAAAAATCCCACACCTACAACTTCGGGAGTTGCAATTTCGAACTCGTGTCGTAGTTGGACCGATGGATGTAACACCTGCTCTCGGTCATATGCAGGGGGGCCAGCTGCATGTACGCAGCAATACTGTATTCTGTACGGTACGCAGCAGTGTTATCAGTACTTTGGTACGACAAATAACCCAGGTACCACGGTTAATCAGGATACGCTTTCTCACCGATTAACAAATACGAGTTCTCGTACGGTAGAATTCACCGCGTATATTAATGCAGCTCGTGGGTGTAACGGAGGAGTATATTCAATTTACTTTGGAGACACACAGGAGTCGATACAGCCGTTTCCTGCAGATGCATGCCAGTTATTTACGCGCGTGGTATCACATACCTATGCAGCCAATGGAACATACACAGCGCTTTTGGTGAAAAATGGCGTCGTGGTAGATCAGGCGATTGTTGTGGTGAGCGGTACGAGTAAGAGGATAGGAAGTAATATGGCTGCGGCTATTGCAGCGATTGAGCGAATTATTGGGGTACTATTTAAATAATCGTATGAAATTCCGTATTTTACTACTCTCCATCCTGATAACTTCGATTGTCGCCGTACCGGCCATGTTGCGTGCTCAGACGACTAACAATGTATTGTTGCAGCAAATCGCTCAGCTACTTTTGCAAGTGCAATTTTTGCAAACGCAGCTTGCCGTAATCGAAGGAGGAACTGTTGGGCCTGTTATTGGGACGCCAAATGTTGTACAAATCCCAACGACCACACATTCGTGTGTCGCAATTACACAAACACTGCAGCGTGGTTCTCGAGGAGAGGAAGTAGAGAAGCTACAACAGTATCTTACAAAGACTGGTCACTATACATATGGAGAAGTTACTGGCTATTATGGAGCTGCGACTGAGGCCGCTGTGCAGAGGTTCCAAGCATCTCGTGGTGTGGTGTCGAGTGGTAGTTCAGAAACAACCGGTTATGGTGTCGTAGGACCGGCGACAAGACGCGCACTTGGTGCGAATTGTACCGGAGCTGAATTTAACGACGCAGTAGCGCGGAATCTGGTAGTGACTCCCGAAGTCGGACCACTACCACTACAGGTAACAGCGACTTTCTCTCTTAATGGCTCATCATGTTCATCATTCTCACTCGACTGGGGCGATGGCACGAAGCCGCTTACATTCGACGCAGGCAACACCATCAGTTGTACGAAAGACATTGCCCATAAACGAGCTACTCATACGTATACCGTTCCTGGTAATCATCGAGTAACATTCCGAGCAGGACGAGGAGCACTGAGCCAGGCTCGTGTGGTCTCACAAACATATGTCTCAGTGGGAGATACTGCGCCTACAGGATTTTCTATCAGACCAACGTCAGGCTCAGCGCCACTTACTACCAGCATCACTTTTCCGGTCTTTGGTTCAAGCTGCACCTCGTACGAAGCCGATTGGGGAGATGGGAACGTCGATCGACATGAGGCATCGACCTACGATGCATGTACACAAGACTCGGGGACACAGTCGCTTACGCATACGTATCTGTCGGCTGACACATACACGGTTCGGTTTAAAACAGGCAGGGCACCAATTGCACAACTGAGTATCAACGAGCAGTGGAATGTAGTGGTGCGGGACGATATAAACCCGGGTTCAGCGGTTGAGATCAAACCAACTGCAGGTACCGCACCACTTACGGTGATGGTAGACATGTTTGGCTTTGGCGAATCATGCACTTCATATTCACTCGACTGGGGAGATTTCTCATCAGTGCAAGAATTTGAAGCGGCTTCATCGAGCTGTGGGACTGACTCGTTTCAAAAAACATTTACCCATACGTATATTGCACCAGGCAATTATGTTGTGAAAACAAAGATAGGGCAGGGCTCGCTCTCTGATCTTTCAGTAAGTGCTCAAACGGTACTCGTAGGCGGCGCGGGCTCTGGAGCCGTTCGCACGAACTGCTCATACCCAAGTACACCAGTGTGCGGCGAGATACTAACGTCGTGTTCTGCGGGGTATACGTGCTCGCAAGTATTTCAAACTTTTTCAAATAGATGTGCACTTGAAGATGCAGGGGCAATTTTTGCGTACTCTGGAGTGTGTAATTAAATAAAAAAAGGCCCGCGCCGGAGCGCGGTACCTATCTTGTTGTCTAACCGTCGCTGTCCAATAAATCGGAC